>BNJU01002808.1_pt1 | contig 76163 bp, 109 predicted proteins | sample 8539281 | NCBI WGS metagenome assembly BNJU01 (sample SAMD00202456, study PRJDB9452) | human saliva metagenome | isolation source: human saliva | place: Japan
CTTGCCCCAAACCAATCATGCATTTTTCGCTTTCGTTTTAGGTTTTTCTTCCAAAAGGCTGATTCCATTTTCTCTTTACTACATCTTCAAATTTATGGTTCATCCGGTAGCAGTTGCTTCTTGAGTCGCAATAAATACACCCATTAGTGCACCCTCTGAATAAATTCATTCCATTCTTTGAAGAGAGATTCCTTTTACTTCTTTAAAATGCACTTTCTACTACCCTAATTTCCTCTATTTTTAATTTACATTTTTCTGATGAGCTTTTATTTTTCATAGCCCAATCATAATGACTTGCAGTGGTACTTACAAAATAAGACCCAGTGTACTCCCCCAACCCATTTTATATACACCTTTTGAAAAAAGTTCTTCGTTTGTAAAGGTTTTCAGCCAACTGTAAAAGCATCTCTATGGGATTTATGAAATATTTTAGTTGCGTCTTCAAGAGAAGTATTTTGATGTTTCTTCCAAAATTCTACATTCATATCTCCATAAGTTTTCCAATTGTACGGCTCAGGCAAAAACGGTTTTTCTTCTCCCTTTTGATTGGAATGTACCCAATTCAAAATAAGCTGATGCCATTCATAGAGATGGATTAAAAACATCTCTTAGATTCTTATCTCTTTTCAGTGGGCTTCTTTTTTCTTTTCATCTTTTGAAAAGTCAAATGGTGTAGTTAACTCTTCCTCAGTCATCTTTGAGATAAATAAATTTAACTTTTCATAGTTTTCCTTAGCAGCAATCATTAAATCATTTTTTTGTCGTTGGTCTTGGCATAACAAGTCCCTCCTATTTCACTGAATATCTTAATATAGTTTTTGTTTTTTCTTCTGATGTCCCTGTTTTTATTACTTAGGGTATATTTCTTTATGAAAAATCACCTATTCTTGTAAGATCAAATTTTTCTTGCAAATTCATTCATCAGTTCAAAATGACTTTTGGCTCATCATCATAACTTCCAACATGTAAAATATGGATAGATTTACCCTCTTCTATTTCTCTAAAACTTATCTCATCATACAATACGTTGGGCTTTTTCTTTTTTACATTTTCAAGTGCCTTTGTGAATATCTCTTGTGTAATAAAAATCAGGTTGTTTAATCATCAATGTGTATTCCAGTTTATTTTTATCAAGCTCTTCTCCATTTACTTTTTCCAAAAAGCCTTCTAATGGATATACCGTAAAATCTGTAATATCGTTATCAGTTTTATTTTTCATTGTATTTTTAAACAACATTTTTAATGGCATAGGCAAGAGGATATAATGCGGATATTCTATCTAGAAATCCACTTCATTCGGATTTCCTTTACCTTTTAGCAAAAATAAATTTTTGCTTTGGCACTTCTACAATGATAGGTGTTTGCTTTTACACTATAAAGATTTTTCTTGTTTTCTCCATTCATATTTCATTATCCAGTTCTCCCTTTACATTTGGTTATTTTTATTATACAGGAAGATACTTGACACCATTTGTCAAGTTATATATTTTTCTGCAATTTTATTTATCATTTCTTTAATCTGACTCCGTATTTCTTTCGGCTCTAATACTTCTGCTCCATCTCCGAAAGAAAAAAATATAGTTGTATAGGTTGTGATTATTCGGTATTTCTATTTCAGTATGTAAATTTCCGTCATTATCTTCTGTAATTTCTCCGTTTAGTTCATCATATACCCTGAAAGCAACTTTTTCGATCAAACTTAACTTTTATATTCACTGTATTCTCATATGGCGTTTCTTTTTTTGAGTATTACATCTTCAAAGTTGTCATCAAACTTTTTCAGTCTGGATTTCTAAATTCTTTATCCTGGACAATTTGAAATATCTGAAATCATTTCTGAGTAAACATAGGGCATATAGATACCAATCCTGACTCTTGAAAAAGCAATCTCACAGGTTTAACACTTCTGTCTGTTTCTTTTCATTGCTACTAAAATATGTGAATGAAATAATGTTTTTTACTTAAAATTGCAGATTTGATATCCTCAAATGTTTTTCATACATCTTATTGTTTTGCCAATTATAAAAGTCAACCTCTATCCAACTGGTATTTTTCATTTTAAAGAGTGCAGAGAGTTTTGTTGGGAGCTCATTCTCACGCTGTATTGTGGTATTATCCAATCCTTGAAGAGCTGACATAATTTGCTGTTTCTCATTTTCAGACAGCAGTGATTTACTAAGAACAAAAATCTTCAGCAATTTCTATTCCGCCGCCCTTTCCTTGCAGCGCATAAAGTAGAATACCGGCACTGCTGATAGAGTCAATATCTCTATAAATTGTTCTGACTGATACCTCAAATTTATCAGCAAGTTCGCTTGCTGTAACTTTCTCCCTTTTCTAAAATATAATATAGTATCCTAAATAGCCTATTATCTTTCATCGTTTTTAACATCTCCTATATTTATTATATCATATTAACTTGACATATGTTGTCATGTTATGAAATGTTTTTCAAATCATGATAGTGCTACATATCTTATTAACTGTTATAAAAATAATCAAATTCCACTTCTCATACCACCTCTCTTTTTAATTTTTTTGCATAAAAACTGCTAATAAAAGCGACTAAGATTTCTATTTCTTAATCGCCTTGTATCTTCAATATTTGGTTTTATTCAGCTCGACAAACTGGAAGTTATTACTCGTTTATTCGGTCAAGTATTTTTATAGTGTCATACCTTTTTCCGCATTCTTTACAAATCCAATCACAATTGCTTTTTCTTCGCTTTTTTTATGAAGAAAATCTAATTTTCCCACCACTATAGGGCATGGTTGAGGGTTTTTCACATATTAGACTTTTTCAAAAAAATATCACTGCTTCATCCCTATTAGCCATATTAAGTTCTTGATATATGTACATCATTATTCTGTTCCTCAAATTCTAATTTGTTTTACTCAATTTTTATATTATTATACAATTTTTAAGCCATCTTTTATATTGTAAGATTTCCTACTTGCTTTCAAGACTTTCACAAATAGATATGAATAAATAAAAATGTAGGTATAAAAAGGGCTGTTTTCCCTTATTCTTTCCTTTCCGATTGCACTACCTTTAACAGCTTATCTTGAAAGGTCTCCTTGCTCTTTTCTATCAAAAATATATCTCTGTAACAAAGGTCTTTCCATTTATCTTTTTGTTAGAATACCATCAGGCTTTCAGGGGTGTGGCTCGTTCTTTGTTAGTCTGTGTTTCAATGCTTTGTACTTTTTGTTTTCTGCCATTAAGTTTCTCCTTTCGACTTGCACAGATTTCCTGTGATTAGAAACCTCTTTCGTATTGGTTGATATTTTGTTTTTCGATTTTGATTTTATGTTGTAGCTTGTAGCTTCTTTCTTGCTCTATATTTCCCTTGCTTTTTATCCGTTCGTATCTCTAAACTTTTCAATGTTTTTGTTCGGTATTCTTTGGAATATACCCTATGATAAGCTCAGGGATTTTCTTTCTTTGCTTCTTCGATTTCTTCCCTCATCTGTATCATTTCTTCATCTGTCTGCTCTATCTCTTTTGTAAATTCATTTTCAAATTTTTCCGATATAGTTAAAATAAACTTCTATTCGCTGAACAACATATTTTGCTCTTTTTTTACATCTCTTTCATGCACTACGATTTTACTAATAAACTCATTGATAATGGTTTGGGTAAGTTCTTCAAAAATTTGAATAACTTTCTGCCAATTTGATAAACTTCTTTGATCTTTGGTTTGCATTTTCACATTCGGATAAGCGTTCTTTGATTTCTTCTTTTTCTGCTTTTTAAGGTGTAGTATTCTTCTGCATACTTTGTTGATAACTGCTCATAGCGTTCTGTATCCCTATTTCCAAGTGCATTATCTTCATAAAGCTTATTCATCACTCTTTCTATCTGTTCCATTCGGTCTATGATTTGGGGTCTATGATTTGGGGTATACGCTTTATCCTCCTTTTTTGTGTCTATATATCACTCCTGTTCAGTTAATATTATGCAACCCACGTAGCAGTGCCTCTTTTTCAGACCCTATATTGCTTAGAAAATTTATTGAATTTTTACATTTCCTTTTTCTTTTTAAAGGGTTTAATTCCAACAGTGTTTTGATATCTTTTCTGTTCAGCAGCAAAGAAAATAAATATAGCAGATTGCCCCCAGGGGGATGAGGGCTATGAGTTGCCATAGTTCTGTCATTCCTCTTTTTTCTAACATTTCTTGAGTCAGATAGACAATTCCTCCCATAAGGAGAGATGCTGTAAAGGATGGCAGGCAGTCATTTATCTGAGAAAAGAAGCCATATTGTATTAGCTTTTCATTGGGTTTGGCATTTAAATACAGGCAGAGAACTTCTCCTACATTTTTCCCAAAAAGCATAACGAAAATCCCAAAGGGGAAGGTGAGGAGGAGAATGCCTATGCCCAAAATCTTCTTGATGATCTCCAGCTTCAAAAATAAATCCGAGCGTCCCTGACTGTTCATGAGCTGGAGATTACACATGTGAAGGGGCAGGAATAGATAAGTCACGGAAAGAAAGCGAAGATATGGAAGCATGCCTATCCATTTCTTTGTGAGCAGTAAGATGATAAAGGGCTTTGCCACTGCCATCAGGCCAAAGAGTATGGGAAACAAGAGGAAAGCGGAAAAACGAATGGTTTTCCTGGCCATTTCCTGTAAGGTACCCTTTTCCTCCTGCAACTTGGAAAAGGCGGGAAACATCACTCCGGAAATCATGGTAGAAAGGGTGGAAGACAGAAGTTTTGGAAACATTTCTCCTCGATTGTAAAGTGCCAGCTCCTCTACCTTGTAGCGTTTCCCAATGACTAGGCCATAGATATTTTGCCAAATCTGATCCAAGAGTCCGGAAAAAGGATTTTCCAGCCAAAATGAAAAAGACTTGATAAGGAGGAAAGCCGGAACAAAAAGCTTCGGTCTCAAGGAAGGCATAAAAATAGAATCAGCATGGTAAAAAGTAGTAGGAAATCTGCTGATAAGCCATAGCAAAGAGCCATAGCCCCGATAAGTTAAAAAATACCGCTAGCACTCCGGAAAAGAGGAGGAAAAAGCTGGCTAAAAATGGGAGCGAAATTGCAAAAGCCCTTCCCGCATAAGCCATTTGGATGGAAATGACTGCACCAGGGAAAAAGCAAAATACTCATTTGCCGTAAAAGAGACTCTAAAATCGGGAGATGATAAAACTCCGCCACAAAGGGACTGATGCCATAGAACAAAAGATAGATTCCTCCGGATAAGGCCAAGGTCAGATAAAATACCGAGGAATAATCTTCCTCTTTGATTTCTTTTTTCTGCATCAGCGCCTGAGAAAAACCGGATTGAATAAAGGTATTGGCAATGGTAATAAAGATACTGATAACACTTACCGCCCCTACTTCTTCCGTATCCAAAATCCGAAGGAGAAACAGGGAGAAAATCAGTTGTATACCCTGGTAAGAAATCTGCTCCAAGAAACGCCAAAAAAGGCCGGAAAGGATCTTCCCCTTCCACCCCTCTTTGTTTTGCGTCACTTCTCCCATGGCATTCTCCTTTAATTCCTTATTTTACTTACTGATACGCTTAGTATTTTACTTAGCAGCTTTCTTCTATATTACCGCTTCCGCTCTATGCGAAACGAATTCTTCTTTTTAATACTTCCACGCTATTCCGAACAGACTCTCCTTTTTATCGCTTCCGCTCTATGCGAAACGAATTCTTCTTTTTAATGCTTCCACGCTATTCCGAACAGACTCTCCTTTTTATCGCTTCCGCTCCATACCGAAGCTTTTCTGTAGAAAATGATAAAGCTTAGGACAAAACTGTTCCAAACGAAGCAGGGCTCTCTCCGGAAAAGACATTTCTTGTAAATAGGCTCTATAGTCCTTCCGATAAATTTCAGAAAAATCCCTAAGGTTTAGTGCAATAGAAAAGCTAAGTCTCTTGACAGCCTCTTCTACTTCCAAGCGATATTTTCCCCGGGACTCCTCTAAGAAAAGCTTATAGCAATGCTTCATTTCGAAAGATATTTTTTTCCTGCTGCTGCCGTCCTTTTTCCCTTTCCGTCCAAGAGCTTTGCAAATGAAAGCGATAGGCAGTGTATTCCTCCGGTAAGTATACGGCCTTCCCTGCCAATGCAGCCATCAATTCTATGGGTCTGTCCCCCACCGGACAGGGCATAGTAAAAGTCCGGAAGCTTTTCAATTAACCATCTTCTAAAAAAACATAGAGGAAAAAGGCAATCCCCTTAGGATGATTGATAAGTTCTTTGCCCTCCAGAATTTTTCCCTCCTGATAGGGACGAAGTAAGTCCTTAGGGCCTTCACTACCATCGGAGAGCAAAACCTTTGCCGGATGGAAGCAAAGAACAGCCTCTTCTTCCCTCCTTAAGGCTTCCATCTGCTTTTTCCAGTTTATCTTCTCGAAGATAAAAATCATCCCCAGTCAATCACGGTGATAAATTCTCCCTTGCCCTTGGAAAATTAAAAATACCGGTAATATTTCTTTTCCCTTGGGAATACTGATTTTTCTGTCTGTAAGATAGGAAAAAGAATCTCCGGATATTTCTCCTGATAAGAACGGATAATCTCCTGACTTCCGTCTGTTGAGGCATCATCATGAAGAAGGATTTCCAAAGAAAAATTCCCTTTTTGAGAAAGAATACTGTCTAAACACTTTCCGATATAGTCTTTGTGCTGATACGTCACTATACACACGGAAATTAACGGTTTTCTCCATTCCTCCTCCTTTCTTTCATAATCTAAGCCATTTGATTTATTGATTTCTCTGTTTCCTGATTTACCAATTTACTAATTTAACAATTAACCGATTTGATGATTTAACAATTAAACGATTTGATGATTTAACAATTAAAACGATTTGATGATTTAACGATCAACTGATTTTACTGATTTATGCAATCATAAATCCTATTGTTTTTATACGGCTCTAAGCTCTTAACTATCCAAAAACAACATTGCCCCAATTCCTCTATATAGTGGATAGGGGTAAATGCCGAAAAGTGCCATGGTGATAATTTTCCCCTGTCGACTTTTTCCCCTCTAAGGATAAGAACGCCTCTAAAACCTTCCTTTTGATTTCCGGAAGCCGGTCTCCGAATAAGCGCTTCAATTCCCTTCCCTGGGCAAACAAAACCCGGTAAGAAGAATGAATGGTATCTTCCTTATCCTTTTTCTCCGAAAGCCGCTAGCCTGTCTCCACATTCCTGCAATATACTGGCTTTTTCGCCCCTAAGACATTTTTCTCCATGCTGCCGGTAGGCACTAGCTGGCATAGGGCAAATATTGAATTTCCCCAAAACAGTTTGCCAACAAGGCCAGCCAATGGTCATGCATCTTTACTTCCGCAGGAATTTCCTTGCAATATTGCAGCAAAGCTTTGTTGATTCCACAGAGGCTCCTGTCACATGATTTTGCAAAAGCAGGCGAGAAAAAAACGGCAGGAGGCCCGGTAATTTCTGATACCTTCTATAGGACTTGGCAAGAAGCTCCCCTCTTGAATTCACCAAAGAGCAGTCTGTGTGACAAAGGATAGGAAGGCTTTTCCCCAAACTTTCTTTTCTTCCTCCTTTATGACGGAAATCGTCTTGGAGAGCTTGTCCGGAAACCAGTCATCATCCTGATCCGCAAGAAAAATATACTCTAAGTTATCGATCTCCACTTCCCCCTTAGCCAAGGCGGAAAGAATAGAGAGAAAATGCTTTGCCGGACTTCCACTATGCATAGGTCTCAGGGAAAGCCCTCATCCTCCTTCCATACTTTTTCCTGCAAGCTTTGCAGAATTGCTTTTGTACTATCGGTGGAGCTGTCATCAGAATAAAGGAGGCAAAAATCCTCCCTATCCTGCTCCATAATGGATTTAATCTGCTTTTTCCAGATATTTCTCCCCATTATAAGTACATAAAATAACACAATGCATTTCAGCAATTCCTCTCTTTTAGTCTTCTATTACTTTTGTTGCTACCATAAAATTATGTGTCTTCTATTACTTTATTGCTGCCATAAAATTATGCCTCTTCTATTACTTTGATGCTACCATGAAATTATGCCTCTACAATTCTTGATTCCGACTTATTTCGATAAGAAAAGAGAATACAATAGGGTTTCTCCCAAAATCACTGCCTGCACAAGCCTTAAGAAAATCATTTGTAAAAAAATTGGCATGGAGGTATTTTCGGGCATACAGTGCCTCGGACTTCTGCCGTAGCTTTTTGTCTTTGTACCAAGGACTTTAAGGATTTCTTAGTGCTTCCACTATCTTCATGAAGGTAAGAACAAATCGTGCAAAGATAGCTTTTATAGCCTGCCCTCTTTAATTTCTTTCCAATAACCTTCTCTTCCTCATAAAGAAAGAAATCCTCATCATAGCCCCCGGTCTTTAGGAATGCTTCTTTAGAAATACAGAGAGAGGAGCCATGCAGCACATCCACCTCCACATAGGGCTTTTTGAGCCAAAATAGGCCTTAGGATAAAAAGCAGGGAGAAAAAGACTCTCTTGCTAAGGGGTCCCATACTCAGAAGATTTTTCAAAAAGTTTAGTAAGGAGCCAGGCTGTTGCCTGCTTTCCGTAAGGGTCCTTCATCCTGCCGGAGACCAATCCTGCCTGCTTCTCCTTTTTCAAATATAGATAAAACATTTTTCAAAGTACGCTTCCTGAAAACGGGTGTCCGGATTGGCCAAAAACAGTAGTCCATCCCCTCGGAGAAGGCCGCACGAAAGCCCAGATTGTTTCCAGCCCCATAGCCCTTATTTTTCCTTGGCAAAGAATCAGCTTACACTTACTATCATGAAGCTCTTCTAAAACCTGCCTACTGCTATCCGTAGAGGCATTGTCCACGATATAAATTCTTGATAACACGGAAAAATCCTTCAGCTCTTGGTAGAGCCGAAGGGTATTTTTCAAGTCATTATAATTTAAAATCACTATAGCACTGGGACATTAGTTTTTCCTTCTTTTATAGAACGATAATAAAACTCTCCTACTTTTTCCCGAAGCTTAGGAAAAACAAAAAGTCAGGAGATTTAGGATATGGTAGCAAAAATAAGTAAGCCTGCTTCCCCTTTTCCTTCTCCATAGGAAAGGGACTTTTCTTCGCATAATAATCGAAGGCTCTTCGATAAAAATTATAGTTTCCCTCTCCAAGGTCTCTCATCTCCGGCAAAGTGAACGATCACCGGATAGTGCCTTTAGCTTGGGAAAAAGCCTTTTTACTCTCTAAATCCTGATACCAAGGGGAAAAACGGCATAAGGAAGAATATCGACTGTAGGCATAGTTGGAAAAGAAGTTAAATCGCTGGGGCAGAGCACGAATCCGTCCCCTCCACACCATATTCAAAATATCCTGGTCATTAAAAGGAAGCCGCCCTTCCTTCATTTGGTAATAGCGAAGACATTTTTCTTCTATTCCTTCTTCTCTAAGCAAAGAAAGGTTCATAAGATTACCCCCGCATTATAGTAGGGACTTTCTTCCGCTAGGGATATAAATTCATATGCTTTTTTATAAATACTGGTTCCGCTGCCATGCCCAAAAGCTTATCTCAGTCTTAGATGGTAGAAAAGTGTACAATAGATTGAAGTACCACCGTATCCGCATCCAAATATAAAAACCTTGGTAATGGTTTCCGGAAGTGTAGAAGGAATAAAGAGTCGAAGCAGGGTGGCTTTTGGAAAAATTTTTCCGGTAAATAGACCGGGAAGTTTTGCCTTCAATCCTCAAATTTCTTTTTCAAGTCATAAAAACGATTTTCTGCCCTTCCGACTCACATACTGCCAGCCCTTTCCTTGCTCTCCTCTTCTATCCCTAAGGAAAGAATATGGAAATGAAGGCTTCCCCTCTCCATGCATCAGAAGGGAGGAAAGCGACACCGCAAGAATCGGCATAAAGGCCTCATTGACTCCGTAAACGATGTGCATGCTTATCTCCCTTCTGTTTTCTACTTAGTTTGACTTAATGAGCTTCATTTTTATTTGTTTTTACTTTATAAGCTTCTTTCTTATTGATTTAACTTTATAAAGCTTCTTTCTTATTCGTTTTAACCTTATTCGTTTCTTTCTTATTCCTTTGATTTTATAAGCTTCTTTTTGTTAAACTCTGAAGCTGCTGATACAATGACTTAAGCTGCGCATAAATCCCTGATGCTTACGAATTATTGCTCTTTTTGCTTTGCTTCCGCCACTCCTTCTTTCCTTCCGCCTCTTCTTCTTCCGGGAAGAGCAGACGATTTAGGCGCTGAAGATTGCTCGTACGGAGGAACAGGGTAATATGGAGGACACTCCCACACCAAAACCGGATTTACCGCTATTTTCCTCCACAAGTTGAATATAGGATACCGCCTTTGCGGAGGAGCCTGCACTTAAGGCATGCTCTGTATAGTCCAAAACCTTCAAAGCCAAGTTAAATTCCTTGTTTAAGGCACTGATAACCGCCTCAATAGGACCGGAACCCTGTCCGGAAATCTCCCGCAAAACACCTCGATTTTCAAAGGTTAAGTTGATAAAGCTGATATAAGATTCTCCCTCTCCCTCCACATCCGTGGTACGAAGATTCTTAAAGAAGAAGGGGGCTCTTGCCTCCACATACTCTTCTTGGAAAACCTCTAAAATACGCTGAGGATTAACCTCTCCCTCCAGCTCGGAAATTTTTTGAATATAATCCGCAAACTCCCTTTGCATAGCCTTAGGTAGTTTATAGCCATATTCAAAGTCAGGATAAAGGCCACGCCTCCCTTACCGGACTGGGAATTGATTCGAACTACCGGCTCATACTGTCTTCCGATATCTGCCGGGTCGATGGGAAGATAGGGCACCTCCCAGAAGGGATTCTTCCGCTCCCGCATTGCCTGTACTCCCTTATTGATGGCATCCTGATGGGAACCGGAAAAGGCGGTAAATACCAGCTTTCCCGCATAGGGATGACGATCCGGCACACTCATCTTGGTGCAACGCTCATAGACCTCCTGAATTTCCCGAACATTTTTCCAGATTCAGCTTGGGGTCGATGCCGTGGGAGAAAAGGTTATAAGCCAGGGTTAAAATATCAACATTTCCGGTTCTTTCTCCATTTCCGAATAGGGTTCCCTCGACTCTTTGTGCTCCGGCAAGAAGGGCCAGCTCTGCGGAGGCAATGCCCTCTCCTCTATCATTATGGGGATGCACGGAAAGAATCACATGCTCCCTTTCCTTCATGTTGTTGGACATAAATTCAATCTGATCCGCATAGACATTGGGGCTATGCATCTCTACGGTATTAGGCAGGTTAATGATAATCTCCCGACCTGCTTTTCGTTCCCCAGGCGGAAATCACCGCATTACAGATTTCAAAGCATAATCCATCTCCGTTCGGTAAAGCTTTCGGAGAATACTCCAGACGAAGCTCTCCGGAAAAATCCTTCTCGTGACGCTTCACCATCTCTACACCGGAAAGGGCAATGGCGGTAATCTCTCTCTGGACTTTCCGAAAACCCACATCCCTTTGCAATACGGAAGTGGAATTATAAATATGGACAATGGCCTTCTTTACTCCTTGAAGAGCCTGGAAGCTTCTTTTCCAAAAAGCTCTTCTCTACACTGTACCAAAACCTGAACCGTAACATCCTCCGGAATCAGATTCTTCTCCACCAAAGTCCGTAAATAATCAAATTCTATCTGGGAGGCGGCAGGAAAGCCTACTTCAATCTCCTTAAAACCAAGCTTGCAAAGAAGCTGGAAAAAAATTCCCACCTTTTCTTCTACGGTCATGAGGATCCACAGGGCCTGGTTTCCATCCCTAAATCCACAGAACACCAAATCGAGTGCTTTAGTGATTTCCTGATCCATCCAAGTTCTTTCCGGATAACGGAAAATCGGAAATTTTCTGTAACGCTTTACCTGATCCATTCTTACCTCCTATTGTATTTTTCCACTACTACTCTTACTTACTTCTTATTTTGAGTCTACCCTGTACTGCCAAACAAGCTTTTCCAAGCTCTGCAGGGCTTCCTTTTACTCTATCAATAAACTTAGGAAAGGACTAGTCCTTCCTTTTTCATAACAGCTATAACTTCCTCTACATAGTTCTCGCAAAGCTCTTCCTTGGAAGCCTCCACCATGACACGAATCAGAGGCTCCGTTCCGGAAGCACGGAGGAGATTCTTCCATCCTCTCCCAGGCTTTCCTCTACCTTCTTTACAGCCTCCTGTACGCTTTCATTCTGCTCCACCAAAAACATCCTTCACTCGAACATTCTTTAAAACCTGTGGAAAGCGCTGATAGTCTGCCAAAGCTTCCTTCAGGCTCTTCTTTTTCCTCTAAAGCACCTCCATCAGCTTAATACTGGTGAGAATTCCGTCTCCGGTAGTGGCATGTCTCATAAAGATGATGTGTCCGGACTGCTCTCCTCCCAGAGAATAACCGTTTTCCGCCATATTCTCATAGACATAACGGTCTCCTACCTTGGTCTTTTCATAAGAAAGTCCTACCGCATCCAAAGCCCTTATATAAACCGAAGTTGGACATAATGGTGGTAACAATCTTATTGTCCTTCAGCTGTCCCTTGTCCCGCATATTCTTTCCGCAAAGGTAGAGAATCTGATCTCCATCCACCAGTTCTCCTCGCTGTCTACGCAGAGACAACGATCCGCATCGCCGTCATAGGCAAAACCGATTTCACAGTCACTGTTTTTCACATATTCCTGCAAATTTTCCATATGGGTGGAACCGCAGTTGGCATTAATGTTATAGCCATTAGGATTATTGGACAGTACATGGGTGTCAGCCCCCAGAGCATCAAAAACAGCCTTTGCACAGGAGGATGCGGAACCATTGGCACAGTCCAAAGCAATCTTCTTTCCCTTAAAGGAACGGGTCGCCAAGGAAAATCAGATAGCCGATATAACGGTTTCTTCCTGCAGCAAAATCTACAGTTCTTCAATTTTATCTCCGGTCGCTAAAGGAACTTCCTCGTTTTTCTCCGTCCAGATAGGCCTCAATCTCCGCAATAAAATCATCGAAACCTTTTCTCCATTTTCATTGATGACCTTTAATCCATTGTCATAGAAAGGGTTATGGAGGCGGAAATCATCACACCGCAGGAAAAATCTTCGGAACGAACAATATAGCTTACGGAAGGCGTGGTGGTAACATGCATAAGGTACGCGTCTGCCCCGCAGCGGTTATTCCTGCGGAAAGAGCATACTCAAACATATAGCTGGAACGCCTGGTATCCCTTACCAATGACAATACGACACTCCTTTGTTCCTTTATTTGAAAAATAGTAAGCCAAAAAGCTTTCCTACCTTAAGGCGGTATCTGCTGTTAAATCTACATTCGCCTCTCACGATAACTTCGTCTGTTCCGAAATATTTTCCCATCTTTTCTCCCTTAGTTTCTTTTTGAATAACACTTATACCCCTTGATTGCCATTCAAACTTAGAATGAACTTTCTTTTAAGGTAATACTTCTCATTTCTTTTTACCCTTATTTTTGGAAAGGGACCTGTCCGCCAAATCAGCAAACAGGTCCTCTCCCTTTTCTACTTTCAGAAAATATCTTTATTCTACTTCTAACGCCTTTAAATAACGCTTTTAAAGCATCCTTCCAATGGGAAGGCCCTGAAATCCCTCTCTTCTAAGCTTTTTCTTTGCTAAGCCTTGAGTTAAAGGGGCGTTTTGCCCTGCTTAATCCGTATTCTCTGTGGTGACAGGAATCACCTCTGTGGAAAGTCCCGCCTCTTCATAAATAGCTTTGGTAAAGTCATACCAGGAAATATATTCTCCTCATTGGTAGCATGGTAGGTGTCAAATTTTTTCCGTCTCCACCATATCCACCAAAAAGCCTTGCCAAGTCCAAGGTATGGTAGGGACTTCCCACCTGGTCGAAAACCACTCTAACACTGGGGTGCTTCTTTTCCTACCTGGAGCATAGTCTTGATGAAGTTCTTTCCATTTAAGCCGAAACCCAGGCAATACGAACAATAAAATGCTCCGGAAGTGCTTTGCGAATTTCCTCTTCTCCCGCAAGCTTGGAGGCTCCATAAACATTGATCGGGTGAAATCCCTTTCCTCCTCTTCCCAGGGCTTTGTGCCTTCTCCGGAAAAACATGGTCCGTAGAAAGATAGAACATCTTCCTTTAAATCCTTCATGACTCTGGCCAGATTTCGGAAGCCTCTCCGTTAATCGAAAAACCAAATCTTTTTGGCAGGATCCTCCACATCGTCCACCGCGGTCCATGCGGCATCAGTGAATCAGGCAGTCAATCTTCTCTTCCGTAAGGATTTTTCGAGCTTCCTCTTCATTGGTCAAGTCAGGTCCCGCAAGGCATAGTGCAAACCGGACTTCGTCCATAATCCCTACATACTCCGGTTCAATCCCGGAGCCTACCGCATCTATTCCTCTTCGAGCCAACTCATTCATCACGTCATGGCCTAATTGCCCATTAACGCCGGTAACGAAAAACTCATGCTTATTCTCCATACTGCTTCTTATAATAATCCTGATACTCTCCGGAAATGATGTGCTCCCACCAGTCCTTATGATCCAGATACCACTGAATGGTTACGGGAATGCCGGTATCAAAGGTGTATTCCGGCTTCCAGCCAAGCTCAGTCTCTAACTTAGTGGGGTCAATGGCATAACGCATATCGTGTCCCGGACGGTCTGTCACATAATGAATCAGGGATTCCGGCTTGTCTAAAGCCCTTAAAATCGTCTTCACAACCTCCAGGTTGGTTCTTTCATTGTGTCCACCAACATTGTAAACCTCTCCCACTCTTCCTTTCCGGACAATGAGGGTCGATGGCCCTACAATGATCGGTAACATAGAGCCAGTCACGAACATTCTCTCCCTGCCGTAGACCGGAATGCTTTCATTGTTCAGCGCTCTGGAAATTACCAGCGGGATCAACTTCTCCGGGAAATGGTAGGGACCGTAGTTGTTGGAGCAACGGGAAATGGTCACTGGCAAACCGAAGGTTCTGTGATAAGCCAGTACAAAAAGGTCCGCACTTCCCTTGGAAGAAGAATAGGGAGAAGAGGTCTTAATAGGAGTGTCCTCGGTAAAGAAAAGATCTGTTCTCTCTAAGGAAGGTCTCCGTATACCTCATCGGTAGATACCTGATGATAACGCTTAATGCCGTACTCTCTGCAGGCATCCATTAAACAAACTGTGCCCAAAACATTGGTCTTTAAAAAGATTTCCGGATCCTTTAAGGAACGATCCACATGGGACTCTGCCGCAAAGTTAATCACCACATCTGGCTTTTCCTTTTGCAAATAAGTCAAAGATAAAAAGCTCTATCCGTAATATCGCCCTTAATAAAACGATAATTTTTCTTTCCCTCTAAGGGCCAGAGTCTCTAAGTTTCCTGCATAGGTCAGGCTGTCCAGGCAAATCCACTCCTCCTCAGGATAGGCATTTACCACAAAATGCATGAAGTTTCCTCCAATGAAGCCTGCGCCTCCGGTTACGATTGTTTTCATCTTCTCCTCCTACTGCTCTTCAATATATTTTCCGTCTAAAACATCCTTTAAGTACTTGCCATACTCGTTTTTTTCTTCAAAAAGCTCATAGGCCTCCAAAACCTTTTCCCTGCTAATCCAGCCATTACGATAGGCAATTTCTTCAAGACAGGCAATCTTTCTGTGCTCATGGGTTTCAATGGTGCAGACAAAGTTGGTTGCATCCACTAAAGACTCATGGGTTCCGGTATCCAACCAGGTAAAGCCCCTGTCCCAAAAAGTGCCACATCCAACTCCCCCTTTTCCAGATAGATACGATTCAGGTCGGTGATTTCCAGCTCTCCTCTCTTGGAAGGCTTTAGGCTTTTCGCATATTCCACAACCTTGTTGTCGTAGAAATACAAGCCGGTTACACAGTAGTTGGACTTGGGCTTTTCCGGCTTCTCCTCATGGAAATCGCCTTTCCGGCCCCGTCAAACTCCACAATACCGAAACGCTCCGGGTCATCCACATAGTAACCGAATACGGTAGCCCCATGCTCCTTCGCCACAGCCTTCTTTTAAGATTTCTCTAAAGCCTCTTCCGGAGAAAAATATTGTCTCCCAAAAATCATGGCTACCGGCTCTCCTCCGATAAACTCTTTCCCCAATTAAAAGGCCTGAGCCAATCCGTCCGGAGAGGGCTGTACCGCATACTGTAGTTTCAAACCAAAAAGCCTCTCCGTCCCCTAAGAGCTCCTGAAATCTGGGTGTATCAGTGGGTGTGGAAATAATCAAAATATCCCGAATCCCTGCATCCATCAAAACGGACAAAAGGATAGTAAATCATAGGCTTGTCATATATCGGAAGCAATTGCTAGAAGTCACCCTTGTCAGCGGATATAATCTGATGCCGGAACCTCCTGCAAAGAATAATACCTTTCATGGTTTTTCCCTCTTAAAATAATGCATACTGCTGTAAATTTTTAGCATAGGCCACTCAGATATACAAAAGGCTTTTTCTGTTAATTTCGCTTAATTTTTTTGTAATGGAATTTTTAAAAATTTCCCTTTCTCTTTTTAGGATATTTTTAATCCCTCCCTCTACCCCAGTCCTTCTCCTTATTTTTCATAAACTCCCTTCCCTCCCTTTTGCAAGGCATTTTCTCCTATGCTACACTAGCAAGGTAGGATGGAATATCGGATTAGTATATTTGAAGTAGTGTTTTTCAGTAGTATTTTTAAAGTAGTATTTTTGAAGTAGTATTTTTTTGAATAAAATATTTGAATGAATATATTTGAATTATTACATTCGAACTGCCACATTTGTTCTGATGAAAGAAAATATATTAAACGCTTAGAATGATTCAGCATTTTATTAAGGAGTACAAGATGGAAAAAGCCTTAATCGCCATGAGCGGCGGTGTGGACAGCTCTGTTGCCGCAGCACTCATGCAGGAAAAAGGATATGATTGCATCGGCATTACCATGAAATTATACGATAGCGAAACGGGACAGGCCTGCCGTAGCAGAACCTGCTGTACCTTAGAGGATGTGGAGGATGCCAGGCAGGTGGCCTCCAGTCTTTCCATGCCCTTTTATGTTTTAAACTTCAAAGATGATTTTTCAAAGAAGGTCATTCTTCCCTTTGTGGAAACCTATGAAAATGGCGGAACCCCTAACCCCTGTATCCGTTGCAAACCGTTTTATGAAGCACGATAAGCTTTATCAAAGGGCGGAGGAACTCTCCTGCTCTATATCGTTACCGGTCATTATGCCCGAATTGAAAAAGACGAAAGCACAGGGCGCTATCTTTTGAAGAAAGCTAAGGACGAGAAAAAGGATCAAAAGCTATGTGCTGTATTTTTCTCAGTCAGGAACAGCTGGCCCTATACCCTCTTTCCCTTAGGGAGAATATTCCTCTAAGGAAGAGGTTCGGGAAATTGCGGACAAATACGGCTTTATCAATTCCGATAAGCCTGATTCTCAGGATATTTGCTTTGTAGCAATGGGGATTACGGAGACTTTTTGGAAAAATTCCGAGGAAAGCCCTACCCAAGCGGGGGACTTTGTGGATGAGAAAGGACGAAAAATTAGGAGAACACAGAGGAATCATTCGTTACACCATAGGACAAAGAAAGGGACTAGGCCTTTCCCTGAAAAAGCCCATGTATGTCTCCGGAAAAGATATCGAAAAAAATCAAGTGATTCTCTCTGAAAAGGAAGGACTGTACTTTGAAGGGCTTTTAGTCAATGACTTTAATTGGATTGCTCTCCCTCCTACAGGAGAAATGGCTGTGGAAGCCAAAACCCGGTATAACGGAAAGGCAGTTCCCGCCATTGTCTCTGTCCGGGAAAACGGAGATGTATTCCTTCGCTTTCCGGAGAAGGAAAGAGCCGTAACCAAAGGCCAAGCCGTGGTGCTTTACGACGGAGACTTAGTTCTCGGGGGCGGAACGATTGTGGAAGGCTATAAAAGGCTGTAAAAAATCAAAAAAAAGATTTCCTAAGCAATATAGGTCTGAATTTGGGGCACGCTCCCGCTAGCTTAATCCAATATAATGAAGGACTGTATTTATTATAAAGATGCGCTCTAATGCAGTATAGGTCTATAATCGGGGTACGCTCCCGCTAACCTCGCCTTGACTGAGCAGTGGTTTATGTTAACCACTGCTCACTTTGCTTTGCAAAGCAACTTCCTTCGGAAGTTGGTCTGCATCAGGACGACTTTTCTAATGAAAAGTCTGTCCTTACAGTACTAACTCAAGCTTCGCTTTGCTCGCTTTCAGTAAGTACCAGCGGGCTCAGATTACCCCTCTTACAGACCCTATACTGCATTATTCGCTTCACTTATTGATTTTTACATTTCTTCACTTCGTCGGATTTCGTAGTATCGGGCTCAGACTCCCCTGCATTCATACCTATATTGCCGAAAATCCTTTATTATTTTGATTTCTTACATTCCTTTTTACATAGGAGGTGAACAATCACCCTGCTTTTCCAATCGCACTATACATACAAAAGCTTCATCAGAAAGCTTTGCCTTATGGATCAGTAGAATACCTCCCCGTTCTCTTCCCTTAACATTGTAAAGAGCGGTATCTGCCGCAAAGGTATAGTCCCAGACCCTGTTTTTCTTCAAAGGAACAGAATTACGGATTCCTTGGGAAATGGTCACTACTCCACCTCCCACTTCCTCCGAGTGCTGTAGATTAAGGGCTTTTACAGAATCTCCCAATTCCTTCGCATAGCCTAGAAGCTCTTCATCTTCCATGTTCTCATAAATCAAAAACAAACTCATCTCCGCCATGAGCGGGCAGCATAAATACCGGGATGCTTTGCACAAAGCTTCTTAATTTCTCCCGCCACCAAACGAAGGCACTCATCGCCGGCCTGATGTCCGTAACGATCATTGTACTGTTTAAAATAATCCAGATCCACCATTTCAAAGCCTACAGGCGTTCTGGCATTGTAAGCTCTTTCAAAGGCGGCGTCTGCATAGGTACTTAAGTGATAACGGTTGGGAAGTCCGGTTAATTCGTCATGGTCCGCTTTCTGGGTAAGTCGAACATTTTCCTCCTCCATAAAAGCGTTCTGCTCCTTCAGATCCTCTAAATCCTTTCGAATCTTTAAGGCAAAGAGGAAGGCATTGACCTTCTCCTTCTCCTGCTGCTTCACCATTGCATAATAGTGATAAGCCACTTCATTTCTGGACTTCTCATCCTCGATTTTCTCGAAATACCGAAGCTTAGACTCCATAAAACGCTTTTGTAATTCCGGAAGATTGATTTCCGAAAGCTTTCCTTCCAATAAATGCAGAACCTTCTTACACTCTGCCATTTTATCAATCTCCAGAAAAAGTCCGCTAAGTCACAGACATCCTCTATCATGTGGGTACGAAGGGCTGTGATAACCGCCTTATCCACAAAACGGCGAATCAAAAGATCCCTTTCAGACATTTTTGGACTCATAATGTGCCAAACGAATAGAAAAGCTTAAAATATCTATGCCGGAAAGCAATTCTCCGGTAAAGGGAGAATTCTTTGCCATGGTCAGGACGGATTCCATACAAGCTTTAGCCGCCTGAATATCACGACTTCTACTGAGGTAAATATTTCCAAGGAAGATATAAATACTCATCATATTGGGAATATAGCTGCTGTCTACCTCATTCCCGCTGATTTCATAGAGGGCTTCTTCCGCATAATAACGCCCATGGTCATAGTCGTTTAAGCTAAAGTAAAGTCTGGCAATATTGGACTTTACAATGCCGCTCAGGCTGTACTCCCCCGCCTCCATCTGCTCACAGTACTGTAAAAGCTGTCATATAGTAATCTAAAGCCAGGGCAAGAGTTGCCCCTAAGGAATTCTGTAATTCCCAAGAGATTGTGAGAACAGGTCAAAAGGGCAAAGTCTTGCACCTCCTGTTGGGATTTAATGGCCTCCGAAAGATAATGCCTCATTTGATCCACATCAAAATGAAAGCTATAGTATGCATCAGCCAACTGATAATACACATAGCCCTTTAAAGATTCATCATCTAATTTTTCAGCCAATCCAAGAAGGTATCCTAAGCTGTGAAAAATCTCCTCATCAAATAAGGTGTATTGTTTTTCTATAAGTAGGGATAGATCTTGTATTTCCTTTTCATATCCACTAAAGTTCATAAATCTTTTCCTTTGAAACGAAATGTTCTAAAATCTCCCCAGATATTTCGTCATAAATAATAATCCGAACTATTATAGCAAAAAACCCTCTTTAGGAAAAGAGGATTTTTCTAAAATAATAATTATTTAATACTCTTTCTATCCGGAACAGAAATCCTTCTTTTTCAGGATTTCTAGATTTACTGAGGATCCTCCGCATCTATAGCGCCATTCATATTGGCAGGGAGCTAAGGCAGAGGTTTCCGGTGCGGCAGTAACGAGTTTCTCTGCAGTACTTGGGGCTGCGCCGGCAGTCGTACTTTCCTTTGTAGACTTCGTGCTCTCCTTAGTACTTTCCTTACTGCTTTTCGTAGACTTCTTGGAAGAGCTGCTTTCCGTACTGCTTTTATTGCTTTTACTACTTTCCGTACTACTCTTTGCCTTTGTTTCGGAAGACTTCGTTGTAGATGTGTTTGAAGAAGCGGTACTTGCAGGTACCTGACTCACAGAAGCTGTAGTCTCAGCAACACTTGCCTGGGTTTCCGCTGTCGCAACGGGAGGGAAGTGTTTATATTGGATGCCATTTCCGCCGGCAACATCCTGTCCCCTGAAACGAATCATTTCCGAAACGGTAACCAACTGATAGCCTCTGGCTGTTAACTCGGGAATTATCGCCTTACAAGCCTCTGCAGTGGAAAGATACAAGGCATGCATCAACACAATGTCTCCATCCTTAACCTGTGTCAAAACACTTTGTTTGGTCTTCTCCGCATCTCTGGAACGCCAGTCCTCCGTATCAATAGACCAGAAAATCAAGGGTTTAGATACTGCGGTCTTTACATCTGCAGAATAATTCCCCCGGCAAACGAACTAAGGCAGGGCTTACCCCGCGGCATTCATAACCGCCTGATCCGTCTTATCAAATTCATTTTCTGATGTAATCTACACCCTTCTTACTCAAATGAATATCATGGTCATAGGAATGATTTGCCACCTCATGGCCTCGTTCCACCGTATTCTTAATGTCCTCAGAATTTTTCCACCCTCTGTCCTACCACGAAGAAGGTAGCTCTACCATTTACCTTTTCCAACTCATCCATCAGAATACTATCCACTTGCACATCGGACCATCATCAAAGGTTAAAAGCCACCATGGGTTTGCTAGGGTCAATGTAGCGCCCTCCGGAGAGTACGAGCCCAGTGTCTTCACTGGCACTTTCTGCTGTTTCCACAGGGATTCTTCCACCGTTTCCGCAAAAGGATTCTTCCGGACTTTCACTTTCCACAATGGTTTCAATGCTTCCTTTTTGCTCAGTGCGGCTTTTTCTCTATAAAATGAAAAATTCCTGCAAAAGCCTTGAAAACCAGAAAAACAAAGACTAAAGCAACGCACGCAAAAAGAATCCGGACATTTCTAACCGCTTCCCTTCTTTTCTTGATTCTTGCCTTCCTTCTTCTGTACTCCCTTCTCTCCTCTTCCGTAAGACTTAAGGGACTTCTATTACCGGCTTCCCTGCTTGAACTCCTTCTGTTAGCGCTTCCTGTACTTCTTGTACTTCTTGTCTTTCTTTCCAATCTATATTTATCGCTTCGATTTCGAAATTTTCTTTCTCCGCTGTCCTGATTTCTCTTGTCTGCCATGATTAACCCTTCTTTTCTTTTCTTGCCATTTCTCCCCTACTATACCACAATTTTTTCCAGGAAGAGTTTTTTAAGACTTGTCTATCCCTGCAATTTTTATTAGAATACAAGCCTAGAAGACAAAAGGAGAAAAAAATGGATAAAAAAGGCATAGCGGAAATAAAGAAATGTTTTATAAAAGAAGATTGTCGTATTGATCGTATGGTTAGTTGCTTTTTAAACGAAGAAGGAGAAATCATATCTCGATTTTTCCGACTCCTTCTATGCATTAGAGGACAAGGAATTATTCAAATATTGTGAACTTTTTAAGCAGTCTCTAAGCGGAAAAATCGGCAGAAACCTATATACTTTGGCTTTTCCTTTAGAAGAAGAGGCTGAAGGAGGAAAGCAGAATACACTTTACAAGCTTTTACAGTCAGAGCTAAAAGACGAAAACCTGTATAACGCTTTTTTCGAAAGTGTACGGCAGGACTATCCCATTCCCAGCAAGCACCTTCTCCTCTTAGCCCATGGCGTATATGATATACCTAGCAAAACAAGTGACGGTCTTACTTTAGAAGATGCCTCGGAACAGGTCTATTCCTTTATCCTCTTTGCCCTTTGTCCGGTCAGTCTTTTAAAAGAAGGCTTATGTTTTGACAAGCAAAGTGACTCCTTTGTGAGCCGTTCCGAGGATTTTGTGGTACAAAAGCCTGAAATTTCCTTCCTTTATCCTGCCTTTCACGACAGAAGTAGTGATATCCATGAGCTTCTCTATCGTTGTAAAAAAAGAGAAGACAGTCTGGATACCCTACCCGAAGTTCTCTTTGGTACCTCCCTTCCTATGGGAGAAAAGCAGCAGAAGAATTGTTTCTCCAAGCTGGTAGAAGAAATTTTGCAGGAAGATTGCACCTTTGAAAATGTTAGACTTCTTCAGGAAGAACTGGCAGAATTACAAAATAAAGAAAATGAGGAAGAGCGGGAACAAAGTCTTCCTAAAAATCAGGTGAAAGCGCTCTTGGAAAAAGCTAGGAGCCAGTGAAGAGCAATTATTGAACTTTTCTTCTTTATACGATGAAGAATTGGGAGATAAAAATGAAAAGCTTTTTCTTGGAAAATCTGGCGGACAATACTCTCCGCTTGGATTCGGAAAATCTTCATTTGAGAATCAAAAATGAAGTCTCTGCAATATTGGAAAGCAGAATAATTGACGGTAAAGAATATCTTCTCTTACCGATTTCCGATAATTTGAGTGCAACGGGATTTCTATAAGAAGAAGGCTTTCTGCCAAAGAAGATGAAGAATAAACCGTTCCTAAACATTTATTACAGAAAAGAATAAAAGAGAGCAGAGAATCATCAGGAAGTTCCTCTTCTCCTTTGAATGGGGATTAAGTTGAGACTGGATAAGTATCTGTCGGATATGGGCGTGGAAAAGCCGTTCCGTATTGAAAAAGAAATTCGTAAAGGCCTGGTTAGCTTAAACGGGGAAGTGGTGAAAAGACCCCCAGCGTTGATGTTGACCCGCAGCATTGTGAAATTCACTATAAGGAGAAGCAGTTCAATATGAGCTTTTTCCTATTATATGATGAATAAACCCACCGGTGTTCTTTTCTTCCACAGAAGATCAGGAAGCAAAAACGGTTTTGGATCTCTTTTCTGAAAAATCACAGAAAAGATCTTTTTCCTGTGGGGAGATTGGACAAGGACAGCGAAGGGCTCTTGCTCATTATGAATGATGGCACACTGGCTCATAAACTGCTCTCCCCCAAGATGCATATCGAAAAAAAATATTTAGTGGAAATCCCGGGCAAAATATCCGAAGAAGAACTGGATAGATTTCGGCAAGGGATACAGTATGATACGAATTTAGTAGCCATGCCCGCAAAAAGCCCTGCTGTCTCCTCTCTCCGAGGAAGGAAGCCAAGTGGAAGTGATTATCATGGAAGGAAAAATTCCATCAAATCAAAAAAATGTTTTTGGCTCTATCTCCGGACTATGTGGTAAGCAAGCTGCAAAGACTTTCCATGGGACCCTTACATTTTGGACCCTACCCTTGCCCTCGGAGAATACAGAAAATTACGGAAGAGGAAATACAGGCTCTAAAGGATTGCTTTAAAATCCCGAATCTAACACTTACTACTTCCTTGCAGACGTATACAGAAAAACTGTAAAAATCATAATAGTTTTCTAAGCAATATAGGTCTAAATTTGGGGCACGCTCGCTTAGCTTCGCCACGTATCGGATACTAAGCGAAAAACTTCGATTCTCTTGTTTTTCGCAAGTACCGACAGGCTCGAGACTACCCCTCATTTAGACCTATATTGCCCGAAAAATCTATTTATTATTTTGATTTTGCATCCCTTTTCTTTATTCATTTAATCTATACATCACTAAAATATCTCCCACTGCCACAGTGGTATCCCTCTGGGAATTAATATATCCTTTCCTCTTTCAATTAAAGTACTCTGGCCATCTCATCTCGAGGAATTTCCGCAATGGTTTTATTGGCATATACGCTATCCCGATCCACATCCACTTCAACAATATCCAGGTCTGATGCCATGGTGGATTTTGCGGATCAGTGACCACCTATCTCCCCACCTGAATTTTTGGTATCTCCCTTGACAAGACTTTCTCTCCATTTCTTTCCACCAAAATAATCAAGGTTTCCGGCGGAGTCGTAATGTCTCTTATAAACTGTCCTGCCCTAACTATGTCCACCGGGAATCAGAAATTCCACAAACTGTACCGGCTTCTGCTCGGTATAGTCCGTAAAAGGTCTTCATAACGTCACTTTGGTCATCAATCATATCCAAGCGCTTAGACATTTTCGGTAAAAAGCTTCCCTGAAAGAGAATGGACAAAATCACTATAAAAAAAACCAAATGGAATAAAAAGTCTCCGCTACCCAGGCTCTCTACTGCCAAAATGGCAAATACAATAGAGGCTGCTCCTCGAAGCCCGGCAAAAGAAATCAGGATATTTCTGTTTCTGGAGGAGGGGAAAGCCTTCATCAAAAGGAAAACAGAAAGAGGTCTGGCAATAAAAGTCAGGAAGAAGAAAATAATTAATCCCTGCATAGCCACATGTGGGAGCTCAGAGGGTAAAAGAAAGTAACCCCTAGTAAAAAGAAAATAACCAACTGCATCAATCCTGTCAAACCGTCAAAGAAGGATACCATTTCCTTCTTTTCTTTGATTTTACTATTTCCAAGAATAATTCCGGTGAGGTAAACCGATAGATAACCGTTTCCTCCAAGGGCGGAGGATAGAGCATAAGCAGTGATAGCAGAGCCAAGAACAAATACAAAGTCAAAACCGTCTCCGGAAAAATCAATTTTCCGCATCATAAAGCCGGGTAAGAATTGCTACCACGAAGCCGATGGATAAGCCCCAGAATACTTGCGCAAAAAGCATGGAAAGAATTTGCGTAGGAGATAATTCTCCCTGAATCAACATCACGGAAATCAGAGTCATCATATAGGACATGGGATCGTTACTACCGGATTCAAACTCCAGTAAAGAAGCGGTTCTATCCTTTAAATTCAATTTTCTGGAACGAAGAATGGAGAATACGGAAGCCGCGTCAGTGGAACCGATAACAGAGCCCAACAAAAGTCCCCAGGCAAAGCTTAGCTTAAAGATCAGCATACAGAAAATGCCGACTACCACTGCGGTAAGAACAACCCCCAAAAGTGGAAAGAACAATCGCCTCTTTGGAAACGTGTTTAGCCTCCTTCCAGCTGGTACCAAAACCTCCTGAAAACATGATAAAAAAATCAAGCCAAAAGCTACAAATATTTTCTGCCAGGGAATAATTATCAAAGGGAATCTTAAATATGCCGTCACTACCAAAAACAATACCCAAGAATAAAAAAGCCAAGAGCATGGGCAGTCCCATTTTAACAGATAGTTTTTTTCAGGAATACGCTGAAGAATATAACAATTCCCCACATCAATAGAATTTGATTTAAACTTCCTCCATGCTTTCTCCTATCCCCTTTTCTTTTTTACTCTACAGTTTTTCATTTTAACATATTTTTAACATAGAATATAGGGAAAACTGACTTTAGGCGTTTTCCACAAAAAGGAGCTGTAAAAATCAAAAAGAATTCTAAGCAATATAGGTCTGAAATAGGAGCAAGCTCTCGCTAGCTTCGCCACAAAGCGGATACTAAGCGAAAAAAACTACGTTTCTCTTGTTTTTCTCAAGTACCCTCAGGCTCAAACTACCCCATATTCAGACCTATATTGTTGAATTTTTTTATACAGTTCCTTTTTAAGTGTAAAATTATCTTCTACTTCTCTTTTTGTTTTAATACCAAAAGCATAGCTAAATCCAAGTCCTGCCAGAGCAAAAAGGGCAAAAGTACAAACGCATTTTGACTTGCATCGCCGGTCTTCGTCTGTCCACGCTCAGCGCCAAGAACAGCTCCCGGATTCAGGGCTCTTTTGTGCTTCTCTTTCTGCTCCAAGCACTGCTCCCTCTGCAGTAACCACATCAGGATTTCCTGCAGGTGTGCGATCGCATTCAGAACCTCACCGCCTCTTGGATTGTTTCCTGATGGAGTCGGGTTGGACGGGGTGTTTCTCGGAGTGGAACCGCCTCCACCACCGTTACCGCCACTGCCACGGTTTGGATTTACAGGAGGAACTTCTCCCTTTCTGTTTACAAACACATTGACATAACCGGTAGCCTGATTGTTCTCTGTGAGTTGCTGTATATCCTGCTACATTATCCTCTGTCACCGTATAACGAATTTCCTTGCCGTTAGCATCGAACTTAGGCATATCAAAGCTGTGCTGCCAGCCGTTTGCCGCATTTTAAAGTATAAGTTGCGACCTTTTTCTCCATTAGCGAAAAGCTGTACATTCAGATTTTTCAGGATGGCTTCCTGTTCAAGCCAAATCTTGGTTACAGGAATTACTACTCTGGAACCATGGTAATTGCTAATGGTAAATCCGGTATCCTCTGTTCCGGAAATGGCAGCCTTAAATCCTGCTACTTCCTCTTCAGAGACAGTGTAAATAATTTCTTTTGCCATTTGCATCTTCCTTAGGAAGATTGGAAGAAGTCTTCCAGCCGTTTGCTGCAGAAAGCTCGGCAGTAAGATTCTCATCCTTCACACCATTCTTGAGAACGGAAACCACTACCTTCTCAGGCTTATTTCCTGCAAGCTTTGGATCCAGGACTCAGACCTTCTTTACGGAGATGTTCTTTTTCCTTAATGATTACTTCCGCTTTTTTTATTTACTACCTCTAAAGTAACGGTAGCATCCTTCCGGATGGAATCCTTGAAATCCTGAACGGAAATAGTTTTTGCGGTACTATCCAACTCGTATCCCTCCGGGCCTCTACCTCCGTTACCACATAGTCAGCCATAAGAACATTATCCAGCTTCGCAATGCCGTTAGCATCGGAAATAATGGTCTTTGTATATGATCTTGGGATTTACAACGGTGAACTTAGCCCCCTTCAGGACTTCTCCGTTCTCTCCCAGCTTCTTGATTCGAATCTTAAAATTACTTCCGTTTAAAAATCCGCCGGCTTCCTGAACAATGAAATCACGAGTATGAGGCTTCTGGGTAATATTGTCTCCTGTAAGCTTTGCTTCATTCTTGTATACTGTTCCGTTTACAGGAGCTTCGTTGATTTCCACATAATAGCTGAACTGATAGCCATCCTTGGGATTCATGTGTCCGATGTTATAGGTAAAGCTTCTTCCATCAGCCGCATAAATCGGAGTGAAATACTTCTTCACCGCATCCTTGCTATCATCATCTTTGTGTCTAAGATCCCATCTCTTTCCGCGAGCAGGATCGTTTAAATCGTCTGTTGGCGCATTTTGCCAGATACCCGGCAATATTGTCCCCTGAACGCCACTGTCCTTCCCACATAATAGCGGTATACTCTGTTGCAGGATTTACCAGCTGCAGGTCAGTATTAAGATGTCTTACATCAAAATAAGTTAAAGCATCACTCTTTAAGGTATCGGTGAATACCACATTATCATAGCCGGTAGAGCTTGCGTTCTTCTTAAGGAATCTCTCATCAATCTTTACATAGTAACGAATTAAATAGTGTGTCTTTCCTTCTGTATCCTTGACTACCTTTGATATCCTTATCCATAGTCTTCCAGAAGCTGACCGGATCATCCTTCCCCACTACGGTAAAGTTAAATTCCTTCTGAATAATTTTCTTTCCGTTAACCAGAATTTCAATCGGTTCTTTGCCGCTCTTCTTAATCACATTGGTGTTTACATTTAGGTTAAAGAAAATGCTTCCACTACCACCACTGTAATTTTCAGCATTCTTATTGAAAATCACCTTCAATTCTCTGGCCTTGGAATCATACACACCCTTAGCAATGGATACTCCATCCGCTCCGGGAATCTCAAACTCCTGGTCCTTGGACTTTAAGCCAGCAGGGAATTGAACGGAAATATAGTCTCCATCTTTAACTGCCAAGCCGCTAATGTCGATATCAGACTTAAACTGTAAAATGGCGGAATCACTGACGGTATCCCCCGTCATTTACTTCCCTTGTTTTCAATAAGCAATTGAGGATTCTTCAATGCTCCTTCAATTTCTTTTTCCGGATGCAGCAACAGCTCCTCCTGCTACTACACTGCTACTTGCTGCAGAAGCTGCAGCACCAGTCCCTGTGCCTGCAGTTCCAACAACGGCTGTCCCGCTTGTGTTGTTGCTATCCGCCATGGCAAAGGAAAATCCCTGCCACACCATCATGAGCACCAAAAAGCAAGGACAAAATCTGTCTTTTTGCTTTCATATTTCTTCTCCTTAAAAAAATACTTAATTCAATATCATCCGATATTTTAGCATAATCTATTAAGATTTCAAGATATAGAGATAAGTTTTTTTGAAGTATTTAGAAGTTTTTCTAAAGGAAAAATGAGTTTTTTTCTTTATTTTTCTTCGATATAGCATGATTTGCTTAAGTTTTAAAAAGTTTGGAAGAAAAACTTGGAGAATCTCTCTAATTTTTCTATTGAAATCGTAAGAAATCCGTAATCTCCTTTTTCTTCCACGCTGCTTCTGTCTTATCTTCAACAGCCAAATAAATTCCGTAAACTTCAGCGCTATTCTTCAGAACGAAAGAAGCCCTGCGGGAATTCTCGAAGAGCTTCTTTCAATTTATGCATCCTGCATACTTATTATGCTTCCTGCTGCATTCCATCGAAGATTGCTTTCTTACTTATCAGCTTTCTTCCTTTTCTTCTCTGCCAGTACCCAGACAAAAAGTCCTACACCTGTAGTTGCAAATAATGCAAGATACTGAAGTGCTCTGCTATTGTCTCCTGTGGAAGTTGAACGAGATGCATCTAAGACGGAACCGTCTGCCTTCTTATTTCTGCTGGCATTGAGTACGGAACCATCCTTAGGCTGGTTCTTGTCCGGGTTTCTGGAGGCATCAGTACAGAACCTGTATTGCTTCCGGAAGTAGAACTGTTTTCCGCCCTTGTTGTTTCTACCGCTTGGGGTACTGCTTCCGCCAACACTTCCACCACCCTTGTTACCGGGGTCATTGGGGTTTTGGCTATTTTTTTGGTATTAGTAATGATATTCAGATATCCTGTAGCAGCATCTCCGGTAATTTTGGTGCTGTATCCTGCTACTGCGTCCTCTGTAACGGTATATTGAATCTCCTTACCTTCCTTCGTTCTTTCCAGGTTGGTAAAGGTATACTGCCAGTTGTTGTTCGCACCAAGATCCTGCTTGGCAATTTCTTTTCCATCTGCCAACAAGCGTACAGTTACGGAAGCAGGATGTTCTCCCTTTTCCGCTCCAAACCTTGGTAACAGGAATGGAAATCTTGTTGCTGATGGTATTGGTTAAAAGTAAAGCCTAAGTCCTGGGTTCCGGAAATAGCCGGTGCATATCCCTCAACAGCTTTTTCTCGGATGGTATAGGGTATACGGCTTACTGTTTTCATCATACTTGGGAAGGTCGGAGAAGGAGTCTTCCAAGCATTGGCCTGGCTTAACTCGCCGCTAAGGCCAATAACTTCACCATTTCAAAGCACTTCAACCGTTACCTGCTTAGGTCTGCTCTGTGCCTTGTCTCCCGCGTCAACCCACTTCTTTGTAACATTCAGATTTCTCTTTGCTTCCGCCTTGTTGTTCACAATGGTAAGGCTTGCTACCTTCGCCACATCAAACATATCCGCATTTACGGTATAGCTTTCATCGGATAAAAGATATCCGCTTGGTGCCTGTACTTCCTTTACGGTATAGTTGCCTCTCAGCAATCCGCCAAGAACTGCATCTCCGCTTGCATCTGTAGTTAACTTTCCAACCTCTACGCCATCGCTGTTGCTTACGCTAAATACTGCTCCTGCTAAAGCCTTCTGGTTTTCATTAACCTTCTTAATCTTAATGCTGAAGGTAGCACCGGAAGCAGCACCGCCGGCATTTTGAACCTTAAGATACCAATCTCGCTTCATGGGGCTTCCGCCGTTTCCGTCAGAGTTTAGCTCAATTGCATTTCTATAGGCAAAGCCTGACACCGGCTCCCCATCTATTTTAGCAAAGTAAACAATCTCAAAAGCCCTCGTTGCAGCTGTATTTCCGAGATTTAATGTAAAGGTCCTCTTTCCTATAGCAGCTTTATACTGTGCTTCCAAAGCGGTATCCTGTGTAGCAGGGCCTGTCTTTGCAGAATTACGAATATCGAAGTTCTTTCCGTTTACTTCCTCGGCAACCCAATTACCGTTTTCGTACTCGCCTCTCTGCCATACACCCTTACGGATAGATACGGGATGGTCATCACTACTATAATAAGAGAATGCTCCTTCTCCTAAAGTATCCTTTAAGGTCATATTGGTTCTTGCACCAACATTTACCAGCACTCTATAACGAATAAGGTAAATCTTGTTTCCGGAAGCATCGGTTTCTTCCACAAAGTTGCTCCAAGAATCCTTTACCAGCTCAAAATCACTATCCTTTGCAATACCGGTATAGTTGATTGTGCCATCGATAGCGATTTCTGTGGTATTGTTTACCTTCAATGCAGTGGAAAGCTGCTTTGCATCCTTTTCTTTGTCGGAATTCACCTGCATAGAAAGCCAGAAGTTTCCTTTAATATCACTCTTCTTTTCCACATAATCTGTATAAGTCAGCGTAACAGTCTTTGCCTCCGCATTGATTACCGCATTAGCAACCACCTGATCTCCGTCCTTAATCTGGAAGTTATCAGACTTTAAGATTTTCAAAGAATCGGATAACTGGAAGACAGTGGTATCGCCGGCCTTTGGAGACTGCCCATTAGGGAACGGTAAAATCTACAGCCACACCGAACTGTCCGTAGTTATCAAGAGCTTCATTATTATATGCTGCAGAATTATCTTTATTGACATACACAGCCTTAGCACTGACGAAACTGCCTTACCTGTGGTTTGCATTAAGAGCTGCGGCAGCTGCCTGAGCCTGCTTTTCAGCTTCCTGCTTTGCCTGCTCCGCCTTAATGTCCTCCTCCGAGGGCTACCCTGGCTGCCTGTTTCCGTAGCGGTAGTTACCGTACTTGCCGAGGCAGAGGATGTAAGCTCATCTGCATTGGCAGAAACTCCCTGCCAAGCCATAGCCACGGCCATTAAGATCGCTAATAGCTTTCTTTTTACGCTTCATGTCTTCTACTCCTCCATGATGTTTTTAAAATTAATAATCAAACGATAGCTAATGTATTCTATCACAGTCTCTCAAAAACAAGCAAGGAAATAATACTTCATTATATTTTTCTTTTTCTCTTTTGATTTATAACGAGAACTTTCGTTAGAATTCTTAAGAATAATAGTCTTGCATTTTGTATTTTTCCCGTAATTTTTCTAAAAATGAACAAAAGTCTCACATTGTTCTTGCTATTGCCAAAAATAATTTATATTTTTTTATAATTTCCAGTCCTTATTTTTTTAAGTTCTTACCTTTACCACGATTTTTCTTACATTTTTGTGGCTGATTCATCCGCAACTGCCGGTCTATGGGCTTCATCCGGAGAAAAGAATCAAAAAAATCTCCTTTGCGTAACAGCATTTGGGAAAAATTTTTCTTTGGCTTCCAAAAAGCAAAATGTCCTTCCCTTCCGGATTCTCTGTCATGATACAGGAGGAACGAGCAATCATCGATTCTTTTCTTCTCCTCCAGCAAACACTGAATATCAAAGTAAATATCATGGGCCTCAAATCGTCTCTCCTCTTCCGGGGCAGTTTCAAAAGCTCTGCACCATGGCAAAAAGCTATCTTCTCCGAGAATAGGATAATTCCCTTCGCCCTAGGCTCTCAAGGTCTTCCCTTTTGCAAGAACTGAAAAGGCAGCCTGAAATTCTTCGTTCTCTAAGTCATATTTGTTATGCAGTTTCAAATTTTTGAAAAAAACCATTATTTTACCTCTTTCTATTTCTCAAAGCATAGGCTTTGCCATTACAAGAAAATCCAATTGAATTTTTCCGCTTAAGGAATTCTTTTTGAATAAACTTTACGAAAACTGTATTAGGGATTTCTCCTGCCTGTAAAGGACCGCCAAAGAGATAGCCCTGAATCACATCACAGTGATACTCAAAAAGCTTTTCATATTGCCACTCTTCTTCCACACCTTCCACATAACAACCTTACCCAAATCATGAACGATTTCAATCAGGTTTTTTGATTACAGAGCCATTTTTAGGAAGGAAATGATCAATCAGGGACTTATCCATTTTTACCGTGTTCAATGGGATATAGGGCAAGTAACTAAAACTACTGTAGCCTGTTCCAAAGTCATCCAGATGAAGCTGGATGCCTGCCTCTACCAGACGGTTAAATATTTTTCTTCGTCTGCTTACTCTCCTCAAAAAGGATCCCTCCGTAATTTCCAAAACCACATATTCATAAGGAATTTCATAACGATCAATTGATAAAAGATATTCTACAAAGTCATCATCGTAAATCTGATAGCTGCTGAAGTTTATGGAGATCGGACAAAGAGCATGCCCCTCTTCCTTCCACTTTTGCCAATTGCCTAATTACCTGTTCCACGGCAATTTTTCCCAGCTTCACAATATATCCGTAGCTTTCCGCCACGGGAATAAACTGATCCGGAGAACAATCTTCGTTTCTAATTCTCATAAGAGACTCAAAGCCCACAACTTTTCTGCTCTTACAGTCTACCTGAGGCTGGTATACCATATAGAAGAATTCTCTTGAATAGCATTTTCTACCTTTTTCAAAAATCTGGCTGATTTTTTCCTTCTTATACCGAAGTTCCTCACTGTAGAATACCAGTCGGTTTTTTCCCTTTCGTTTTGCAAAGCTCATGGCCAAACCGGCATACATTACAATTGTTCGTGGACTTTCTCCCCCTATAGAAGAAGCAACACCTCCGGAAGCATTCATATAGACCGTTTCTTCTCCTACGGTAATGGCTCTCCTGAAAATGGAAAGTATCTCCGCAAGCTCCGGAGAATCCTCATGTAAGGACTTTTGCGGGAAAATAATCATAAACTCATCTCCCCCGTAACGGGAAAGAATAACGCCATGATCCTTTTCAAAGCGTCTTAATCGATTGGCTACGGCAATAAGATAAAGGTCACCAGTATCATAACCTCTGGACTCATTTAATTCTTTTAAATTGTCAATGTCCACCAAAACACAGGAGTAATCCTTACTGTCTCCAATAAACTCCAGGCAGTCTTGCCAAAGCGGTCTGCCTGTTTAAGAGCTCTGTAAGCAGGTCATAAGCTAGCTTATGTTCCAAATCGTCCTTGGCCAGCAAAAGACTTTCATTTTTCTCCTCCAGCTCTTCCAGTACCTTCTTGCTATGCAAACGACTCATTACAAAGTATGCGGAAATCATGATTACTGCCACCAATGGGAGAGCTGCAATAATCAGAAATGGGGCATAGTTTTGAACCCATTGTTTCGGACTGTCTTCCAGATAAACATTTTTGGGCAGTCTGCTTTTCGGAATATGGTAGGCACTCAGAACCCGGTTATCCACCACAAGCTTTCCCGGACTGTCTTCTTCATAGGAAATCTTTTCTACTTCCTTCTTTCCGCTAAGGACGTCCAGCATCAGCAAACTGGCATTCTTGGCCATCTGCTGAATTCCCATAACTCTTCCTCCAAGGAAGCCCTTTACATTTTCCACCATGGCATAGCCATAAACCGGAACATTCGCCCTGGACAATACCATTTTTATCGCTTGGTTGCTGGGATAATAGTTACCATCCTCATCCAAGCTTGTGGAAAAGTATAAAACAATACTTTTCTCGTCTAGATTATCCACAGCCTCAAAAAAGTCTTCCTTCTTCATCTGGGAGAAATTCAGTCCTGCAAAACGATAGGAAGAAAAGCTTCTTTGTAAGGCAAAAAACTCCTCTCTGGCCGTGTTTCCCAAATAGGTATTATCATAAAAAGCACCATAATGGTATCTGCCCCAATCTGCAAAGAGGTAGCCAAATCCAGGGTTTCTTTTAAACGGGTAGGACTGTAATATCCGGAAATCTTAGGATTTCTGGAGGCATTTTTTGCCAGCTCCTCATCTCTAATGCCAAAGAAAATAATAGGAATGCCGGAGAACAATTCTTCCTGAGCCTCCATTACAAAAGCGCAAAGCCCTATCGTCCCCCTACCATAATTCCGTCATAGGGCTTTTTCCTATTGTTCATTCTTGTCTGTACAAAGGTATGAAAGGCCTCTATATCTTTGTCATGTCCAAAATGTTGGAAGTCCATGTTGATAGTATCCAAATGAATATTGGACTGGTTAATAATGGACTCCATTCCTTCCAACTCACCGGCAAAAATCGAGGAGGAAGTATCATAAGAACTAAAAATAGAAGGCTTTTCTTCTCGGAAAGCATATAATTCTCATTGCTTTCCTTCCATTCCTTCCATTCCTTAGGCTTTAAACTGAAAAAACTGTTCCAAAGCAAAAATTGTAAGGAAGATAAAAAGAAGCAAGCAAATAAAAACTTGCCAAGAGCAAAACGAAACGAATTACTTTATTTCGTTCTTTTATCTCCATGCTTGCCACCCTAGTCCTCCTTGTCAGCAGTTTTTGTTTCCTTACAAAATTCTTAATTCCCCTATTTTTAGCGTAAAACATAGTCTCTGGCTATGTAAAAGCCAGATTAATATTCTCTTTTTTGATTTTTAGGTATTTTGCATAAAAATAATTTCTCATCCTGAATAAAAATATTTATTTTTATTCAGGGTTTTAAATAAGAATGCAAAAATTTCAATGAAATAGGACTCACCTTAGAAAAAAGGCCAAGCCCTACTTATTTTTACTCAAAAATCTCAATATTACAATCCATGGAAGGAATTTAAAAGGTCCAAAAAAATGAAAAAAGTAAATTCCACTCATCTGTCTCCCAGTAGATTTTACTCTGCACAGTTGATATTTTCTCTTTCACATTTCTCATGGTATGTTTTAGAGCTCCTTCTGACAGCAATGGAAGGAGTTTATTATGAGTAAAAGTATTCCCGAGTAACAAAACATCTTTCTTTAGAAGACCGACTCTTTTATAGAACAAAGTCTAAATCAAGGACTTTCCTTTAAGAGATTGCCAAGTATCTTTGCAAAGATCCTTCTACTATTTCTAAGGAAGTGAAGAAACACCGAGCATCAAACTGGTATCACAAGGGCAGTTTTCTGAACAAAAAGAACTTCTGTGTTCATCGTTACCAGTGTCGTAAAAACAAATGTCTGTAAAAGATTATCCTTTGTGAGATAAAAGTGTACTTCTTGTCCTAGCTGTAATCAGACCTGCAAGGACTTTGAAAAGGAATGCTGTAATCGTCTAATGAAGGCTCCCTACGTTTGTAATGGCTGCTCGCAAAAGCTTCATCAATGCAGCATCGCCCATAAATATACTTATGATGCCAGATTTGCTGATAGAAAATATAGGGAAACCCTTAAGGACTCTCGTCGAGGCATAAATCTTTCCGAAAAGGAAGCAAGAGAAAAAGACAACATCATCACACCACTTATCGCAAAGGGGCAATCACCTTACCAGATTTTAGTGAATCATCCGGAATTACAGATGTCTGTTCGCACCATGTACTCCTACATTGACCAAGGAATTTTTAGCTCCAAAAATATCGATTTAAAACGAAAAGTGACATTCAAACCAAGGAAATGCCATAAAACACAGATTTTAAACCGTGAAATATTTCATGGTCGAAGCTATGAGGATTTCTTGAAGCTTGGATTAAATTCTTTTGTAGAGATGGATACTGTTCATTCATGCAGAGACTCACAAAAAACCCTACTAACTTTTTTCTTTACAGAGGAAAAACTCTTCCTGGCTTATCTGTTAAATCGATGTACAAAGGGGGCTGTCAAAGCAGTCTTTGACCGTTTAGAGCGACGTTTTGAAGATGTCTTTGACTTTCAATCTATCTTTGAATATATCCTTACAGACCGAGGATCGGGTTTGGGGATCCTGTCGCTTTAGAAACAAATCCTAATGGGATACAACGTAGCAGCATTTATTATTGTGATCCTATGCGTAGCGGGCAAAAAGGAGGCTTAGAGCAAGCCCACACCATGCTCCGCATGATTCTTCCAAAAGGCTCTTCTTTTGCTTTTCTTACACAATGGGATGTGAATCGCATTGTAAACCACATCAATTCCACGCTAGGGAAAGCTAAACGGAGATACCCCTTATCAAAGGCACTAAACCGATATGGAGAAGATGTCTTAAAAAGCACTTCAGCTCGTGCCCATTCATCCTGACGAGGTTTTGTCTGAGGCCTAGCTGATTCGCTTTAAATGACTAACAACCCAAAAACAGATCTGCTGTCAGACAGGGCAAAAAAACTTTTACATTTTTGATATAGCCAGTGATTTAGTCCTACACGACTTGTTCTGTGGCTATTTCCCATGTCCGGAAAGAGATTTTTGAGGTTGTTATGCACTATTATAAAAATCAGGCAGAAATGAAATTTCAAACTGCCTGATTTTAGGGATTTCTAAAGCTAGGTAGAATTTACCTCTGCATTAGAATTTACTTTTTCAATTTAGCATTTAAAAGGAATCGTATTTATAAAATACAATTTTTATTATATTCCTTAAATTTTACCTATTTTATAGCTTTATTCCCAGTCCTTTGGAGCTCCAAAATCGCTCCACGGTTTCCACTGGTAACAGTGACGGTAACGAACAAGATAACCGTCCAGATCCGTTCTCTTCTTCGGCTTCCATGCCTTTCTTCTCTTCTCAGTTCTTCATCGCTAAGCTTTACATTCAAGCTATAGTTTGGAATATCAATGAAATAATGTCTCCTTCTTCAATCAGAGCAATGGGATCACCCACTGCCGCCTCAGGAGAAACATGGCCGATCGCAGCACCCGGGAAGCACCGGAGAAACGGCCGTCAGTAATCAGAGCTGCAGTACTTCCTAAGCCCTATACCCACAATGGCGAGGTAGGATTCAACATTTCTCTCATTCCGGGTACCCTTCGGCCCCTCGTAACGGATGACCACCACATCTCGGGATTAATCTTTCCACCCCTGATGGCGGCAATGGCATCTTCTTCACAATCAAAGACTCTGGCAGGGCCTTCATGCACCATCATTTCCGGAGCCACTAGCGGAACGCTTTTACCACACCAGTATCCGGAGCTAGATTTCCCTTCAGCACCGCAATACCCCCGATAGGCATAAAGGGCTTATCAATAGGCCGGATAATTTCCTCGTCTCGGTTTTCTGGCATGAGCAATATTTTCCTCCATGGTCTTTCCGGTAACGGTAATGCCGGAAAGATCCAGAAGATTCTTCTAGACAGCTCCTTCGCTGACTGCATAAACGCCGCCGGCCTCGTTCAAGTCCTCCATAGGCATAGCCTGCAGGAGCCAAATGGCAAAGGTTCGAGTCTTTGCAGAGATTTCATTGGCATTTTTCCACCTTCAGCTCAATGCCGCACTCGTGAGCAATGGCAGGAAGATGAAGCATGGTATTGGTAGAGCAGCCTAAAGCCATATCTACCGTCAGTGCATTTCGGAAAAGCCGCCTCTGTCATAATGCTTCTGGGGCGGATATTTTTCTCAATCATTTCCATGATGGCATAACCCGCCATCTTTGCCAAACAGAATACGAGCAGAGTACACCGCAGGGATGGTTCCGTTTTCGGGAAGTCCCATTCCGATAACCTCTGTTAAGCAGTTCATGGGTTTGCGGTATACATACCGGAACAGGATCCGCAGGTGGACAAACATTTTTCCTCATGGGCTTCGGCTCCTCCATATCGATCTTTCCTGCCTCCTACTCCCACAGCTTCAAACATGGAAGAAAAGGGCAACTTCTCTCCCTAGCCTTACCGGCCAGCATAGGTCCGCCGGATACGAAAAACCGTAGGGATATTCACTCTGGCTGCTGCCATCAAAGGCCGGGAACATTCTTATCACAGTTTGGAATCATCACCAAACCGTCAAACTGATGGGCTCTGGCCATACATTCTGTAGAATCCGCAATCAAGTCTCTGGTAACCAAAGAATATTTCATGCCGGTATGTCCCATGAGCAATACCGTCGCAAACCACAATGCCGGAAACTCCACCGGCATACTGCTTCCGCAATCCCCATCTTCACAGCATCCGCAATTTTATCCAAGTTAATATGCCCGGGTACAATTTCATTGTAAGAACAAACCACACCAATCATGGGTTTTCTCATCTCTTCCTTGGTATAGCCTAAGGCATTAAATAAACTTCTATGAGGCGCAGACTGTACCTTCTCTCATGCTCACTGTTATAGACTCTCCTTACTCAAAACGCTTTTTGATTAGCTACATAAACTAAAAACAATTTTTGCTGTCTCCATATAGAAAAATTTGTCTATCCCGCTAAACAAAGAACTACTGCATACTCGAGGTAAAATATTCTACCTCAAATACCTATATCTACAGTTTTACATAAAAACTTTTTATTATACCGCATTAACAGCATTGAGCAGATGGCTTTTCCATGATTTTCAAATATTTTCAAATAAAATAGACAGAGGAAAAAGACTTTTCACTGTTTTTTCCCAGTATAACTTGGGACAGGGCACGCTCTGCTAAGCTCGCCTCGTAGCGGTTCTAAGCTTTCAAAGACAAAGCTAAGAACCGACGGGCTCACATTGCCCCTTATTCTCAAGCTATACTGCTGAAAAACCAGGCGAATCATTTCTTTTCTCTGTCTCTTCAGTCATAACAAAAACAAGGTAAAAATTTATTAAAACTCATCCATCAACTCTAAGCTGTGTTCCTTCTGCATTTTCTCACAAGCTTTTAAGAAAGCATCCAGAGGAACATTGTTAATCTGCTTATTGGATCCGCGCATATTGATGGATACGGTTCTTTCTTCCTTTTCTCTGTCTCCCAACACAAGGATGTAAGGGTTCTTATAGTTCTTATAGCCCTTAATCTTCTCCTTCATGTTCTTATCACTGTAGTCCGCTTCATGCTCGAGATGCCGATTTCCGTCAGAGCATCGTAAACTTCTTTCCGTAGTCGTTATGCTCTTCTCGAATCGATTTTGATGCTACCTGCTCCGGGCTTAACCAGAAGGGAAGCTTCCTGAAAGTTCTCGATAATAATACCGATCAAAAACGCTCCAGGATCCGTAAATTGCTCTATGGATGACCACCGGCATAGCGGTGTTTCCTTCTGCAGTCTGGTAAGTTAAGCCGAAGTTATGGGGAAGCTGGAAATCCAGCTGGATGGTTTCCGCACTGCCACTCTTCCCAAAAGCATCTTTAATCGTGTAAGTCAATCTTTGTCCGTAGAAGGCACCGTCTCCCTCATTGATTTCAAAAGCCGCCTTCTCCAGTGCTTATCTGTCAAAAATCTTCTTTTAAAGCAGCCTCTACTCTATCCCAAACCTCAATATCTCCCATGAAATCCTCAGGTCTGGTGAAAGCTCTGACGATAGCTTACTCCCGAAGGTTCCGTAGATTTCATCTGCAATGGCAATGATATCTGCAATTTCCTCTTCAATCTGAGATTCCATTACGAAGGTATGATCATCGTCCTGGCGGAACTCCTGCACACGGAAAAGTCCGTTCATCTGTCCGGATTTCTCCTTTCTGTGTAAAACATCATACTCGGAATAACGGATAGGCAGTTCCTTATAGGAACGATTTCTTCTTCTGTAAGTAATCATGGCATTTGGACAGTTCATGGGCTTTGCCGCCATGGTATCAATGTTCTCACGATTATAAACTACAGAGCCGGCCTGAATCTTTACAATCTTCTCCCCAAGACTGGCATCCGTGGGATGCTCCAGTACACCGGATAAATCCGCATCAGCCTTTAACCATCCTGAAATTCCGGGAACCATGAACATATTGTTAATGTAATGTGCCCAGTGTCCGGAAATCAGCCATAGCTTCTTATTGTTGATTAATGGGGCGAAATCTCGGTATAACCGTGCTTTTGCCTGAATTCCTCTGGAATAAGCCAAAAGGGCCTGATAAAGCTTCCAGCCTCTTGGGAGCCAGTAGGGCATTCCGGGAGCAGTCTCATCAAACATGAAAAGATCCAACTGATTTCCCAGCTTCTTATGGTCTCTCTCCTGGGCTTCCTGTAACCACTTCAAGTGCTCCTTTAAAGCATTCTTGTCCGGGAAGGCAAAAAGGTAAACTCTCTGCAGCTGGTCTCTGTGCTCATCTCCCGCCAGTAAGCGCCGAAATAGACTTTACCTGAAAGGCTACATTCATCAGTTCCTGAGAGTTCTCCACATGGGGTCCACGACAAAGATCCACAAAATCCTCTCCGGTACGGTAAATGCTGATAATTTCATCGGAAGGAAGGTCCTGAATCAATTCCTTTTTGAACTTCTGCTTCTCAAAAAGAGCCAAAGCCTGATCTCTGGATAACTCTTCTCTGGTCCAATCTTCTCTTCTTTTTGATGATTTCTCCATCTCTGTCCCTCAATGGTCTTAAAATCCTCTTCGGACAGGGACTCTGCGAGCAAAGTCATAATAACAACCATCTTCAATCTGTGGTCCGATAGCGTACTGCACCTCAGCACCATACAGCTCTACCATGGCTTTTGCCAAAATATGGGCCAAGGAATGTCTATATCTTTCTAAAAATTCCTGTTTATCCAATGCCATTACCTCTCTTCTTTCAATCTCTTTATTGCTTTTTCTATTCTCTTTAAGGACTCTTCCTTACCCAGTACGGAAAGAATCTCTGTGGCCCCTGCCGGAGTCATTTGCTTTCGGAAGAGGGCAATACGGATAAGCCCACATCATAAAGCCTGTCTTATAGCCTTTTTCCTGGCCAAAGGCCTGTAGCTTTTCATACAAATGGTCGTTACTGTAGTCATTTTCATCCTGTAATAAAAGGAAGGACTTCTCTAACAGGCTTAAAGAATTCTCCTGATTGCACTTTGCCTTCTTATTCTCGTAAAGAGAAAGCTCATAGTCCGGTAAAGCTTTGAAGAAAGAAATTTGCTCCGGAATATCGGGAAAAACTTCAATTCTGCTCTTTACCATCTCTGCAATCTTCTGATGATCCAGTCCTTCTGCTCTACCTCCTTCACGAGGGAAGCGCTCTTTCATAGAACTTGTCGAAGTCCATTTTCTTGATGTACTCTCCCGTTCATCCAACAGAAGCTTACCCATATCGAAAAACAGCAGGGCTCTTGGAAATTCTGTGGTAATCAAACAAACGAACCAAATCCTCTAAGGAAAAGAACTCTTCATTTTCCTCAGAGTCTCCAGCCTAGGAGAAAGCTACGAAAGTTTACCACTGCCTCAGCTACAAAGCCCTGGTCAATTAGATCCTCAAAGAGAGTGACCGGATCTCTTGGATAACTGTCATGATTCTCATCTGTAATCAAAGGACAATGAATCAACTGGAGACTCCAGCCGAAGGCATCACTAGAGTCTGGTACTTGAGGGCTGGAAGAAAGATATTTCGTTTCCTCGCACCATGGGTAATCCCCATCAGATGGTCATCTATAACATTGGCAAAGTTATAGGTGGGATAGCTCGTCGGACTTCATCAGCACCATGTCGTCCAACTCGCTGTTTCCTCCACGGTAACATCCCCCGTAAAGCTCGTCATGCGAAAGTAGTACTTCCTTCTGTAGGATTGTTCTGGCGAATCACGAAGGAGTTCCTGCTTTAGCTCTCTTCCACCTCTTCTTTGGAAAGAAAGACAATGCTTGTCATAATGAGAGAGAGTCTCCATTCACCTCGGTTTGCAGACCCTCTAAACGTCCTCATCAGCAGAAGCAGTAGTAAGCCTCTCCCTTATCCACCAGCTTTTGGCATAGTCCATGTAAACGCCGGTCTTTACTCGTTCCGACTGCACATAGGGGCTGCAGTCTCCGGGATTATCCGGACCTCGTCCAGAAAAAGTCCGGTGGCTTCGAGTGTTCTAGGGATGATATCACAGCCCCTTCCACTTCTCTCTCCTGGTCTGTATCTTCTATACGAAGGAGAAGTCTCTCCCTCATGCTTGGCAATCAGATAGAGCATACATGCCGGTTCGTAATTTCCCATGCATCCTTCCGGTAGGGAAGGTGCATATCTCGTTCTAATCTTCATATTTCCCCCTTAAGCTGTTACGCTTCCTGCTTCTCTACCAAATCCTGTGAGGCGCATGGAAAGGTTGATTCTTCCCATCTTATCCACTTCAAAACCTTTACACGAACTTTATCGCCGATATGAAACCACATCCCTCTACCTTGTTCACTCTCTGATCGGAAAGCTTGGAAATATGAATCATGTCCGTCCTTGTTGGGACTCTAACTGCACAGAGCACCGAAATCCATCATTCTGACTACGGTTCACTCAAAAATCTGTCCCGCCTCAATATCGTTCTGATAGACTCAATGATTTCCTTTGCTCTTTCCAAATCAGGCAGGGTGCATTCCGGAAATGAAACGGTTCGTTGTCATCAATATCGATCTTCCGCCGGTTTCTTCGATGATACCGTTAATGGTCTACCCTGCTTTCCGATAACATCTCAATCTTCTCCGACTGATAGATGGTCAAAATCTTTCGGTGCATACGGAGAAAGCTCCGCTCTAGGCTCCGCAATCGCTTCTTTCATAACACCGTTCCTAATAAAGAGTCTTGCTTCTCTGCTCTGCGAATAGCCTCTCCACGATAGGACGAGTCAGGCCGTGAATCTTAATATCCATCTGGATGGCAGTGATTCATCCTCTGTTCCGGTTACCTTAAAGTCCATATCTCCGAAGAAGTCTTCCAGGCCCTGAATGTCAGTGAGTACCAAATACTCATCATCGCTGTCTCCGGTTACAAGACCGCAGGAAATTCCGGCAACAGGCTTCTGTAATGGGAACACCGGCGGCCATCAAAGACATGCAGGATGCACAGGTGGAAGCCATGGAAGTAGAACCGTTAGACTCCATAGTCTCGAGAACGGAACGAATCGCACAGGGAATCCTTCCACGGAAGGCAGTACAGGGATTGAAGCCTTCTCTGCCAAAAGCACTGTGACCGATTTCCTCTTCTTCCCGGGCCTCTGGAAGCCTTAGCCTCTCCTACGGAATATCCAGGGGAAGTTATACTGGTGACAGAAATAACGCTTTTCCGTTTCAATTCATTTAGCCTTCTACCTTCTGAACCTCGGAAAGAGGTGCCAGGGTAGTAATATTCATAATCTAGTCTGTCCCTCTTAAACATGCAGAGCATGTACTCTGGGGAAGAAGATCTACCTCAGCCTCTAACTTACGAATCTCATCAATGGCTCTTCCGTCCGGTCTCTTGACCAGTCCTTCAAAATCATCTGCAGAACAGTCTTCTTCTCATACCGATAGATGGCATCCGGTAAATGGCCAAAGCTTCCTCATCATCCTGGAAGCTTCTACCAATCTTTCACTAAGCAGGAAACATTGGCATCTCTTCCCGCCTTATCATCGGTAATACAGCCTCCATCTCCTCAGGCTTTACCCACTTCCTTTCATCTTGGCAAATAATTCCTCAGGAATAGCGCTGGAAACATAGCTGTGCTTCTCTCTTCCACTCTTCGATAATGCTCTCAAAGAGCCGATAATCTGCTGGTTGACATCACTGGGCAAAGGGTAAATTGCCTCAATCATCTTGTCCTCCGAGGCTCGTTGGCACCGGCTTCAATCTGCGATAACCTTCTTTTGTCGGAAGCCACGGTCAGTAAAAGGTCGGATACCGCCTTCTCACTCGTTTCCGGGGTTTACAACAAACTCTCCTCGACCATTCCGATCTGGGTGGTTGCACAGGGCCGTCAGGGAACATCGGAAAGACAGGTGGACAGGAAGAGACCAAGCGCAGCCAAAAGCTCAGGAAGCGTCCTGATCCGGAGCAATACCAGGTTGTTTAACAAAACATCATTTCTATAGTCGCTCAGAAGAGGAGGACGCATGGGACGGTCAATCACTCTTGCGGTTAAAATCGCATTGTCACTGGCTCTTCCTCTCTCTTCTTAAAGCCTCCCGGGAACTTTCCCACAGAATACATCTTCTCTCGTATTCTACGGAAAAGGGGAAGAAATCAATACCGTCTCCTCGGCTTTGCGGAAGCGGTACAGGTGGACAATACCGTGGTGTCCCCATAGTGCATCAAAGCGCACCGTTACTCTGGGCGCAAAAGCTATCCACATCCACCGTCAGGGTTCTTCCGGCAAGTTCCATTGAATAACTCTGTATACTAAATCCTCCTTAATCCGGAAGATCCGAAAAGCCACTGAAGAAACTGTGAGTTTCACCGCCTCTTCAGTGATCTCGGACTACCTTCGGATAGCGCTGTCATCAGATCTATTATACAGGAAAATGAGAAAATGAACAGGTAAAAAGGGCAGAAAAAGCCACGCTTTCCACCCTGATTCTTCTTACTTTCGATGCCTAACTTCTCGATTAGACTACTAACCCTCTAAGTCGGTCTTCTTTACGGTAGTCTAAAGACCTCTTCTCGACTCACCATCATCAAAGTCCTCTTCTGCTGTGGTGATCCTTAGATTGCTCTGAGTACTCGGTAAGCTCAACGATTCTCTGTAAGAATGTTACCTGTACCTCGGAGATCCCGGTATCTCCGGGCTTTCTTCCGATACTGCTACCAACTCTGCCTTTTTCTCTTGTCAATCATTTGATTCTCCTTTTTGCAATGTGCTTGCGTTTACATACGCTAGACTGAGGGAGGCGTTGAAATCGCCTTCCTGTCTAGCGCGAAGTTCTGTGCATTTTATGATAACTTTTCTTCTTCTCAAAAATCAGTCCGATACCATACCATACGCGTAATTTCGGCTTTTCGTCAAGATTTTCGCGCATTGTTCTGCGAAAATTCCGCTTTATTTTTTAGGAAAGTCGCTAAGCCTGCTGGCTGATTCTAGGATTCCCTCTTTCCTCTCTCTTCATGCATTCAGGGTCTTCTCCAACTGGTCTTTAGTTCATCCATATTCTGAAAATGCTGCTCCCGAATAAAGCTGATAAAACCCAGCCTAAAGCTTTTCGCGTAAATACTCTGAAAATCCAGGATCATGAGTTTCACAGTGAGAGGATTATTTCTCCGCCACACTGGATTCTTTGCCATACTGGTATTGCCTCTATGAGTCCCTTCCCCAAAGTACCCCTGGTATGGTACACTTCCCTGGGGCATAGCTCCTTCCTTTGGAAAAATGTTGCAGTGGGAAAATGATGCGCCATGATTTTTCTTCCCGTTGCCAAAAGTCGGGCAGTGTAATTCACCGCCCCAGGTTTTGCCGCCTCTTCCACGGCTCCCTCTTCCAAACATTTCCGGATATAGTACTGGAAATTTCACTGGATTTTCCATCGACATCCTGCGTCAGCCTTCTCACCACGGTAAGCTTATGGCCAATTCCCTCCGCCTTTTTCCTTTAGAAGAGCCACATCTCCTCTTCACTTGTATCCGAAGCTGCGTCCGTCTCCACCACGGATGCCTTTTACCCTCAAAGGCTTTTGACAGAATCTCTTCTAAGAATTTCTCCGGAGACATCTTAGCGTTTCCAAGGTTAAGGGAAAGAAAAATCTGGGAAAATCCGCATTTTGCAGACAGGGCATATGCTCATCCTCCGTGCAGAAGGTCTTGCTGCCTCCGGAAAAATAGGGCTGAAGGATGCATGTAAAGGACAGGACGGAGGGTAAATTCTCCTTTTCCTCTGAAAAACATCCTCAAAAATCTTCTGATGCCCAAGATGAATTGTCAAACTTTCCGGAAGGTTAAGATTGTGTTTTCTTTACTGTATAGGGGCGGAAGAAGGTAAGTATCTCTTCCCTTCTCCTTCAGCTTTTCAAAATTTCCGAAAGGCTAAAGCTATGGTAAGAAAATCTCACCTGCTCTCGCACCAGCAGCCGCATACAGCTATGAGTCCCCAGTTCTTCTCCGTGTCTTTACAAAGGGTGCGAATATCGGTTCCCTTGGAGCAACGAATGAAAGCGAAGCTTAGGACAGTCATAGGAAAAGCATTTTCAGCTGTAAAATTTCAATTTGGCTGGCTTTCAGCTACTGTTTTCCCTTCTCTTGCCAATTCATAGAGCTTCTCTTCCAGCTTTTTGCTTTTTACTCATGGGAGAATCCTCCTGCTTCCCTAAAAAGCGAGGAAGAATCTTCATTATCCTCCTAGTTATAGAAACCTTTCTTCAGAAAGAATCTTTCCTGCTGTCTTCCGTATCCGTTTCAATACTATGTCCAGCCTGATAGACCTTTTCTTTGCCATCACGGCATCCACATATTTGGAGCTGGCCCGCCGGACCAAAAAGCACACCTTCCGCTGGATCCGAGTGCCGGGCGCCCCATCTCTCTCAGTTCTTCTAAGAGCCCTAAGAACATCAAAGCTGGTCATGCCCTTTTCTTTTGATTTACATTAATGATTCCATCCATGCTTTCTCTCTACATCTTTTATTACTTTGAAACTCCTCTGCATCAACTTGCTTCCTTATTTCCACAGCTTTTCTAAAATCTGCTCCGGACTTCCCTTTAGGGCTACAGCCTGCTGCCATCTTATGTCCTCCACCGGAGAAGGCCGCCACCAAAGAAAACATCAGGCATTGTTGTTGGAACGCAGGCTCACCTTATGACACCTGATTCCCCTACCTCAGGGGGAAAATCACCCCATCCACATCTCTGGTTTCCCGAAGCTTGCATGACCACCATATCCAGGTCTTTTTGTTCCAGATTAAAGAACGCATATCCTGGGCTCAGAGAGGGCCAGGATTCTATCCTCACACACAGCTTTTTGCATCCTGCAAAACCTCCCCCGTCATTTTCTGCATGATCCACAGACTTCTATAGACTATGTCAATGATGTGGGAAAAAGAGTTCCTTGACTATACATTTTCCTGCAATCTCCATAGTATGCTGAGAGGTACAGTTATGCTTTAAACACTCGGTGTCATGGATCAAACCGGTATAAATACAGGTAGCCACCGCCTCATCAAAAACTCTTCTTCATCGGGTCGAAGCTCACCTGCACAGGTACTGGGCATCAGGAAGAATCGTATGAGAGGAAAGTCCTCCCCATTACCGTGACATGGTGATCCACTACATAACAATTCTTTGCCGCCCTTTGCCAAAGAGGCCGAGACTCTCCCAATCTTTCATAGATCCACAATCACAAATCAGAGCCAGGTCATAACTTTCCTTCAGTGCATCATGGCGAGATGTCGGAAAAACCGGGAAGATAGGAAAAATTTCTCATGGGCCTCCATCAGATAAACCTGCACATCCTTCTCCGGATAGCGATTCTTTTAAATAATTTTTCCAGCTAAAGTAGAGCCCAGGCAATCTCCCGTCGGCGGGTATGTCAAGTAAGCAAATCCGCCGGGAAAAAGCTAACAATTCTTCTAGCTTATCTTTCATTCTTCCTCCTCTTTGTAGCGATTCTCTCGAGTTCACCACTTCCCTACAGCTCTTTCCTTATCTTCCTTACACCTGGTTAATTCAAAGCGTCCATTCTGGAGCCGTATTCCACGGAGTGATCGCAATCAATTGCGGTTCCGTATGTCTTAGGTTTAGGCTTCTTGCCAGCTCCCTTCGCAAAAATCCCCCTGCAGCCTTTTAATCCTCAGTGGTTTTTCCCAGTTCCTCTTCCTGCCCCGGGCAGGAAACAAAAACTTTACAGTACTGTAAATCCCGGAGTGAGGGTGCACACCGGTAACATCACAGAAGGGAGAAACCCTGCTGTCCTTTACCTCTTCACGAATCAAAAGAAAGGCACCTTCTCATCCTCATTTCTTCTTTGGTTCTTAAAGCTTGTTTTCTCACATATACCCTTTCCAACGAGATACCTTATTTTTGCGTAAGATACCCATTATGTATTAAAGCCAATTTATCAAAATACCATAAAAAGCTTTCCAGGAAAGCGGAAAGGATTTACAGGACAAAATCCTGCCTTATGCTAAAAAGTAGGAACAGGGGGCCTTCAGCTCCCCTCCCTCTATCTCTGTTTTACTTCTTCCATGATGTAAACTTCCAGCTGATCCAATTCTACAGAATATCGGTAAAAGGTCTTCTAAAACAATACCGCATTCCTGCTTTGACGTCCCACTTCCTTTACATCGTCCTTAAAGTGTCTAACGGAAGGTAATAGTTCCATTATAAAGCTGCTCGCCTCTTATCGACAGACAACTCATCCTCTTTTGTGCAACTCTGTCGGTAACACAGGATCCGGCATAATTCCACGCCGGAGGACTTAAAGATCATGCGAACCTCGGCAGCTGATAACCTTCTCCTCGTGAAGCAAGGACCAGCACTCCTTCATAGCCGTTCAATCGTCTTCATGCCTTTATAGATGACGTGCGTGCACATTCATACATTTTTCCTCGCTCTGGCAATGTATCTCTTTGCGGTTGGATCGGCTTTTACGTCAAAATCCGATGACAATAGCATTGGGCTAGCGTGAGGTTAATATCGGACTCATTGATGGCACCCAACGCCGGCATGGATTACCTTAACCTGTACTCTCGCATTTTCACCCTTCTGTAAGGAATCGCGAACAGCTTCCACGGATCCCTGTACATCCGCCTTAATCACAATCGAAAGATCCTTCAGCTCTCCGGCCTTAATCTGGTCGAATAAAGTCATCGGCTTGACTCTTACAGGAATCCTCTCCTCCAATATCTTTCTGCTTTCAGCCACCAACAGAAGGTGTCCGCACAAGCCTTGGCTTTCCTTCTCGTTGTCCTTTACCTGGATGATCTCTCCTGCATTAGGCACGGGTTTAATCTTATCTCTACAGGCATGGACGGGCTTGCCTTCTTGATTCTCTTGCCCTTGTCGTCAATCATGGCATGAACCTTACCGAAGGCAGATCCACAGCTACCACATCGCCGATATGGAGGGTACCTTTTGCAAAGACGAGCCAGAGACCTCTTCCCTTATCCAGCTCCGCCTCAATCACAACACCGTAAAGCCTTACGGTTTTGGATTGGCCTTAATTCAACACATCGCCTGCCAAAGCAATATTCTCAAGAGCTTTCCCAATCCCTCTCCGGTCTTAGCGGAAACAGGACAGCAAATGGTGGTTCCGCCGTAATCCTCAGCCACCAAATCTGAGGTCATCAATTCCTGCTTAACCTTATCAATGTTGGCTGTGGGGCATCAATCTTGTTATGGCTACAATAATCTCGGTGTTTGCAGCCTTGGCATGGTTAATCGCCTCAATGGTCTGGCGTGTAACTAGCGTCGTCACAGCAACAACACAGAATAGCAATATCCGTGGACTGGGCTCCACGCATACGCACAGCGGTGAAAGCCTCATGTCCGGGGGTATCCAGGAAGGTTACCACTCTATCCTCATCATTTACCTTTACGGATACCTGATAAGCACCGATGGACTAGGAATCCCGCCATGCTCTCTACTGGTCACGTTAGTGTCCGAATCGCATCCAAGATGGAAGTCTTACCATGGTCAGCGTCCCATAACCGCCACTACAGTGAGGACGAGGCTGTAAATCCTTTTCTTCATCCACTTCAGAGTCTGAACAAGCTCAGCGATTACGTCTACCTTTTCTTCCATTTCACAAGGATATCATATTCTGCAGCGATATTTTCCGCCTCTTCGTAGCTTAATTCTGTGTTCAGAGTTTCATCTGTCCTTCGAAAAAGCTTCTTAATCAAATCCGCAGACTTCTGCTTCATCTTATCCGCCAATTCCTTAATAATAGATAACCTCCAGGAATAGTGATGGACTTGATGGTTTCCTCCAACCTTACCACCTCAGGCTATCAAAGGCTCCCTTTTCCGGTCTTCTTTGCACTTTTACCCTGCTCGTCTCTCCTATGGGACTGTGCACCATACTTATTCTGCTTTCTGCACACTGATTTTTCTAGGGAAAGTAGCCTTCATCTTTTCAAAGTTCTGTTGCCGTAAACCTTCTTCTGCAGCATCATGCTTTTGTTCTGCTCTGCTTTCCACAACTCCGGGCCGCAGTAACAGCAGGCTTTTTGGGCGCAGCACGAAACAGGGCTTTCCTGCAAAGTCCCATCTCTGCCTTCTCCTCTGCTGTCCTTCTCCCCCGGCGCTAAAGCGCTTTTCTGCAGGCTTTCCTGCTCCGAAGCTGCTGCTCACGCTCTCATGTTGTATCTTTTTGCAGGAGCTCTTCCGGGCACAAGCTTAGCCGCAATGCCGGAAATCGTCAGTCTCGGCCTTTTCCTGACTTTCCTTCTCCGCCAAAGCCTTCTTTTCCGCCTCTTCTTTGGCCTTTGCAGCTTCTTCCTGGGCTCTTCTTTCCCTTCCTGACTTTTCTAAAAGAAGTCTCTCCTCTTCTAGCTTCTTCCTCCTCACAGCTCTGCTTTTTCTGAATCGCATTTAAAGCCTTGAAAGTCACTCTTGGTTCCGGGAGGCAGGGTCTTCCTGTTGAGACTTCTTCTCCCTCCAGCCTTTCCTGTTGCTTCCTTCTTTACCTTGTACAGCTCGGAAAAAGTGTGTTCTTCCCGAGAGGATGATTCTTTGTGATTCACCGAATTTGGGAATGGAAAACCACCATATCTTTTTAACAGGAGCCTCTCCTCCTTTTTGCTCAATATTATCTTTCTTATTCTCTTCCAACATCGCATTCCTCCATCTGAAAATCTCAATCATTCTCTTTGCAAAGCCTTCATCCTCTATACAAGAAGAGCATACTCCTTTCAATCCCTCTTTCAGCTCTTCCCTTCGTTCCGTAGGAAAAATATGGAATATGGTAATAAAAACAACTTTGTCGGAATTTCTTTCCGTATTCTCGGGCGATCCGTCGCACCGCACCAACTCTCGCCTTATGAGCTTTAATGGACTTTTCCACAGAAAAGCTCTCGCCTTGACCTTTCCGGCCTTCTATGGACAGCCCTAAGAGTCCCAATACTTTGTTCTGCAATGTCTTGATTTCCTCCCTCAGATTCTATCCGTCCTCCTGGGGATAGCTTCCTGAAAGGAACGGAGACTTTTTTCTTCTGCCTTTTCAAAGGCAGGAGAGATCCTGCAAATATAGCCCCTCTTCCATTTTTCTTCCTGCAAATCCACGGCATATTCTCCTCAGGAACGGACAATTCGAGAAGTTCCTTCTTGCCCTCTCCACAGCCCTATGCAGCTTCGTTGTGGTCTCCAACTCATCTTTCCTCAAAAATATCCCCTGATTGGCAACTTCTTCTCTTCCTCGTATTCCTCTTCGTAATCAGCGTCCTCATAGTCCACATCATACCCCAAGTCCTCTTCCTCAAGCTTTCTCCATGGTAGTCAATGCCCATTTCGTCAAAAGATTCCCTGTTCCTCGCCTGAGACTCGGACTTAATATCAATCTTATAGCTTTGGTCAACTTGCCGCAAGTCTTGCATTCTGTCCTTCACTTACGGAAATAGCCAGAGCAGCTGGTTGTCGGTACGATGACCAAACTTCCTTTGTCCGGATCCGTAATAACCGAAATGACCTTGGCCGGAGAAAGGAGTTCTCAATCAGGTAGGCAGGATTCTCATCATAGTTATGATGTCAATTTTCTCCCCGAAGCTCTTCCACGATGGTGTTTGCACGATTTCCGTTAAGACCTACACAAGCATCTCTCTGCATCCACATCCTCTTCGTTGGAAATGACTGCCATCTTGGTAGGGATCCCGCTTCTCTGGCGATGGACTTAATCTCACAATTCTTCTCTAAAGCTCGAGCTCTTCAAAAGATTCCGAACCAGCTCGGGATGGTACAGGAAAGCATAAGCTCGTCGCCAGGGCTATCCTTTACTTCCACCACATAAACCTTGTCTTTGATCCGGAGTCAGTCTCTGAGATCCTGCTCAGCTTCTATGAATAGCCGTCCACCTTGCCTAAGTTCATGATTAAGGCTCTTCCGGGTGTTCTTTTCAACCAAAGCAGTAAAAATCTTCTTGGACATGCATAGTATTCTTCAAAGAGATTCTTTCTCTCTTCTCACGAATCTTCTGCACAATGACACCCTTGGCATTCTGGGCAGTAATTCTGCTGAAGGACTTGGAATCGATAGGCACCTGTGCCACATCCCCCAAAAGCATAAGAAGGATCGATTTCCTGCGCCTCTTCCGACTGATTTCCGCTGGACTTGTCTCCACCTTCTCCGTCTTGTCTGCCAAAACGGAAAAAATACAGCGGTGTCCGGATTCGTATACTTGCAGCGTATCTGCAGACTGAAAATGGTTCTTGCAAGCGGTTTGCAATAAGCTCAATAGCCTCAATTAAAACTTTGCGAAATCTTTCTTTTCCTTTTCTAACATGTCTAGCGCTAGCGCAATTTCCTCGTTCACTGTTTCTCCTCTTTATTTTATCATCAGGCTTTTCTATCACTTACTGCTTATGATTTCGCCTGTATTATACTTTCAACTGTGCCTTAGCATTTACTCTTCAGTCCTTCTTCCTCAGAAAGCACTTCTTCCACTTCGAGCTCCTCTGCTCCGGGATTGTCCTTAAAGCCTAAAGAACATACTTCCAAGTATGTTCTTCTGCAATAAGTCTTCCTTATCCATCCCTTGGACTGCGTCACCATGACCATAGTTTGATCGTACTGTCATGTCCTGTTCGTCTTCTCTAAAATAAATGCCTAAGATAATGGGTTCCTGCCTCCAAGGTAAAGTCACACTATCAGCACATAGCCCATTCAAGGAAAATTTCTTCCAAATACCTTTTCATTCTCCATGTTACATGCCAACGTCCATTCATGCAAAGGGACAAGTGCTGCTTGCGCTTCCTACGTTACAAACTACTGTTACACACTAACAGCGGTATTGACAAATTGTTCTTTGTTTTTCTTTCACTTTTCACCATTATTTCTTCTATAAACATAGATTCATGTCTCTTTTAAACATTTCTAAGGATATTTCCTTTTTTATCTGCTTTTTCTTCCTTCTCCATGGATTCTTCTTTGTTTCTTCTTCTCTTTATGCTATAGTAATCAAGATTATACATCATTTTAATAGAAGATACGAGAGGAGGCAAGGAAAGCTTCATGCAAGATGACAGCTTCGCTTCCTTCTCCTTTTCTGCTATGGTGAGGGTTTAGTGAAATTAATTAGTTTTGCAATCCCCCTGCTATAATTCTGCCGCTTATATGCGGAACTGTATTGTAACATTCTCGGGAGGGGAAGTAAAATCATCATTGTGGATGATGCTCTAAAAAGACAATACATTGAAGTACCAGGAGTATGAAGAGATACATGCCCGCATCTGCAAGGCGGTTCATCAGGAAAATGGTGGCCATGGCGAGGGCGGTAAAACACCGGTCTCAAATGTAATGGATTATATTTTAAAGTAGTGGATTCTGACTAGCTGGATTCCAAAGGTTCTTTTTAGAGGTTTTGAATAGAATTCGGAAATTTAGCCCTCTCGGGAGAGTCCATTGACACGCTGGTGGCTAACTTCATTTTACGATGAGTTGGACAGGAAAACAAAACAGGTGATGTCCAATGCCTTCGGAAGAAAAGATCCTTTTGGCTGGGCTGACGCGAAAAACTACCTGGGAGTATATCCTATGCATTCCGTCATTTTACCGAACAAAGATGCTTGGGACACGGTTTACTAGCTTCCCAGCACACCTTCTATGTGGATAATCTTTTTGTTTGGAGCCCCTTCTATGTGTAAGAAGATTTATTACCTAAAGTCAAAATGCTTACCACTACTACATCGGTGAGAGGATCAGTCCGTAAATGAAACCGTTATGATTTCCGCACGGATCGCGAGTTTCCGGTAAAGCGTCTGATGATTGAGTGCGATGTCGATAAAAGTACAGCCAAGAAACTTCGAAATATATAATGATTTTGTGTGGAAATCATCACCACCGTATCCTCAGTCCTTGCCATCAGTCCGGTACGGAAAAGGCTGCAAAAGAAAGAAGGAGCTTTGGACGGAAGCTTGAGGGAGAAACACTTCCCCTTTGAGGTGGAGGAAGCGCGTTCCGGCTTCCTGGGGACAGAGTAAACCTTCGGAAAATCAGGCATCGGTTGACTGTCCTTTAGCTTCTAAAGCTCACAGCAGTTCTACGGCTCTGGTGGTGAAAAAGCTGCAAAATCTGTCACAAAGAAGAGTGGGCTTTCGATAAGAAATTAGATTTTAGTTTGACGGGATGCCTTTTGGCATCTCGTTTTCAACAATACCTTTGAAATTTCAAGGAGAAAATATTGCCAGATATTGCCATTATGGCGGTGCCTCCCGAGGAATCGGAAGAGCCAGCAGCCAAGCGTTTGCCAAAAGAAGGCTGCAACCTCTTGTTAAATTGCGATTGGACGCTCTTAGAAGAAATTGCGGAAGGAAGAAATCCAGAAGCAGACTTAGGAAAACTGTCCGAAATCTATCTTTGCAAAGATTTGAGAACGAAAAGGCCTTTCCGTATACTGGAAGGAAAAGCGCTCTAGCTATCTTCTTCTTATACCAGCGGCAAGGATTCCATTAAGTGTACGAACTATAGCGAGGACGATACAAGGACTCTTTTGGAGGCCAATCTCCTTCAACCCTTTGTCCTTTGTCAAAACCCTACTCCCTATCTAAAAAGCCGAGGAAGGAGAATTCTTTCGGTTCACTCTGTGCACAGGGAACATGAGGGCCTCCATGGAAGCCTCTATTCTTTGACAAAGGAGGAATCTCCAGCTTTGTCAAAAGCCCTGGGAAAAAGAGGCTGGCCCCCTCCATGTTTCCGTCGTGCAGTAGCCGTTGCTATTGACGCGGAGATGAATTCCTGACAGCGCTGAAGAAAAAGCAAAAGCTTAGAAGAAGAAATCCTACGGCAGAATGGCGGTGTAGAGGAAGCCGCCGTTTTCTCTATCTTCTTCTCAGGCCCCCTCTGCCTTACCGCTCAGGTAATTCGCTGACGGGCTGGATTTAAGGTGCATTCTAAAAGATAGCGCCTTGTGCCTGAGCCTTCTTCGCCGAAGCATTCTTCATCCAATCTTTGCCGTCAACCGACGGGAAACCGCCAAAGGACACCACATAATCTCCGGCGAGGTTAATCATAGTTGCCGGTGGATCCTGCAGTGCCGATGGCTACCAGAATAAGGAAGGCCACCTCCATTTTGGTTGGGGAAGAAAATGCTGGCAATAGTCTACTCTCCCGATATATCCGCCGCCGGGCACCGCTCATTCCCACAGAGGAGATTACCGCTACCAGCACAGTCACCGGAAGCTGGTAGCAGCTCACCGGGTTCAAAGCATAACAAAGCAAATCTTTGGTACACAGGAAGCAGGGTCCGTCCATATCGCCATGGTTGCTCCCAAAGGAGAGCTTCCTAGTATCGGAAACATCCTCGCCCGATACCGCTTTCCTCCTGCCACCTCCATATTGGTCGAATGGTCGCCACGCAGAACAGTTCCCGACGCACGATAGCAGGCTTTAAAATGTAGGACATCGTCATTTTCCACGCCGTCCCATTTCCGGCACCAATATAAGCCATTACAGGAAGAGCCGTGAAAATATGGTCATAAAGCATGCGGATAATACAAAATCAGAGCTCTGCGCATCTCTCCGTAATCTGAGGACCGTAGCACTTGCGTCACAAATCGCATGCATGCGAGACAATAGGAGCATAGTAGGTGACTTAATTTGCACAAACTTCATCATTACCGCAGTAAGACTCTCCAAAATCCCTTGCCTGCTTGCGGCCTCCCTGCTAAATTCACGGAAAAACCAAAGGCGACAATCAAGAGCATAGCTCTTCTGGAAAAGCAGTCTAAAGTCTTCTACGGTAAAAGAGTTTCAGCACCATTTCCGTATCAAAGGCTGGCGCTCTCCACCTCCTCCGGACCTAAGAGCTTTTCCAGGCTGTCTCACCGGCAGGAAGAATCTGGCAGCAGCAAAGGAATACTACGGCATAGGCTGCTGTGAGCACAAGACTAGAACCATAACGCCCCACAATCTTTCGGCTCTCTGCTCTTCATGTCGCAACCGCTCCCGCAATGGAGGCAAATACCATAGACTTACCACGCACGAACATCATGCGGATACGTGGTCTCCCAAGAAATTTAATCCGTCGGCGAAAGTCCGGTGCCACGCGGCCTGTTATGGAGCCCAATACCGCAGCGCAATCAAAATCAGTACAGTGATAGTTTCCTACAATAGTTACTTTTCGTCTCACGCACCTCTTCTTTATTTTTGTCAAAAAGTGGAAAATTCCCAGAGCTGTCTGTCTCCGGGACGAACTGCATACGCATTTTCTCTCCATTCAATGCCTCTGCTGCGCGCCGTCCTCCGCAAGGCCACCCGCTCCAGATGTCTCGCCGGCTTGGTAATACGATAACGGTGCCTGCTGGCACCGCTTATCCTGTTGAGAAGGAAAATGCTCTCCGGCAGAATCCTCTAAAATCCGGATCTCCTGCTTCTGCAGATGCTCTTCTCCAGTTCGGATTGCATTTCCAGTGCCCTTCCACAGAGTTCCCACATGCAGCTCCTTCTTCATTTCCTCACTAAGCTTCCATGCACTTTTTCAGGTCGATTCCTGCTCGTCCTTGGCAACAAAACTAGCTGTGTGCCAATGCCTGCATGCCAAGGCAAACACCAGCTTTCCTGTTTTTCGAGGCATGGGCAATCACCTGACATGCATTAGGGGAAAGAGTCGTTTTCCTCCACACAGTGGGAGAAAGCATCTGGCATACAAAACCTCTTCCTTCACCATGCGTCTACCGATAATGCCACGGAACTCTGGCTTCCTCCTCTTTTTGGTATAGAGTTCTTGTAAAATAGCATTGTCCTCATAGGGATTTTCCCGTCTCTCTCTAAGGCGAGAGGGGAACTATTCCGACATCTTCATTTTACTCCTTTTCCAAATCCCGCTTCATCATACACTGTTTTCTGATAAGAAAAAAGAAAGTACTGCAAATAAATGTCTTTTTATTCTTTTTTACACGATTTTCTATATTTATCCATTTTCAGCTCTGTTTACAAAATCAAAAATTTCCTATAAATGCTTTTATAACATAATAACGATAAAACCAGTAGGAAAGGAAGTATTATGGAAAAAACAGGCAGTAATCAGTATTTCTACCAGTGTCATTTGTATGGTCATGGGGAGAATTCCCGATGAAAGAATATGTAATGTAAGGTTATGTTTCTGCGTGGCTGCAGGAGCAGTTCCCTGATGATTCCCATGGAGGTTCGAGCTTACGGAGGCTTGAATCTGGTGGACATGGTGATTTTCTCCGGAGGACATGACCATGTCCATTTGCATTACAGAGAAGAGCCCCATGCCATCGCAATGTTGTCCTGAAGGATGCCTTTGACTTTTACTCTGCCGCCTGGCAAGGAAAGAAAGCTGCCACATCCTGGGAATCTGCCGTGGCTATCAGCTCGCGGAATGTTGCCGGGGAGGTGTATCAGGATCTTTCTTTAAAAGCACAGAGCTTCAGCCTTCAGGGCTTTTGGTCGATATCTTCACCACGATGAAGGTGGAAGCAGGAAGCAAACTGGCAGATTTTAGAAAAGAAGAAATCCACATCAACAGTTTCCACTACCAGGCCATTAAGGATGTTGCAGAAGGCTTAAAAGTTTCCAGGGCGACACTGGTGGTATGAGGCTGTAAATTAACTGACTATCCCTTTGGTATCGATGTAGTTTCATCGGGTAACAGGCTAAGGACAGAAACGATCAAAGTGCCCTTGCTGGTAGAAGCGGAAAATATCAAAAACAAGTAGGGGCTCGCTCTGTGCAACACTTGCCTGAAAAGAAAAGGCTAAAGGTTTTTGCTGATATTCTTATAGATCATTACAAAGGAGTAAAATAGGTAAAACACAAAAATTGGGCTTTTGGTGCCAGTCTTGTGTATGGTTGTTATCAGACTGGGGTCTTTTACTCTCCCCGGCTTGATGGCGGTGACCCGCACACGGTGAAGCACTATGCGCCGCAGTCTTTGCGGTAATCTTGGCGTAACTTTGCCTCCGCGCATTACTGGTGAAATTGGGCCGCCTTGTCAACAAGGCAGCCTTGGGGAAAATGGGTCGCTATATCGGTATCACCGTTTGTTTCCGCCAGTACTACGAGGTATTTCTGGGTGGTGAAAGCCGTACCGCAAATCTTGGTGGACGCAATAATTTTACTCGTTTTATGATTTAACTCCTCTTAATGTTAATCCTCTTTGATTAACCTCTTTGGACCTCAGGTTTTGGAAATACGGTGTTAATATCTCCTGTAGGTAGGTTTGGCTGTCCCTTACCATCTGGCGGAATCTTCTTTACTACAGCAAAGAAGCGGTGACCTTTCCCCTAATGCCGGGTAGCGATGGAACGGTGCCTGCCGAAACAGTAACTGTTACCGCTGTTGGCAACTTTCTATGCCTTTTGGGTTTGAAGGTTGCCGGTTATTTGATATAGAGCTCGAAAAGACCTCCCAAGGCTCTCCACTATCCATCTTGCCGGTGCAAGCAGTTTATCTGGAATTATATTCGTGTCCATGATGAATCCATGACAGGCTCAAGCAATACATAGTGGTTTTGGATAGCTTTTGAAAATCCCTGCTCTGCAAAATACCATTGTTCTGGGTGCATTTGTGTCTATGTTCGGAGATCCGGCACCGCCTCCTTCCACACCCCGACTCTTGGAGGCGTGGCCGGACGGACGGGTAAACAACATTTCGTAAAGAGACGAAGGTTCCTTATACCGCTTTTATTCCAGTATCCTTTGGGCTATTATGGTTATGGCCTTCATAGTGTAGAGGATTATGATTATCGGTTCTATTGCCCATTTCTGGTTCCTTTTGGTTTTCCTCTGGCAGTGCCTTCTGGAAACAAAGAATCGTGAGCATCCCATCAAAATTTACAGCACTGGATGTCCTGCATCTTTCCTGGCAATATTCCACAACTATCTTTTACTAAGCCAGTTCGCTGGGTAGACAGTTCAACACCACAAAAGACGGTTTTGTCGGGCAAATTTCTTCATCTTTGCTATGTTGTTCGGCTATCTGGCACCCCTGGATTGGCCTTTACGTTTGGGGAACAAAACCTTAGAGAAAAGGATGTAAAACAGGATAGTAAAATAAGTAAGATTGCCGTGGTTCTTAGACAAAATGCCGCTTGAAACAAACTTCCTTGCCGGGCAAGGATACTCGTTAAAATCAAAAAAGCCATTTCCCAGAACGCTCTTCGGAAAATGGCTTTTCTATTTAAAGATTAAATCTTAGTCACCCTTCGAAAGTTCTTACAAAGCGCTCTCCTCCATATACTGTAACGATGGTGCAACCTCCATAAAATATAGGAAAATTCTCTGCAAGATATTTTACGAATCATGGCCGACTGTCTGAGAACAAATCATAATCTTCTCTTCATGGTATAGCTCCACGATAACCTTTGTTTGGGTAACTCCACTTGGCTTCCAGTCCCAGGATATACTTGGTAATATCTTCCATCAGCATCTTTCATAAAAGAATAATTGTTACCTTATAGAGCTTCTGCCGGAAACCGAAGAACATAGTCCATAATATAAATAAAGATGACATGGTTTACCAAAGCATAAAGTACGATTTCCTTTCCGAATACGAATCCCAAAATCGGATTGTTCCATCTAGAAAAACATTACTGTAATGAACTCCCTTAAAAACTTTTCATTCCGTTCTGGCTACGTGTCATTCCTCCAAAGTAACCCTGCGAAGCTGGGTCTGATCCGCCATGGTAAGAGAGTAAATACAAACTAAAAACATTCCCCATGGACAAAGACAAAGTCAAACCCGTTAAAACCAACAAGGTAGGGGTAAAGAAAGAGGATACAAAGATAATCTTCATAAACTCTTCTCTTTAAAAAGCAGAAGGCCATGATTAATATGGAGTACTAAAGAGAAGTGAGCGTGGGTGTAATGGGCCCTACAAAGCGTTCCGCCATCTGGGACAGACCGGTTACTCCCGCTGGTGGAGATAATTTATTGGGCGCAATATACGGTTACGGAAAAGGCTGTGATAAAACAGCCTATTATTGCAATCTGTAAATAATTTGAAAACCTTTCCCTGCTGGCTTCTGCTCATATTTCCATTTCTTACTCCTTCTTGAGCATTTGATTCTCAGTCTTTGGACTTTTATTGGCGTTCTTTTCGATTTCTTCACACAAGATAAGCCGCTCGACTTCTTCTTGTTACGAAGAAAAAGAAGCACAGCTGCTTCTTCCTACTTTTATTCTTCAAAGCCGCAGGCTTAACACTCGGCTTTCGCATCCCATATCATTCTGCACAATACGATGGAAAAGTATTTTTCGTTTATGTTAAAATATATAGAAATTCTTATCCACACACTTCCGCTGCCTTGGGGATTCGCACAATTCCTGTTCCACAGTCCATAGGCTTTGCAGAATCCACAATTTCTTCCTTCAGATTCTTATCCAATAGTCCAAAGGACTGATAATCATAATAACCTTTCTCCTAGCCGCTTTCCGTCTGCTCATCACTAAGAACAAAATTCAGAGGTGGCAAAAATCAAGACCTTCTGTCTATCACCACTGCCCAGTTCTTTTCAAAAGAAGATCTACGAAGGTCTCCTTATTGTCCTCAATCCACTGGCTGCAATGGTTGCTGTGCGTTCTCTAATTTCCTTGGCTGTAATAAGTTTCCTTAGCAAAATCCGCATGTCATAATTCATCCACAGCAAAGGTTCAGTCTGAAGTCAGGATCAGTAGTAGAGGAACGAATCGGACGAATAATGCCCTCATCTACAAATTTCCAGTGCAAACATATCGGACATCACGACTCCCTGCTATCTCCATTCTGTAAAAGCCATAATCACTGCATCATTTGGCAACCACCTTGTACTTCACTTCCTCAGGCTTAGTGCGTCGTTACTAAAAGAAACGAAGAGCAATATTATGGTCAGATTTCCCGATACCGTCGCTTGGAAACAGTCTTTCCCTTTTAAATCCGCGGTGCTTTGAATATCTGAATCTTAAGAACATATAAAGTCACCCTTCATCGCTATGAGCACCTTTTGTAATACCAGATTCAAACCGTTTACTGCAGGAACAAAAGCAGGAAGCCAAAATGGTCTGCGGCAATATCCACCTTCCCCGTAGCTACGGCATCCTTAACTTCGGTCATCTGGCTGATAGCCTGTACAAGCCCCTCCTGCCTTATAAAATCCCTCTTCCTGAGCAGTACCGAAGGTTCCTGTACAAAGTCCTCCATTATAACCAATTTTGGATATCCTTGCCATAAGCAGGTTCCTTCTTCCAGGCCTCTTCTTCCTCCGGGTGAGCTGAGGGATGATACACATGTCCTTTGCCTCCGGACGGTCGGAAAAATCCCCCTTGATTTCTTCTGGTTTGCTGTTCTCCATTCTCCTGCTTTTGCTTCCTGTGCTTGTGCTTTCTTCTCGACCTCAGCCTTTTTCCTGACTTTCGGCCGAAATTCCTGTTTCTGCCTTTGTCGTTTCCACTCTTTCCCCACCTGACTGCCTGCAGCCGTCATAGAAACAAAACAGGCTAAAACAATGCCATTCCCAGCTGTCTCAATGTCTCTTTTCATCATACACTCCCTCTTCTTGCCTGACATTTCTTGTTCCTATTTATCTAAAACCCCTATCGCAAAACGCCATGTTCCAATAGTCCATTGGCCTCCCACGCACTCTATAAGGCTTCCTAAAAGCTTCATTGCATTTTCTTGCTATGAGTTTTAGAAAACTGCCAACCCGCCTCTTCCTCTGATCACCGAGAGACCATGATTTCCTCACGATAAGATAAAAACTTGGGATCCAATCTTTTCGGGGATATTCCAAATCAATAAGATATCGCTTAAATACTGCCTCCTGCCTAGCCATCCCGCAATGGTACTCTGGTTCCCTTATAAATAGCCTCATCCACATCTTGGGTCACCATCAGCATCATGTTTTCCTTTTCCTTCCACAAAAGGGCAGCTCGTCACCATCTGCATTCCGGTAAAGGCATCCAATGTCGCAGTTCATCCAGCAAAAAGACCTCCGGCCTCATTAATCATGGTTCTGACAAAGAGCTACTCTTTGCGCCATTCAGCGGACAATTCATGGGGATAGGCCTTTCGTAGTCAAATGAGTTAATTCCAACGTCTCTCTATCTCTTCCGCTTTTTCTTCCCACTGCATTTCACTGTGCCAAAGCAATATTTTCCTCCACCGTAATAGCCATGGAAAAAGTGCCAGAAGCTTTTGGAAAGGCCATACCTCTTTGGCATCAGTTCTTCCTTCCTGCCCATCAACATAAGTCTTCCCGAAAGTGAGAATTAAGCCTGCCCGCAAACATGCAGCAAAGTGGGTTTACCGCATCCGCTTAGGCCGGCAATGAAAGGAACTCTCCTCCTCCACCTGCAAATTCACAGGAGAAAGAGCTGAAGGTAATTTCCTTTTTCCTTGCAGGCAGCTGAAACATTTTCTATTACTAATCCCAAGAGCTACTCCTTTCCGGACAGGTTCTTTCTTCCAGCCAACTGTCCGGTTCTCATTTCTTTAATCTTTTCTTATCAATCCTTCATGCCCTTCCTGCAACGAGCACTCGTTTTTGATGCTGTTTAAAGAAAATTCGTGCTCAAAAAGATAACGCAGATGAGAATAATGGCACCGTACATCTTTCCATACTCCGCCCAGCTCTTTTTGCCAGGTGATATACCAGCCAAGTCCGGACTCACACCAATCATTTCTGCAACCATCAAAGCCATACAAGCTGAACTCATGGCCTGAACCATACCTTGGAAATACTGGGTAAGGCCGAGGGTATAGCGATTTCAGGATCAAATCCTTCCTTTGCCCCAAAGTTCTTGCCGCCTCATAATAGGGACTTGTCATGTTCCGATACCGGTAATTGTTGCTGGGTAATGGAAAACCAAACGCCAGCGCAATGGTGAACACTTCCCAGAACAAAGTCGCTAAAACCGATCGGAATCCATGTAGTACTGGGAATTGGTAGGGGTTTCATAAAAAGGTTCAATCCAGTAATTTATTTTTATTATACCCCTAGGCAATTCCTGTAAAAGCCCACCAATCAGTCGGAAAGCGCCGCAAAATAATAAAACAAGAGCTCATGGTACATTCCACAGGTACCTTCTATCCTGCACCATGAAGAAAGCACCTTGTCAATGCGGAAAATGATAATCAAATATTCTTTTTAAGATTGGGGAATCATAGAGCATGAACAAAAAAACACAAAACTTTGAAAGGCATGTAAAGATAATTCTTTCTTTGTCTTTTTCGACCAAAGCAGAAAAGAAATTCCATTTCTAATATAAAGCAATAAAAAAGGCATAAACATAACTTGCCTCAAACCCGTGATGGTTAGGAACATAGAAATACAAAAAGTGCCAGAACTCCCATCAAAGGACTCAATTGAATCAGATCGAGATTGCCTCCCCACTTTGTTTTCCCTTTTTCTTCCACTGTTCCAGCAGCTCACCACCACTGCTAACTGCCCTATAATCCTTACGGAATACATTCATGCCTCTTATTGTAAAAACATACAATTATATAGTGCAAATAGCCTCGTTTATTGTATATTTTATGGACTGCTGTCTAGTGTCTTTCAGTGTCGTTATAAGTATTTTAAACGAAATACAGAACGCTACTGGTCGCGCCGGTAAGGGTGGAGAATATGCTCTGCTGTCAAGGATTTCTTCGTAATCATCGAGATATCCCTCTTCTATATCAAAGCCCTCTGATAAATGCTTATCTAAAGCAGTATCTTCCGTTTATAATATCACCACAATCCAGGAACAGATTCAAAATCTCTAATAATATTTATTGTAATCATCTACCGCAATCTCCTGTGGTTATTATCTGTTATAATTCTATTTTCGCCTAGCGGAATTGGGTTAGGGTTAAGATTTTTAACTTCACTTTATAGCTCGCATATTGTAATTACACCATCCTCAGCCAAACCTTTCCATCTATCTTTGAAATAAGCACCCTCTACATCTCCTTCTCTGACCAGCACTTTCATACACCAAAATAGACAACAGCAATTGTATATTCTCTAACTCCTATCAGTTTCCACCGTTTCTATTTGTTTCATCGTCCACCTGCCTGTTGTGCGGATAACCTCCCTGCACCATTTTTTCTTCCTGTCGATGGAATTAGTAAATCCCAAGCTCATTATACTGCTCTTCCGTGCCCTTTGCAAGAATGGGAGAAACGCCGTCATGTATTCTTTGCCACAGGCTTTGCACCAAAAGATATGGAAACTACTGACGGGGCTGCATCCAGCCTCTTCAACGACTCTTTTCAAAATTTTCCTGAGTTTAAAATCCTTCGATTATTTCTACTTTTCTGTATCTCAGGCGTAATTTCTACACCTGCCTTTAATCAACATTTCTGTATTTGGTATAGGCTGTAATTTCTCCCGCACACTGTAGGCGCTGATGGCGGGTTTCACTCTTTTATTTTAGCATTAACATCTGCCTTTCCAATCAAAAGAAGTGTGTACTGTGTTGGGACGAAATACTCCTTTGCCATATGTGGCGGCGCGGCTACCTCTATTTGGCTTTGTATATCTGCTCCCAGCTCATAAAGCTTGTATCCATGCAAAGGTTGCCTGATTATACAAAGGTGTGCAGCCTGGTCAGGTATGTTACATCAAGGGCCTTAACTTAACGGGCAGATAACAAGCTCATCAGGTACCTTGTAATGAAGTGCAGTGTGCAAACCATTATTTTCCATCATAGACGGTAAGCTCATTTATCTGTAGACAGCTTTAGGGTGCTTCAATATCTCCTTTAAGCAATTCATCGAGTTTTGGCAGAATTAACTCTTTTTCATGGCCATTATTCTTCTCTGTAAGTTTTATTTAAATCATTTGTAATACATCCTTTATATCCTTTATCCCAGGTATAATTTATAATATACGCGTCTAAGCAGATTTCCATGCATCCAAAATGGAAGATTAACATTAAGCAGTGGCAATTTTGCAGAGAAAATTTCATCTATAATTCCCTCTCCAACTTTATTTTGGCTTCCATTATATAAAACTCAGTTCCTGAATAATCCAGATAATCAACCTCTTCATAATTTTATTATTTCTTTTTAGCCACAAAATAATATCTGAATTTTCCCTTAATTCACCTTCTTTATCAAGAATTTCCTGTGCTTTAAAGTTATCGATATTTCTCAACCCAAAACCGAAATTCCCAATCAATGGTCTGTTCAAACCAGTGCACCACCATATAAACTCTATCGGTGTGAACTGTCTAGCCACAATGTCAAAATCCGTTTATCAGTAAATTTCTTGACTCTTTAATACTTAATATGCTTCCAGAAAAAGAATTTCAACATCACCTATCAAGACCTACAAGTTCTGTCATTTTCACCGACTGCGTAAAATACTCCTCCACTTTAAAGTTCTTTTAATTTCGTTTATGTTAGTATTAATGCCTGTTATTAATAATATCAAAATGATTCTCTTCAAAGGAAGAATATCTCTCCGTCCACGCTTTTCAAATCTATTCCTAAAGGAAGAAGTCTGTCCTCCACATATTTTGATGTTTGGTTCATACCTTCAATCGCAGCAATTATGTTGGTTGCCGCAAAAGACAAAAAGAAATTCGCCACCTCCTGTTCCGTGTCCTTAAATAATCTTATCATTTCAAATAGGATTTTATAATGTTTCAAAATCCCAAGGGAATCATCCTCTTCTTATATCTTCCTCTAATATGTAATCCCAACCTTTGTGCACGCTATTTTCCTGCTCAAACCATTTGATTTACTAAGTGCTTGTTTTCCATTTCTCCTTCACTACCAAAATATCAGTATGTTTTTGTCCTCAATATCAGCCGACAATAGCCCCTTCTTAGGGCCGATAACACTATACTGTCGAAAAGTCATCATCCTTTATATACAGGCTTTCTCTGTAAGTATTTCTTCAATTCCCGGACAAGCTACGTTTTTTCAGAACTTCCCACCTACCTTCATGTCTTGAATAATAATCTCTTTCTTCTTTCTCAAAGGTTTCCCATTCACTCTGTGTTTTATTTCTTAGTCTTATGTATTATATTAATTCCATTATTCTCTCCAATCAGTCCCAAACGGTTTAAACATTTATAATTTTTGAGTACATATAATTATTCTAAAAAGCCCTTCGATCTTTCGGAGAAAGAGCAATACGACGAAAACTCTTTCTATTTCTATCAATTTCTATTTCTTTATTTTCGAGGAAAATATATTGATCTTCAAATGGAAGTTTATCCTCAAAGTTAAAAATCAGGCGCTTAAAGCGCCAGTTTGTACGTTCTATCTTATTTTCTGCCAAAAAGCTTTCATTTCTCCTCTTGCCCATCTTGGCATAGACGCCCCTTTTGCTGGCTTTTCTCCTGACTTCTCATAAAACCATAGCTAATGTGGATGGGAATGATAATTCTTTTAGCTCATCTTTCCACATGATTTTTTCCTCAAGTTCTATCCTTGGAGAATGTTTCTATACATTTGCATATTCTTTGGAGGCGAGATTGAGGATTAACGCCAGTTTTTCATTTTTCAACGACTTTTCTCCCTCTTTTTGCAAACGCTCTTCTATCTCTTCAAACAATGCAATTCAGATATCCTCACCCCCAATCCTTACAGATTTTAAATACCAATCACTAACTTTGCCGTTTCCAAACGATGAACCACCACATCAGGGGCTTTACCGCATAAAAGCCAGAAAAGAATCGAAGTGGCTCTGTAAATACGCAAGTTGAGAGGCCTCCATAACAGAGAGCCATATGATACTGAATCCTTCGTAGGATAAAATGGCAGGACTGCAATTTCTTCTCAAATCCATCTTAGCTTTCTCTATCACTATTTTCTAGCCAAATCCTCATTACGGGCCTGGCTCACTAACTCTAAAAAGAGAGGAATTTCAATATTGTAAGGCGTTCCGTCTTTCCCGACAATTCAATCGCCTTTCAAAAGCCATGCTTTTCACTCTGCTCCTGATTCCACAAAAGAGGATAACCTTGATGAGATATCCAATTCAGATATTTTCATTTTTCGCAGGAGAAATTACAATTTCATATAATACCTTTCTTCTAAAACCAAATAACTATTCTCAATTAAAAATCATCGCACAAAAGAGCAGGTAAAAGCTGTGAAAATCCACATGCAGCTCCTTTGTCACGAGCTGGGTAAATACCAGAATATTTTGTACCCATAAACTTCTTCAATAAATCTCCAAACGCTTATAGGTTTCCACATTGGATATACCATAGAAACCTTCGGCATGGCAATCACAAAAGAAAATAGCGATATAGCCCTCCTGTTTGGCGGGTTTGTAAGTTCCCTTAGTGCTTTACCGTTTCGTCGGGCATCCAGGAAATAACCGATGCCGATACTTTCCAAGTTACATCCCACTTGCTTCTAAAGAGATATTTACGGATATTCCTGATACATTGAGAAGCTCTGACTCACCATTCTTGTATTCTCGACACTGCTCCTTTCCATTTCTTTCTTCCCTTTCTATATTCCCAAAAAGGCTTTGGAAGACTTTCATCTCTCTCCATATAAAAATCCACTCTGGGAATCAGAATACATACTCAACTTCAGCTTTTCCGAAGGCCAAAGCCTGAACCCTCCGCCAACCACCTGATTGGGGCCTTACAGCTGATGTTTACCAGTCCCAAACGCCTTCTCCACGCCACTAAATCATAAGCAGTCTTACGATTGGGATTTCCTTTCTCAAATACCTTTACACCGGGCAGTAAGAAGTTCCTTGTCAAACCGGTATTTCCATCTGCCGTCTCCACCTTTCTCCACTCCACATGGGCAATAAAGCAGTTGGACCGGGGTCTAAAAATTTTCCTTCCACAATATTTTGATACTGCATACTTATCTTATTTCCCGAAAACTCCTCATCCAATTTCTCGTACAAAATCATGACAATGCCGGCTTGGTTTATCATTATAGTAAGAGGTGGGACAAGCCACATCAATGCCATTATACCCACAGAACTAGACCAAAGCCATTTAAAATTATCGTATAAAGTGGGACAGTACATCAAAGCCATCATGACGGTAAAACTGAGCAAAAGCATTTCCTGTTACTGTGCTCCTCAAAACATTTCCGGAATCAACTCTTCCACTACTACATGAAACACTGGCTCCTGTAAAAGATAGGAAGTTGGCATGGGAGCAAAGAGATCAGTTACCAAGAAATCATCAGTAAGCCTAAAGAGACTCCACCGCTCAGATAATACCGGTGAAGGCTTTGCTTTGCCCTTTGCTATGAAGCGGCAGAAATAACAAACTCCCTCCGGAAGTTTTGTAAAGGCAATTCCAAGGCTAAGGCCAGGGCAGCTTGACAGTATGTACTTCTCCTGTCAAAAGTCCAGCAAACACCCCACAGCCATACCTTCCGGAATAGCCGCGAAGGGTTACACCAAGGTATCCATCGTGATCCGCTGAAAGAACTGGGCATTCCTTCAACATTTCTGTATTCTGATGCAAGTGGGATAATTATCCAATACCCAATAAAACAGAGTTGACCAAAATCCCACAAGGAAGCGGGAAGAAAGGCAGCTCCCAAATGACACTCTCTTCTGGCAGTCAAGCAAGCTCAAATAGAAACTGCTACCGCAACGCCTGCAATAAAATCCTGTGGCCTCTACACGATGGGATGAAATCATTCCATAATAAAAACACAGGCCGCTCAAACTTGTTCCAATAAAGGAATCAATATACCCCAAAAAAACTACCATATTTGAAATATTTTTACTACTCTTTGTTATCTTTCATACTCTTTATTTCATTATTAATTTCATTCAATTATGTTGTTTGCAATTTAATGATTTAGTATATCTGAATCCATTGAAATATAGCAAGAAAATATTAAGTGCTATGGCGAAAATAATAAAAAAACCGACAAAAGTCAGCAGCTCAAAGCTTGCTTGCCTTTGTAGGTCGATCTTTCTTAAGTTGTGTCGCTCCTAGACACGACAACATTTATTCTACTGTATACTCTTAAGCCAACGTCCTTAAACTTGTCCATATCCGGAAGAATCTCTATTTAAGTCTTTAATCATCCGGACAATATACCACCAGCTTCTTCCCATTTCTCGATGGGCTGCTTTATACTATGGATATAAGACTTTCGCTAATTGTCTTCCTTCGCAGATAACGAACCAGTTGATATGCTTCCCGCTCCTTCGTTTTTTCATCAGCATCTCTTCCAAATCCCACAGCAGAAAAGAACGGTTATATTCTCCTGCTAAATTCCTTTCTTTTCAATCGCTGAAATTTAATCCTGCACCGTAATAGCATTCCGCCTTCTTGGTATCCTAGCTTTTTTATTTCCAAAATTTGAATGTTCATAAAGCACTCCCATTCCAATGACATCTTCTTAAACTTTTTCCGTATACGAAACTCACTTGGGTAGGAGATCTCCTCTACCTTTCTATTCTTCCCTATTGCGTCTTCTTCCGTCGGAAAAACGGTCAGCATCCGGGACTTCCATATCCACATAGGTCATATAGGTTTTGTCTGCAGGGAAGTGCTACAAATATTTCTGCCCCCTCCTGCAATAAAAGATTTCTTGCCCAACCCCTCTGTTGCTTCCTTCAAGATTTTACAGTATATAGATTCTCTCCGGAAGACCTTTGTTTTAGATACAACGTGTTGTTCTCTCCAGGAGGGATGCTAATTTCCTCATAGGATGTTCTCCCCATAATCATACATGGCCTAGTTAGACCCTTAAATTGCCTTTGCTCTCCGGGAATCTTCAGGGCATCTTTCCCTCTTTCCCGATATACTTTCTTCTTCACAACAATGATAAGTCATTTTAAAAATCTCCTCTTAGACTTTTACCTTCTCAAAGCTACTCAAATCCACTTTCTTAAACCTACAATACGCTTTCTTAAGTCCTCAATTATGCTTTCAAGTCCTCAATTATGCCTTAACTTCTTCTGTCAGTCTTTAAGCTCATAAGCCCCATTCTTCGGAAAACGAGAGGTTACATTTTCCACGATGCTTACCAGGACGGAAGCCGCCAGTTGGTGCCGATTTCACAGGCTTCCATCAGATTCTTACCATATGTCAGTCCCATAATACACTCCCGCAAAAGAGCGTCTCCTGCTCCTGCAGTATCGATCACATGGACTTTCCTTTTGCTTACAATGTATCCGAAATGCCATTTGCTCGCCGTGGCTCTGACTGCCTAAAGTCGCAATCATCACCTATGGGAACTGCGCCTACCACGCGGGGAAGGGCTGCCATCTCACTCCAAATTCCTTTCCTCAAAGTCCTCGGAAAGAGCATCCCTACCTCCTTTGATTACAAACAATGCGGGCAGTAGTCTTTAAAGATCTTCTTTCTGAGACAATGGACGTATTGAGCTGCATATACCTTTTGTTGTTCTCCAGCCAATTCGAAAATCTGGCACCAGCTTGGAATCATATCAATTTCTATAATAACACTATCACGGCGAGAGATAGAAATTCTCCCTGCTCCGAAAGTACCTCCTCCAGCAGAAAGTCCGGTCTTTTGGGAAATAGAGCCCACAAGTTCCCTTCCATATCAAAAGATAGCCAGCCAAGTTTCATTGCTTCAATTCGCCGAATATAATTAAGGTATTTACCTTATGCGCTTTAATTTCTGTACTACCTCTTCTCCAATAGCATCCTTATCACCACGGAAATAAAGGTGGACAGCTCCATGTATCCTCCTGTCAACTGGCTCACCTCAGAACCTTTACCACCCTTTCCAGCATTTCTTCCATCAGCCGATACAAAAGAATAAGTGGCAGCAATGTCCACAAAAAACCGCCAAAAACCAAATACCGATTCGCTCTCTTCATCATTTTCACTTTCATCCTTTTTGCTTTTCCTTACCTTGCTCACTTATATTTTTCACTTTTTCGCTTTTCGCTTTCTTTTCCTTTCGCTTTCGCACCTTTTCGCTTTTCGCTTTAAACTTTTCGCTTTTCGCTTTTCGCTTTTCGCTTTTTGCCGCTTTCGCTTTTCCTTTATTCACTGAGATGGTGCAATGAGAAAAATAGAAAAATAGCGCAAAAACTTTACGAACTTTCAGTATTGTGCTATTTGAGAGGCACACTACTAAGTTTCAGGATATTAAAAACTATTCTTTTGCTGTTTCCTCTTTTATTTTACATCCTATTATTCTTGGTTTTTTTTTACCAGCTTCATTGAAAACTGATCCATACGGCGGAAAGCTTCTTCCACTCTGGAAGAAATTAACAAAGATTTAACGGATACTGATCCTGCCACCAGACATTCTCCATCCTGCCACATAACACCTAAGTCATCCTTTCTGCGCTTCCTGAATCGTCTTTCATATTTTTCACACCATTTTTTTCAGTCCACCAATAGCATATGGGCTTAAACTCACTCCATCAAAATGCTCCAAATATTTGCGGCAAAATTAATGTTCCGTAATCACCACCATCGTAATTCCTCCAACACTCATGGCCTCGGCAAAACTTAATTAAAGCGTATGGACCGAACATTCATATCATTATAGCTGGGGTTTAAAGCCTTTGCCCGAAATTCTGTCTGCAAGTTTTATTATAGAAATAACATAGTAGGAACCTATCGACCGCAAGTTAAAAGTCTTACAGGGAGCATGTAGCTACCACATGCTCTCTTGCCCAATCATTTACGAGCTGGGTGGGAATGGCATATCCTCAAGATGTCAGGCAGATTTCATCACAACGACGGTAACATCATGCTTCTCGTAAACTTCATAGCTTTAGAATCTCTTCCCTCTACAAACGCGACCGCAGGAAGTTGTGGGAGAACAGAAAAATAGCCACATAGACTATTGTTACTCCTAGACTTCTTTCCATATCCGTATAGATCCATACATATACATTTTCTCGTCCTTATACAGTGGAGCTGTGAACTTGATTTTGAAACCGTTATTGGCAGGCTCATGCATTAAAACCGATATAAGTCGGACTATGAACCCAAAACCCATCACGGGGCTGAGCAAGATATGAAACCACTCCTCTAAGCTTACCATTTCATAGCCGATGTCCTTCTTTAAACCCTTAACACCATTTCTTTTCTCCTTGCCAATCAATACGAAGCTACTGTAAAATAAGCATCTGTACAGAACCAAAGTAACCAAGGCAGGATGCTTCACCCTCTCAAATAATAACTTCCTGAATGCTGGAGCTGTGGGAAATTCATATCCGCAACTCACATCACGGGATATGCTCCACCCCATCAGCAAACATCCGGAGCAAAGCCAGGTGGTTTGACCATCCACCTGTGCCTTTCCATGCCTATCAATAATAGATGTAAAATCGTATTTCATAATCCCGCCATATTCTCATAAGCAATGCCACAATTGTTCTTTACGAAGTTAAATCCTCTTTTCACAGCCCCAATCTTTAAGCGCCAGGTAGTGAAGTGCGATGATAATACCAGGGCAAATGGCATTTTGCTTTTAGTTACTCCTTAATCAATAAAGACAAGAGAATAAGCTGCTCTGCCAGCTCTACATGAACAACTCTTCGCCTCCAATAGATAGCCCTCTAAGTCCATAATTCTTGATAAACTAAAAGAAAAATATATCATAATCTCCTTAAAACTGTAGTACGGCATATTAAATTATTTCATTTTTCTCCTTATTAGCCGATTTCTATATTATAGATTAATTAATTTATTATAATTTCTTAATGAAATATCTTATCCTTATAAATTATTGGTTATTCCTATGTTTTTCTCATTTTTTTAAGTTTTTGTATCTTAAGGCTATTGATTGTACCTCCAAGATGAAATAAAAGATACGAAAGGAAGGTCCATGAAGCAAATGATAGGATGTCAATAAAATCAATTCAATTTAGTTAAAATCCGGGAATCAGCCCTTATAGAACTTTCAAAACACAGGCATCGCCTTCATCCCCACCTCATGTCTTCCTAAAATGAAAAGCAAATATTTCCCTAAGTTCTTTTTCGCAATTCTTCTTGTTACTGCTCCACTTCTCCAGCATTTTCCAACAAACTTTGCCAAAGGAACTGCAGAGATACCTGGTGGTATGATTTGAGAAGCAACAATTATCTTCGTTCTACCTGTGAGGTGGATTGATAGTGACAATGACGGTGTGGCTGGGTGCTGTTTGACCATAACACGGCTGGATGTATGCCAGTAGCGTTACTCCGGACGGATTATACCGTAGACCATGGCGGATCTTGGACAGAAACTCCGTAGTGGAGAAAACGCGACCAGGGGACAAATCTCAAGACTGCATCAAGCGGGAATGTCGCTTATCAAAAGAAACCCTTGCAATCGGTCCGTGCAGGATACGGCAAGAAATTTGAGCTTGAAGTCTAGATATGGCGGGCGAAGAAACCAGAATGTTCTGTCAGCTTTTCGCCACAAGACCCCAAAGGCTCTATTTTGGATGTATCGGGGTTTGCGGAGAAATTCTTTCTACAACAACGAAACGCCCTCCAGAACCGTCCAATGCTTGGATTGCCAGCTGGGACATAATCAGATTATGTCAAACGGCGAATTTCTTCGTTCAGGGGCGAGCTATCTGGATGAAAAGGAAACAATTACTGGGTGGTCTTGTTTGGATATTGGGCATCTATGGTAAATGTATCTAGAAAAGGGACATAAAAATCAAAAATAGTTTCTAAACAATATATTTATTATTTTGATTTTACAGCTACCTTACCTCTAAACATTATTCGGTACTTATAATAACCATACCGGAACAATAAAGTTTCCCGATTAAAGGCTGATAGCTCATTTTCAACACAGATGACGACGCCTTTCCCTCTTTCAAACCGGTCTTTTCAGAACAGAAAAAAGTTCTCAGGATTTCCGGGCAGGTTGCAGACTTTTTGGTTCCGTGAGTTCAGTTCCCGTCTTGTTCTAAAACAATATCTATTTTCTCTGGCATCCTTATCTCTGCTTAATAATACGCAAAGTTGCTTTTCCACTATTTAGTCTTTCCTAATTTCAGATACATAGTTTTCTAAAATTGCCCGTTCATAGCGCATTTGCCAGGTTCCGGACTACTCATTTGTGAGATAGCGTTATGCCTGTCATAAAATAGTATTTAGGCGTTTCACCAATCTATTGTATTATTGGAGTAAGGATGAAGATAAAATATAATCCCAGTTTAAAATTCCCATCAGTCTTTTGCCTGCTTTAGATTAATATCACATCTCTGGCTATTTCATTGACATTTACTTGTTTGACTGCGCCAGCCACAGCCGTTAAAAGCGGCTAGAAACTTTGGGGAATCAATAGCATCGGAAGGTTTCGTGCGTCTCCTCGATGTAGGTGCCAGATAGCTACCGTAAAATGCTATTGTTGCTTATCTCGCCTCACAATAACCGACATCAGGCCTAAATATTCTGCAATGTTTGCAATCCGCGCTTGTTCTGCCTTCTTTTCTCTTCATTAAATGTTGATTTCTATTTGGAATGGACGGTCTTCTCCCCCATAGATCTGTCTGAGGTTAAAGAAGAAAGAGATAGCCTGCAACTCTTCCCTTAAAGACTCTTGCACGCCCTTCATTGATCAAGAATTTGAGCCTGTGAGCCAAAATCTCCCTTTCTATACTCTGTCACGATCAGTTTAATCATACTGAATAATTCCGCGGGCATGACTACTTCATCAATAAGGACAGAAGCAATTCGAAAGAAAGCATCTAACAAATCAAATCCTTTTTGGTTAAAATACACCGTATCTATCTTCTTGGCTCTTCCCGTTTTCTTCTTTCGCGACCAGTTCTTGCCATAGCCTAACCGTACTTGGAGCGCAATTCGCATAACAGCTAATAAGGTCTTCTCTCGGTTAATACGCTTTATCACATTGGCATAGGGGCATAATTTTCCAGGTCATTCCGCACAGAAAAAGATATGCTACATGGTTGTATGCAAAGGCCGCAAAAAAACTCTCTGTTCATTTTTCATCACAATGCTCAAAGTCAATCCTGATGGGTAACAATACTTTTTCGTATTTGTTCTTCAGCCGATCGTCGAAAGTTGCTTGGAGAAATCAGAGAAATCTTGGGAGTTTTCCTTCATTAAGTTGCTGATGAGAGTCTCTCCCATTTCATATTTTCAAAAACCAGTGCATGATACTGGCTCTGTTTAAAAGCATATTTTCGCGTAAGATAAAATGTTGGATATCTGGTAAAGATGAATGCCGGAAGTTAAAATCGGCGCCATCCACTTGGCAAACTCGCCAAAAAAGCGGTCTTTCTCCGCAGAAATGGAGATAAATAAAAGCAACGATGGTTGCCATAAAACGACAGAAAAAAGCTTCGTAAAGGATCTTCAATCTTTGCGCTGTAACCGCTGGGGTTTTGTAAACCGAGATTACAGTAATGATAAACAAAAAGCGAATGGATTTTGTGTTCTATTCTCCTGCATAAATACTTCCTTATAAAACAAAAATTAAGTAGAAAACCTACTACCTGAGCTTTAAATAAATTCTATTATTTTATTCCTGATAGTCGGTTTGTTGGGACATATAGTAATATCTTAATTCAATATCCACTACATTATTTTAATATCAAAGAAATTTAAATATCCTGCCGATAAATCATTGTTCACGAGGAAATCACCAAGGTTATGAAATAAATATTTTATCTTTCATAATTCCTTCGAAAGAGGAACGATACCGCCAATGAATCCTTTCTGATTTACAACCTTGAAAAATCTTTTCGGTAATCTGTGATGGGATAACTCAACCTCCGTCCATCTCCTTCAATGGTGTTCCTATTCATATTTTTTATATCTCTTTATAATTTGCCTGATAAGGGCTTGGGATTCCTGCATTATGCCTACATAATCGCTCATAAGCATCGTATCTACAGAGACATACGATCCAAAAATGCAGTAAACCGCTTTTCATCTGTGTATCCTCCAATATAATTCCTTGCGTTTTTCAGCATTTTCCCAGAATCATCCATGTAGTACGATTAATATCAACTTCCATCATGTTTCATAAAACTTTTTTTTCTTTTGTTCTGGGATAATTTTTCTCTATCAATATAGCCTGATTCATCGTGATACTCTTCGTCGATTTGTTTCCAGCTGTTTCGGATGAGTTCGCTTTCTGTACCACTACTTCAATTTTCCGGACCATCATATCCATTCTCCTGCAAATGCCGGTAAAGCCATAAATATGCTTAGTCCCAGAGCCAGTACTGCCATTCCCACTTCTTCAAGCATATATTCATTTTACCTCTCAGGTGCCTATATTTTAAACGACAAGAAATCC
>BNJU01005591.1_pt1 | contig 76099 bp, 86 predicted proteins | sample 8539281 | NCBI WGS metagenome assembly BNJU01 (sample SAMD00202456, study PRJDB9452) | human saliva metagenome | isolation source: human saliva | place: Japan
TTTCAGGGTTGTGTGTACCAGTTTAATCTTAAATTATCAAGGTTCGTTTGCTTTTTGCTGTTTGAAACAGCTTAGCTATTATATCAAGCTCATTTTCATCTTGTCAACAACTTTTTTAAATTTGTTTGAAGTTTTTTTGAACTTTTTCTGCTCGTTTTTGAGCAACTTTTGATATAATACCAAACTTTTTAAATTCGTGTCAACACTATTTTAACGACTTTTTATATATGTATATCCTTATATTTTTCAAGACTTTTTACTGGTGGCTTTTTCTATTCATGTTATAATCATCCTCATGAAAGTATTAAATAATGATTTGAAAAACTTCCCACATTCAAAAGGCATTTATGTACTATCGGTGATGATGAATTTTTAAAAACAGCTATAAAAAGATTGAAAAATGGCTATGGTAGGTGATGACCAAATGAACTATGCCTATTTTGAAGGAAAGGGATAGATGTAGACGCTATTATTGACTTTTGCCAATACGCTTCCGTTCTTTTTCAGAATACAGATGTATTCTTATAGAAGAAAGCCAATGGTTTAAATCCGGAAACGATAAGTTTTTAAACTATATTTCAGATAAACCCTGATAGTACAAAAATCATTTTTGTAGAAAAAGAAATCGATAAGCGTTCAAAACTCTACAAAAGGTCAAGGATATCGGATATATCGCAGAACTCAATCATCCCACAGATGATGAGCTGAAAAATTGGGCAGGAAATATCATAAACAAATCCGGCAAAAAATCACTGTTTCCAACATGGATTTTTATTGCCAGAGTTGGAAATGATATGGAAAGAATAAAGAGCGAATTGGATAAATTACTCTCCTATACTCTTGACAAAGATATTACGAAGAGGAAGATATAGTAGCGATAATAAGCATCAGTCTTACCAACAGGATCTTTGAGCTGGTAAAAATGATTACCAACAATAAAATCAAAGAGGCGTTGGATATATATGAAGACCCTGGTAGCTTTTAAAAGAGCCGTCACTAAAAATAATGATTCTTATCACAAGACAGTTTAACTAGCTTTTGCAAATCAAAGAATTGATGTCTGCGGGTTTTGAATGAAAAGGATATAGCATCAAATCTGAAGCTTAATCTCTATGTAGTTAAAAATCTTATGCGTCAAGCCCGAGGTTTTGACATGGCATTGCTTTTATCCTATGTCAAAAATGCAATCGAGTTGGAAGAAGCTATAAAAAAGGTAATATAATGAGAAATTAGCACTTGAGGTTGCTAATGCTTACACGTTAGTGTAAGCAGTTTGTTGTGTATTTTCAAAAAGAGAGGGATTTTCATGAAGTTATTAGAAGAGCGTATCGAAAAAGATGGAGTAATCAAAAGAAGGTAATGTAGTAAAAGTTGATTCCTTTTTAAACCACCAAATGGATGTGGAACTCTTTTTAGAAATGGCTAAAAGAGTTTAGTCAAAGTTTGCTTCACACAATATAAACAAGATTTTTGACAATAGAATCCTCAGGTATAGGTATTGCCGCAATAGTAGGGACTTGAATTCGGAGTTCCTGTAGTATTTGCCAAAAATCAAAAATCAATCAATATAGACGGTGATATGTATACCGCAGAAGTTGAAAGCTTTTACACACAAATGTAAAAACTCAAGTAATAGTATCAAAGAAATTTTTAAGTGCTGATGACAGAGTTCTTATTATTGACGATTTTCTGGCAAACGGATGTGCACTGCAGGGACTTATCTCTATAGTAAATGAGTCAGGGCGGAACAGTTGAGGGCATCGGCATTGCAATAGAGAAAAGGATTCCAAAGCGGTGGACGTACTATAAGAAATCTCGGTTTCCATTTGAGTCACTTGCAATAATTGATTCTATGGATGCGCTACACAGAAATGTAGAATTCAGACAACGGAGGACTAGGTCTTAGACCTTTTATTTATGAAATATTTTTGCATCCGATATACACGGCTCGGCTTTTCTATACATAATAGAAAAGTATAGAAAGCAATGCCGACAAACTATACTGCTCGGTGACCTCTTATATCACGGTCCAAGAAACGATCTCGCCAAAGGACTACTGTCCCTAGGAAGTCTTTGCAATGCTATAATGAACTTAAAGATGACATTATTGCGGTAAGAGAAATTGCAGATTCCGAGGTCGATCAGATGGTACTTGAATTCCAATGCAATCCGATTATTGCATCGGGAATTTTAATGACATTTACTTTTTATAACTCACGGGTATGTTTATGGAGAAGAGCATCTGCCGAAACTGCCAAAGGCAGGTGCATCTCATATACGGGCATGTACATCTTCCTATAGCAAAAGTCGGAGATGTTTATATATTAAATCCCGGATCGGCATCACTCCAAAGGAACAAAATCCCAAACTCCTATGCAATACTTGATAATGACCTTTTTCTATATATGATTTTGACGGCAATGTATTAAAGGAGATAAAACTTGAGAAAAATATTTGAACTGTACGCACCCGATGCCACTTCGGTCTGAGGCTATTCTAAAAAGAGAAATCATAGATATAGGCTATGATATTACAAGAGTAGAGGATGGAGGTATATTTTGAAGGTGACGATGAAGCTTATTGCCAGAGCCAATATGTGGCTTCGCACTACAGAAAGAGTACTGATTAAAGTTGCGTGAATTTAGGTCACAACCTTTAGTGAACTCTTTGATTCCGTTGCTGCATATACCTTGGGAAGATTATATTCCCTGCCGATCGGTAGGTTCTGGGTGAGTAAGGCTACTTCTATAAAAAGCAAACTCTTCTCCTTCCCTGATATCCAGATCCATAGTCAAAAAGGCTATGGTTGAGAGAATGAAAAATTTATAAAAGGAATGGTTTGAAGAAACAGGCGCTGATTATCCGCTTAGAGTTTCTTTAAATAAAGATATTGTCACCACAGGACTTGATACCACCGAGTATCTCTTCTATAAAGAGGTTACAGAACTATGACCGCCAAAGGCTCCTATTACAGAAACTTTGGCTGCCGCCCTTATTATGCTTACACCATGGAAAGACAGAATACTGTCGATCCTTTCTGCGGTAGCGGTACTTTTGTAATAGAGGCTGCTATGCTGGCTGCAAAATATTGCTCCCCGGACTTAAAAGAGGTTTCTTAAGCGGCAAATGGTCAAATCTGATAGACAAACAAGTTTGGGATGATGCTTAGAAGAAGGCAAGAGAAATGCGTAAGTATCGATACAAATGTAGATATAGGATATGATATCGATAAATCCGTTATAGAAGCTGCCGATAAAAGCAATGCAACAAGAGCCGGTGTTATGGATATGTTACATTTACAATGCCGAGATGTTGCATCACTTTCTATCGAAGAAACATGGATTATCATTACAAATCCGCCATATGGTGAAAGATTGGAGGAAAAAGAAAAATCTTCCGGCTATTTATAAGAGTCTTGGTGACAGATATGCGGCTCTTGATTCCTGGTCACTATATCTTATCACATCGTATGAGGATGCTCAAAATATATCAGGTAGAAGCCGATAAAAATCGAAAGATATACAACGGCATGATGCGAGACAAGGTCTCTATCAGTATATGGGGCCCAAAGCCACCTAAGAGAACCGGACGGGGAATAACAATGAAAAATCATTTTTGCAACCCGGAATAAAAACAAACTTAAGGAAATCAAAGAAATTTTGCTGGTTTGATATCATATCCGCAAAAGGATGCCGCGTATCTATTGATGGAGGAGACCGGAACAACATTTAAAGAAAAACGCCTATATAAAGGCAAAAGCCATTTGGGATATCACCGGAGGTATCGTTCTCTGACGATTCCGGTTTAGAGGTGGATTACATAGGGGAGAGCCGGGAGTATATTCTTCCAGATATATGGGAGAGACACCTCACAATATAAAAATCAAAACATTATATCAGACTGCAAATGCGCAGGCAATAGAAAGAAGTGCAGATTTAGAGCATGCATCTGTGCTATACTTGATGACGGTACAACTGTATTTACAGAGGGGAAGTATAGGAGGACTTATAGCTCATACCATATCAGGGTGAGAAACGGATTCGGATGTGATCCGATACTTTTTCTGACCTGAATATAATAAAACAAGTGCCGAAATAAGTCCCGAAGAGACAGAGATAAGTCATAGAGGAAAAGCACTATGGCAATGGAAGAAAAAGCTAGAGGAATTTTTATAGAAGATACTGATTGTTAGTGACACCCATAGAATGGATGATATACTGAAAAAGGTAATCGGTGAAAGAAAAGCCTTTTGATATGTTTAATCCATCTGGTGATATAGAAAGCAGCGAAACAAAAATAAAGGTTATATGATTGAACCTGATCTGCTGCCACTAGCATGGTACAGGGTAATACTGACTTCTTTTTCACAACTTCCAAGAGAAAGAGTAAATATAAAAATCACAAGGCGCTTTTCGGTCCCACGGACACCAGTACAGTGTAAGTATGAGTGTAGATATTCTGAAAGATGAAGCTCTTTCAAGAGTGATGTGATTTTGCAATGTACGGTCATACATCAGACCGTTTCTACAGAAAACTATTGACGGGTCACCATATTAAATCGGGCTCTCTCGGATATCCACGACAGGCCGGACATACTACTTACATGATAATGGAAGTAGCTGACAACGGTGAGTTCAATGTAGAAACAAAAGAAATATTCGAGCAGAAAACAGACCTGCATTTTGCATCAGGCCTTTTACTTTTTATTCTTATTCAAGAGTTACGCTAGTGTAACCTTATTGTTTTACTTTAATCTTGTAGTCTTCTCCGTCTCTCTTTGTACCGCTCTTTCACGATAGTTCCCGAGTTACCGAGGTAATTTCACTGATAATTTGAGTTAGGTTGTGATCTTCCATGTAGTCTTATTATCCTTTTTCTTCTACAGAAGCCACATAACCTGTCATTGTAAGAAGCTCTCCTACAGTTCCCTTGTATACCAACTGATTGTCATTGCTCTTATCAACTACAACAACCTCATATTTGTCATACCGATCAGCGTCTTTATATTGAGTCCCCGCGATATAGAGTCTTTCATCCTTTATACCGTTGAATCCGCTTCCCTATTTCGATCCGCCTTCCTTGAAAATAGAAAGTTCTGTCTTCACTGTCGTTTAACAGTCTGCTTTCCGTACTTCTGAGCACCGTCCTTACCGTCTCCAAAATACATCATACGATACTTTCCTGAAAGGAAATCACTGTAATGAACCTTTCCTATAGCATCCACAAACTCTTTTCCTGAGTAGAATCATGAACCGCTTTGAGTTTCCTGCACTGAGTTTATCTACAAACTCTGTAGCAGAATATTTTTCCCGTTATCAAGAAGCTTCATCTCAAACAATCCAAGTCCTGATATCATACCGCCCTTATCATCAAAAGCATGCTTCTTCGTTAACGCTTTTTATCTCATTTTGTACTGATATGACCTTTTCCGTCAGCATAGTACCAAAGCTGTCCGTCCTCTTCCCATTTACCTTTGTTGAGGGAAGTATCCTGGAACCACCTTGAACCATCCTTGTAGACTTTTGCTCCGTCCTCGGTGTAGCAAGTACATAAAACTCTCTGTATAGTCAGCTCTTTGCCGATCTTTGAAAACTGCTGTAGAAGGTGTAGCTTTTGTATACCAGCTTGCAATCATTCTGCCGTACTCATCAAAACCGTACTTCTTTTCCATTGATTGTCTTACATGAGATTACCGGTTTCCTTCTTGCCTGATTCCTAAAAGTAGAACCATCTTACCGATCTGTATCCCAGTAATCTATATTAGGCTGCTCTTCCATTGTTCTCGCATTATCATCATGAACAAGTATCTCTCTCCAGCCTGTAGTCATAGCTCCGTCATTCTCATCACCGAAATAGTACTTTGCATTCTGCCATGCATCCTGATCTGTCAATCTTTCACCCTGTGAAACCCATCCGTAAAGCATTCTGCCTTCAAGATCAAAAGCATATTTCTTTCCGTTGATAGTCTTTTAATGTAACATCACTTGTTGTGGAATCACTTCTCTTAAACGCCTTACCGTTTTTCTCCAAAGTAGTACCACCACTGATCAGGTTCGTTTTCATCGTAGTCATTGGTATTCGGTATAGCCACCCATCTGTTCTTTACCATTGCACCGTTGATATCTACATAGTATGTAGCATTTCCGTCATCGATAAGAGCATCTGTTGCCATATCTCCCATATCATCAAGATAATACCAATACTCCCCTGACTGCTGCCACTTCTGGGATACTTTTTCTTCATTCTTATCATAGTATACCCATGTACCGTTTTTCCTGCTGCCAACCTGTTGCGGCAAGAGATGTCATTGCACCCTGCAATACTCATAGCGCCCACAAGTATCGCCAGCTTTGTCCTCTTCCTCATTTATTTCTCCCTCATAATCTATTGATATAAGTTCATATGCCAATGTACACATTCGCTTAATCTGTTTTTATTTTTATCAGATGAAAAAATTTTGAAAAGCTTTTTGTAAAATTTATATATATTTTTACGTATTTTATTAATTTTATACAAGTACTCGTGTTTAAAAATTTATTTTTCAAGTTGTATACAGTGTTTTCTGTCTTTTAATCTGTATTTATTTGCAAAAATATATATTTTTTATATAGCAAGCAACTTTTCAATCCCTCTTAAGTTAGTAAAACCTAACTAAATTAAGAAAATCTATACACTCGTTTACTTTAAATCCTACATTTATATAAAAAAGAAGAGCACCAACCTTTCACATTAATGCTCTCTTCAAAATATTCCTAGTTCCATCGATTAATCTCGCTTTCATAAAGAACCTTTTTCTATATTTCTGATGTCCTATCACGATTTTACCGGACATTCTATAGATGTTCCTATTCAGTTTTTAAGTTTATCCCTCCTATAAGCTTCCTTTTCACATCTAATACATGGTTGTTATCAATCTATCTACACGGTCCATCTCTCATTCAAATTCTACTTTCTCGTCATAAAACTCTGTATGAGTACTATCCTAACCGATTTTTTTCAGATAGTAACTTTTAGAGTCTTCAATAATATATTATCTCATCAATCTTCTTATAGGTTCCGGATTAGATCAAAAGTCTAATCATTACTTAAGTTTTCTTTTGGACTGTACCTCTCTTTCTTAAATTTCCACTTTTTAAAGTCTTTCTACTTTTTCCTGTGGATATGCATTCATCAAACTTTTAAGAATATATTCTCTCTTTGTTTATGTCTACAGTATATCAGATATTTTATTTATGTCAATACTATTTTCTTATATTTTGATATTTTATTGTTTTTATTTTTATTATTTACTTTAAATAAGATTTTAATCAGTATTAATTATGTATATTGTTTTAATTATCTGAATATTATGTATAATTTAAATAACTCTTAAAAGCAAAAAGAGCCCTTAGGAAAACTTAATTTCCAAGATCTCTTTTTCATAAAATCTCCCCTTATTATCTCACACAGCTTTCTATCACTATGCTTATTCTCTACATAATCATCTCGCCGCCCTTGCTCATATTTTTGAGAGCTTCTGTCGTTATAAAGTGTAACGCATTTGTTCATAAAATCACCCGGCTCATCTGCAGACAAAGCATTTGATTATATGAGTTGTCCATACCCTCTGCTCCGACACCTGTGGTTATTACAGGATCATTGTAATATAGAGCCTCTATTACCTTGCCTTTACTCCTGCTCCTGTATCTTAGAGGTACCACAACAAGTCTTACCTTCATACAGTTCTTTCAGTTCTTCTTCACTGACAAAAGCCTTTTAAATATAATTCCTTTGGCTTCATTGTGAAGAGCCTTTATCTCATCCGTAGCATTGGAACCGACTATATAAAAAGGTGCTTTTATCTGTGCATAGATTTCATCCCACATATTATCAAGGAAATACTTCAATGCATCTGCATTTGGCGGATGTGAAAAGCCTCCCACAAACAGTACACCCTTCTCTGATATCGGGATTGTAGTCAATATTGCCAAACTTTTCAAAAACATAGGCTGTAATTGCTTTGGCATTTATCTTCTTGTCAAAGGTATGTATATAGTCCACCTCAACATTTGAAGGATAATAGCTTATGCTTGCCTTTCTCATCAGGTCAAGCTCCATACTCTTCCAATATGCACTGGCATTTTTTCTTTCCACATCACCTGTAAGCTCATACTCTCTTCTTTCACGCAGGAAATGTAAGTCATGACCATAGTATATCACCTTGATATCTGTTTTTTCTTTGATAAAATCAATATACTTTGTAGCTATATGAGGTCTGTTAAGATATGCGATATCGATATTTGCCTGATTATTTTCAATCCATTCAAATATATTTGTTCTCATCTCATTGCCGTATAGCACCTCTACGCCCATTTGTTCAAGTATGGAAGTATATGGCTCGGACTTGGCAAAGTTATCCGGCAAAAACTTGACCACATAACCTCTTTCTATAAACATCTTTATATACTGGAAGGTGGTCTTTGAACCTGCGTCCTTATCAAATGTCGGAACATAGTGATCCACAAAGAGAATCACCTTTTTTCCTCTGCTTCTTTCTCTGGCTCTGAATGCATTCGGTACACCGACATTGTCGTACTGGTTTTTGAACTCTTCACTCCATTTTTCCTGAAGTTTTTTATTGTTCTCTACCTGATATCTCTTAAGACCTGTACCGTTGACATCCGTACTGTTTGATACTCCCTCAAAGTGAGTTACCACACTGAGCGGCTGATATACCACTCTTAAGCCTCTTTTTCTCACTTCAAAGGCAAGGTCGGAATCCTCGCAATATGCAGGTGCATATCTCTCATCAAATCCTCCGATTTCTTCCCAGAGTTTTCTGCTAAGCATTATTGCGGCACCGGATATATAATCCACATCTCTTACATAATTGTACTCAGGCTTATTCGGATCATCACATCTTCCATAGTTCCAGCCGCTGCTGTCACTCCATATGATTCCTGCTGGCCTCCTGCAATCTGCTGTCGGGATATATAAGTTTTTGAACCTACCATCCCTATACTCTCATCAGACTCAAGCAGTCTTTATCAGAGGTGGCAACCAATCCTTTTGGTATGGTTGTATCATTGTTTGAAGAATATATACTGCCTCTTGCCTTTTTTGCGGCATTATTGCAATTCTTTAAAAATCCTGATTGCTTTCATTTCTTGCAATTACAAGCCCGCTTACGAATTTGTCAATTTCCTTTGTCGCATCTGTGGATACATCATCCGCAATAATTATCTCATAGTCAAAGCTTTCAGTATTTTTCAAGAATTGATACCAGACAGGCATAGGTATAATGTATTTGATTGTATACCGGTATAATAATACTTACCTTAGGATTTTCCACATATGGGAAGTTTATCTTACCCTTTTCCCTGTATAGATCACCCTATCTTAAATTCACCCTCTATAAGGTTTCTTCCTGTTCCGAATGGGTCAGCTTAAACACTTTATAGGGTGGAAAAATACCATAAGTCTGTAGTTTAACTTCTTTCTTCCACGCTTCCCTTTAGGATATTTCTTATTATAAACAGTACTTAGCTTTCTTCTTATCCTAAACGGAATAGAGATTGTTATTATAAACATTTAAAGTCTTTGCAAGCTCTTCATTCTCATGCCTAAATTATCTATTATGATGCCCAGATTGTTTACATGATTATCTGTAAGTGTCTTAAGCCTGTTCATCTCTTTGATGGCAAGCTCTCTGTCCTTATTGATTTCAGTAAGCTCATTTATCTTATTTTTTGCATGTGGCACTCGGCAAGTGCTACCAATCCTCGTTTAGAGTTTCATGGCTTACAGTCTCTACAAAGTAATTATCCAGATAAACCTCCTGGTAATCTCCATGTATATAATCCTGGAATCTTCTTTCTATAAAGTCCATTCCGTCAATGTCATCTATACAAAAACTTGCCATAAAATCGGATTCAGTCAAGGCGAATTTATTTTGTATCTTTTCTGCATTGTTTTGATAGAAGCTATGTAATGCACGGTATTTTATAAATAGTTCTCTATCCTTTATAAAATCCATTGACTCGTCAAATATCCACTCACAGTCTATTGCGGTAAGCTTATCTCCGTCCAATATAAAATTATCAAATATTGCATCCAGATTAAGGGCATCCTCATCCACTATCTTTTTAAGATATTCTTTAACGCCTTCTATAAATCCGTCAATATCTTTTTTTATACAGTCCTCACAAAGTCTGCTTAAAGACTTTCCGTTTATAAACGGGAAGTCTATTTCTCCGGCATTTTTAAAAGTTCCTTCAAGAACTGTTACGCTGTCATTTTTAATAAGCTTTGCGCCGTCATACATACCCAAAATATGTGGAATACCCTCTTTTTTCAAAGCGGACTTTACGACATACTTTTTACCGTCTCTAAGTCTGATCTCCGTCTTTATCTGATACTTTGGAAGTCTGGTTCTGTTGTATTTGATATAGACATTCTCCTCATTTCCACCGGCAACTATAATATATGAGTTTGCAAAGCTGTCGAAATCTCCTGTTTTTGCAGCCTGTGAAAATCTTTCTCCGATATCTTTCAGTGCAAATCTTGGATAATCATATGCCTTTATCTGTGAAAGCTCACCTGCTCCCGGCATCTCCTTATCTGAGAAGAGCTTATATACATATCTATAGTTCGGATATGGATAGTATGTGGAATGCTCGCCTACCCATTCTCTTACTACTTTTACACTTAAAGCTTCTTTGTCTCCAAACTCTTCTTCAAAGTAGTTCATTCCGTATTTATTATCAAATATCAAAACCAGCTTTGTGTTCGGCTTTTTCTCTTTGCATTAACTTAGACACCTTCTCACTGCCATAGGCAATCACGGTATCAAAATCATTAAGCTCTATGCTCTCAAAATCGGCTATATATTCTATATCAATACCGAAAACAGCCTGCACACTTCCAAGCCTTTCCATATCGTCTTCATAAATATATACTTTTGATTTTTTACATAAATCATCCAATATAGCTATTTGACTTCCTAAGAATAATGTCTTACCCTTTATATCTATCCATTCCGTGTTTCCAAGGGATAGTGATGAAAAGAAAGACAAATTTTCCAAACCGGGATTTTCTTTCAAAAGACTATATTCATCTTTTCCATACTTTTTTGCAAGTTCTAAAAGACTCATTTTCTCTCCCTTTTAATTACTCGTTTGCGTAAGATTTACCTTTGATTCCATATCATAAACACCCACAGTATTCTTGTTTGAAATAACTGTTATGAATGTAACATCATAGAGTCTGTGATATACAACATGCGTACCGTTTTCAAATCCGGTACAGCTCATACTTAGAAGATACTCTCCACCCTGTAGAGTCATTTTCTGCTTGAATTCCACAACCGCTTCATCACCCGGCTTTACGGGTTTTACTTCCACGCCTTCAAACATTGTATTGGTACCGCTAAGTTCCGTTCCTTTTTTATCTTTAATGGTGAATGTAAATATAGGAGATTCGATATTTGCATTAAATCTTATCTTCTCTCTGATGGTAAACTCTTCGCCCTTAAGCAAAAGATTGGTAAGCTCTCCTTGAATCTAAAAGTCCCAAATCATATTTCCGCCCCTGCCGTCACCATACTCTGTTTTATTCGGATTGATGGAAATCTTATCCTTCATAAGACCATGATATTCTTTTTGCATGTGTCTTATTTATATCATTGTTTAATTCCATCATATCTGAAAAATTACTGTCAAGTCTCTTTGCAAGATCGGCTTCCAGATCGTCCATTCTGCCTGCCAGGATCTTTTTATACAGATCCACCATTTCTCCTGCAGGACCTTCCGCTAAAACTCTCCCTTGTTTAAAAGCATTACCTTGTCACAGTACTTTATTACGCTTCCCATATCATGGGTTACCATCAATATTGTAGTACCGGTTTTTCTTATCTCTTCCATTCTTCTGTAGCATTTGGCCTGGAAGAAAACGTCTCCTACCGAAAGCGCCTCATCCACTATCAAAATCTCAGGCTCTACATTTATTGCAAGTGCAAATGCAAGTCTTACAAACATACCTGATGAATAGGTTTTTACAGGCTGATACACAAAGTCACCTATATCGGCAAACTCCAAGATCTCAGGAAGCTTTGCCTCCATCTGCTCTCTGCTAAAGCCCATCATGGTTCCGTTCATATATATATTTTCAATGCCGGTATAGTCCATATTAAAAGCCCGCACCAAGCTCCCAAAAAAGTGCGGGAAATATTTCCGTCCACTTCCACACTTCCTGTAGTGGGATTTAATACTCCGGTTATGATTTTAATATCGTTGACTTTCCCTGAACCGTTTGTTCCTATAATTCCAACTGTAGATCCTTTTTTCTACAGCTAAAGGATATCTTTATCCAAGGCAAAGAATTCCTTATGATATTTTTAGTGTAAGGGAAATATCTCCTTTAACCTGTCTATAGGCTTTATCATACAGTCTGTAGATCTTGGTAACATCACAGACATTTATCGCTAAATTGCTCTGCATACTTCTCCTATAATACATCTGAAAAATGTGGTCTTAACTTATTAAACATTCTAAGTCCCGATAAATAACAGTATTACCGTAACAACCCAAAAAAATACACTGTAAGTCCCGGTCTTTCAAAAGAAAAAGTTTCCTCTGAGTATGCTGTCTCTGTATCCGACCACAATATAATATACAGGATTTAATTTCATTATCTTTTTCAACCTTTGCTGGGAAATATGAGAACATTGTAGGGTCCCACATTATAGGTGTCATCCATTCCAAACTGTAATGCAATTCCCACTATCTGTGACATATCCTTAAAGAATACATTTATTGCACAGGTTATATATATTATTGCAAGTGCAAATATTGACAAGCAGAAACTGTAATACACTATTCCTATCCAACTTACCATAGGTAATCTGCCGAATGCCAAAGTCATGGTTATCATTATCACAACAAAGATTCCATGTACTATAAGGCATGAAATCACCTTTGATAACGGGCAGTATTGATACATTAAACACTACCTTCTTTACAAGATAATTGTATTCTGAAAGCACCGAGGTTCCGAGGTTTAGAGTCTCCGCAAAGAAAAACCATGGCACAATGCCCGGAACCAGCCAAACCACATATGGAACTCCGGGTACAGGAGGTGTACTCTTAAATCCCATCTGGAAGATCAAAAAGTATATAAGTACGGTAACTACAGGCTGAACAAACATCCATGCAATGCCAAAATAGGACCCGACAAAGCGTTTCTTAAAATCAGCCTTTGCCAAATCCCATATGATTGCTCTTGATTTTAATATTTCTCGTATAAGCGATATTATATTCATATCTTTTTTTCCATTCATTATTTTTACAAAGTTTTATTAATAAATATATCAGAAATCCCGTGAACTCACAGGATTCCATTATTAAAATCAATCAAACTTAAATGTTTCTTTAAGGCCTTTCCACTTTGTATCCTTATCAGACATTATCAGCTCAATTCCGTCTACAGGCCAGTCAATTCCTATATCCGGGTCATTGTATATAAGACCGCCCTCATCATTTGGATGATAGAAGTCTGTACATTTGTATGCAAACACCGCCTCATCTGAGAGTACTACAAAACCGTGTGCAAAACCCTCAGGTATATAGAACTGCTTTTTATTTTCATCTGAAAGACGTACTCCGAAGTACTTTCCGAATGTCTTTGAATTCTTTCTAAGATCCACAGCAACATCATAAACTTCACCGCTTAAAACTCTTACAAGTTTGCCCTGTGGATGCTCCTTTTGGAAATGAAGTCCGCGAAGCACTCCCTTTGATGACTTTGACTGATTGTCCTGTACAAAGACCATATCAAGTCCCGCCTCTTTGAAGTCGTTCTGATTATATGTTTCTACAAAATATCCTCTGTCATCTTTAAATACTGTAGGAGTGATTACACATAACCCCTCTATTTCACATCTCTCTACTGTGATTTTTCCCATATTAATACACCTCGTTGTTTTAGCTTTATTACTGTTCTAAATTATACTTCACAGTAGTATTTCAGTCAAATACGAACGTAAAAAAAGCCACCAAATAGTGGCTTTCTCTTATATTTTATTTATTCATTGCCGCATCAAAGGCTTCCAGTGCTTCCTTTTGTTCCTTTGTAAGCTTTGTAGGTACCGATACCACCAAGGTTATGTAGTGGTCACCTCTGTTATTTTTTTATTTCTAGGAAAGGTACTCCCTTGCCTTTTAATCTTACTCTTGTATCTGTCTGAGTTCCGGCTTTTACCGCCACTTCCACTTCACCGTCTACAGTCTTTACTCTGATACTGCCGCCAAGTGCAGCCTTTGCAAAGCTTATAGGCACTGTTGAGAAAATATTGGTATCCTGGCGCTTAAAGATAGGATGAGGACTTACAACCGCCTCTACAAGCAGATCTCCTCTCGGACCGCCGTTTATTCCCTGGTTCTCCGCCTCCTGCCATTCTTATAGACATACTCGTTATCTATACCTGCAGGTATATCCACCTCAAAGCTCTTCTTCTTTTGAATATATGCCCTTACTGTTACAATCAGGACATTTATCCTTAATAATCTTTCCTGTACCGTTACATTCTGTGACATGTCTTTACATTCTGCATAGTGCCAAACAGAGTCTGCTGTGAATATATTACCTGACCCTTTCCGTTACACTTAGGACATGTGGTAGGTGATGTACCCGGCTTTGCTCCCGAACCGTGACATGTTGCACATTCTTCCTTGAAGTTTACCTTGATTTCCTTCTTACATCCGAAAACACCCTCTTCAAAGGTAAGTCTTACAGATGCTCTTACATTTGCTCCCTTCATCGGGCCTGTTCTTGTGGCTCTGCTTCCGCCACCGCCAAACATGCCTCCAAAGAGATCTCCAAAAATATCATCACCGCCAAAATCAAACCCGGAGAAGCCTCCGAATCCGCCGGCACCGGCTCCGGCACCTGCTCCACCATCAAAGGCAGCATGACCGAATTGGTCATACTGTCTTCTCTTATCAGGATCGCTTAGCACTGAATAGGCTTCACTGGCCTCCTTGAACTTCTTTTTCAGCCTCAGGATTATCGGATTTGAATCCGGATGATATTTGCCAGCGCTCTATATGCCTTTTTATTGCAGAGTCATCAGCGTTCTTATCCACGCCAAGTACTTCATAGTAATCTCTTTTACTCTCTGCCATCAGTTGCTCTCCTTATTATACCTCTTTCAAAAATCACCGTCTATAACATCGTCATTTGAAGATGTACCTGCATCCTGTGCTCCTGTTGTATCAGCTGTTGCACCTGCATTCTGTGCCGCACCTGCCTGCTCATATACCTTTGCAAAAAGCTTCTGAGCACTTTCCATAAGCTTCTCTTTGCCTGCCTTGATATCATTTATCTGATCATCTGTCATAGCATCGATAGGTGCTCTGTTGATAGCCTCTTTCAATGCAGTAAGATCAGCCTCAACTGCAGCCTTGTCATTTGCATCAAGATTGTCACCAACCTCTTTTAGAGCATTCTCTGTCTGGAATACTATAGAGTCGGCTTCATTTCTTGCATCAATGCCTTCTTTTCTCTTCTTATCCTGTGCCTCAAACTCTGCAGCTTCCTTTACAGCCTTGTCGATATCACTGTCTGACATATTTGAACCTGCTGTAATTGTGATATGCTGCTCCTTACCTGTTCCAAGGTCTTTTGCGGATACATTAACGATACCGTTTGCATCAATATCAAATGTAACCTCTATCTGTGGAACACCTCTTCTTGCAGGTAAAATACCGTCAAGTCTGAACTGTCCTAAAGTCTTGTTATCTCTTGCAAACTGTCTCTCACCCTGTACTACATGGATGTCAACAGCTTCCTGATTGTCTGCAGCTGTAGAGAATATCTGGCTCTTCTTTGTAGGTATTGTAGTATTTCTCTCGATAAGTCTTGTAGCTATCACCACCCATTGTCTCGATTGAAAGTGAAAAGCGGAGTAACATCAAGAAGCAATACATCTCCCTGAGCTCTGCTTCTCCGGAAAGCTTACCGCCCTGAATACCTGCACCGATTGCAACACCCTTCATCGAGGGTTGATGCTCTTTGAAGGCTCCATACCTGTAAGGGCTTTTACCTTCTCCTGTGCATTGATCATTCTTGTAGATCCACCTACAAGCAATACCTTTCCAAGATCGCTTGCTGTGATACCTGCATCCTTAAGAGCATTCTGTACAGGTACAGCTGTTCTTTCAATGAGGTCAAGTGTAAGCTCGTCAAACTTAGCTCTTGTAAGAGTAATATCCAGGTGCTTCGGTCCCTCTGCTGTTGCAGTGATAAACGGAAGGTTGATATTTGTTGTTGTTGCTGTTGAAAGCTCTTTTTTAGCCTTCTCTGCAGCTTCTCTAAGTCTTTGAAGTGCCATCTTATCTGTTGAAAGATCCACACCCTCTGCCTTCTTAAACTCACTTACAAGCCAATCTGTAATCTTATTATCAAAGTCGTCACCACCAAGATGTGTATCACCGTTTGTAGCCAAAACTTCTATAACTCCGTCACCGATTTCAATGATTGAAACGTCGAATGTACCGCCACCAAGGTCATATACCATAATCTTTTGCTCAGCATCATTGTCAAGACCGTAAGCAAGAGCTGCAGCTGTAGGCTCGTTGATAATTCTCTTTACATCAAGACCTGCAATCTTACCTGCATCCTTTGTAGCCTGACGCTGTGCATCGTTGAAATATGCAGGAACAGTGATAACAGCCTCTGTAACCTTCTCACCCTAAATAGCTCTCAGCATCAGCCTTAAGCTTCTGAAGAATCATTGCTGAAATCTCCTGTGGTGTGTATGACTTACCGTCTATAGTTACCTTATAATCTGTACCCATATGTCTCTTAATTGAAGAGATTGTTCTGTCTGCATTTGTAACTGCTCGACGCTTTGCAGGCTCACCTATAAGTCTCTCACCTGTCTTTGTAAATGCTACAACTGAAGGTAGTTGTTCTTGAACCTTCAGAGTTTGGAATAACTACAGGCTTTTCCACCCTCCATAACTGCTACACAGCTGTTTGTTGTACCTAAATCTATACCAATAATCTTACCCATTATTTTATCCTCCTAATAAATCAAAATTTGTATTTTCAAATTTATATAAAATATTTCACTCTGCTTAAGCAAAGCAAAATATAGTCTCAAAAATTAATTAGCAACCTTTACTATGCTATGTCTAAGAACAGAGTCCTTATACATATATCCTTTTTAAAAGTTCCTCAGCAACCACATTTTCACCTAAGCTTTCGTCTTCTATATGCATTACCGCATTATGTGTTAGGATCAAATTCTTTTGCCCACACAATCAATCGAGCTAACTCCCAAATCCTCAAGAGTCTTTTGTCATCTGATTGTATATCATTGTTATTCCGTCGGCAAAAGCCTTTCCTTCACCCTCTGAAGGTGTTGCAAGCATTGCTCTTTCAAAGTTGTCAACGACCGGCAAAAGTTTTTCTGCCACACTTCTTGCTCCCATATCAAACATGGTAGCTTTTTCTTTTTCACTTCTTTTTCTGAAATTATCAAACTCCGCCATGCTTCTTTTAAGTCTGTCTGTCAAATCCGCAATGGCAAGGTCTTTTATCGAGCTTTCCTCTCAAGATTTTCATCACTGAAAGCTTCCTCCACCTCAGCCTCCATAGCTGCAGCCTTTGCCGCCGCCTCCTCAGGTGTCTCTTCGGCTTCCTCAACAAATTCCCCTGTCTCTTCGCCTTCTAAAACCTCTTTGTTCTCTTCCTGTTCTCTTTTTAAATCTTTTTCTTTCACAGCCCTCTCCTCTCTCCATATAATCAAGTGTTTTTAATAAATTCAATACTTTTTGATACCCTGTCATTGAATAGAACTAAAGGTTATGGAGTGATCTTTACCCTCATACAGGGCAGATATATAGTAATAATGGGTGCACCAAATAAAACGTCATCACTATTCGTTCTAAATGGCCTCGATGTGTACCCATCCCTATATGGCAGCTCACCTCTCATGTCCAACAGATTATCCTCCTTACGGTGGGTCCTCACTTCCTTCGTTCTGCCTGTCCACAACCAGGGTGCCAGCTTAGCTATTCATCGTGGTCATGCCCTTTGAGAAAAATTCCTGCCGGCTACCAGCTCATTCTTTGTACTTTCATCACTGATCCAAACACTACGATTACAGCACCTTTCGGTGGACGCTTCCTATAATCATTATGGTTGTTCTTTATTGCTCGGTTATGCAGCCTTTAACTGCTCTCCCGGACGTCGAATATCTTTCAACATCTTTTGATGCATCATAACTGATTCCCTTGGTAAGGATCACATGGAATACTCTTATCAGCTTACATGCTACTGCTATCAGCGACTGCATCTTTTTCAATGGATTCTTTTCCTGGTGGTATAATATCTGTGGATTTCTTTGAATTCTTCATTCTTTCCACCACCGATATCGCTGTCCCTCAAAAAGTAGATATCTGAGACGCTTGCGTCCTCTTTTGCTTATCTTTGTTTTTCCGTCGTGCTTACCGGAACTATCTGCCACCAGTTCCAATCCTGCAAGTTTCGAAGTTCTTTCGTGCTATCAAAGGCGTGATATCACCAACTTCTGCTATGAAACCAGCTACGGTTGTTATTCCTATACCTTTTATTTCAAGCAGCTTATCCGCATACTCGACCTGTTGGCACAGTTCTTTGATCGGTCATTGACCCTGTTCACAGGCGTTTTGTCTGGAGTTCATAATCCTCTATCAGATCCCTGTATCTCCATCCGAGCTTCTGAAGACCTGCTTTTTAATCCTATGCTTTTCATGGCTGCATTCAGAATCAGCATAGCCTTCTTATGCCCATTTCCCTGGAGTTTAGCGTCTTTCCATATCTTTATGATACCTTCCACTCCTAGTCTTACTATCTCCTCAAGAGTTGGTGCCTGCTTTTAACACCAGCAGACCTCCTTGGCATCTATGTGTGTATAAATCCCTTATATTCCTGGAAATACACCTGCACCCACTTCTGCAGACGGTTCTTTCGCCCTTTGTCTGTTCTTCTCCATAGCACAAACCGGCGGTTTGACGTATTCTGCAGTTCTGCATATACACCTGTCGGCATATATGAATAAAAATATCGTCCATCCCTTACAAGCCCTGCAATAACACGAGGATCTTTTCTGTCATTTTTAGATGGACTATTGTCATCTCATTCTTTGGTCTTATGCACATGGTGCGGATTTACCATCACAAACTTTATGTTCTTTTCACCCATGAACTGCCCAAGATCAAACCAGTAGTGACCGGTTGGCTCTATTCCTACCAGTGCCTCTTTAAGTTCATTTTTCTGCATCAGTTCCACAACAGAATTGTAAAAGCTGTTGAATCCTCCATAGAGTTTGAAAACGCTACAGGCTTTCTGGTAAGTTCTATGCCTCTCCAGTTAAAAGCTCTGAAATAATGCTTTTCACTGCCAACATCAATGCCGACAATCATTGTTGTTTCTTTTACTTGTTCAATCTTCTTATTTTGTGTAGAATTCATTTGTAGATACCTTCCTTATTCTGCTCATTTTGCTAACTGGCTCGGTCACAATGCACAGTTTAACTTAGGTATCTATTTTTGTAAAAATCATTTACTTTCTACACTTTTGAATTATACAGGCTATTCATCATTTTTAAACTGCTCATCAAGCGATGCCATTACAGTTTTTATAGTTTTTAATACTTTCTCATAGTCCATTCTCTTCGGTCCCTACTATACCTATAGAGCCTCTGAGTCCCTTCGCCTATTTCATAATTTGCTGTAACTACGGAAAGATCTCTCATATCTGAAATCGGCACTTCATTTCCGATATATACTCTGATACCGTCACTATCATCATCATTTACCCCTGCAAGTATTTCCTTAAAGCTTTATCCTTTTCTTCAAAAGCATTTACAAGCTGACTTGCCTTCTCTCTGTCGAAATCTCGAGTGCTCGAAAAATATTTGTGGTACCGCTTGTATATATCTCAAGGTTGTCGGTAGCACTTTTAAAACACTGCCGCTACTTCTCGTAAAACCTTATCACTATATCTCCATAAACTCCCGCATCCGTTCGTAACTTATTCATAATGCTTAAGTTTATCTCTTCCACGGTAAGTCCGTTTAATGAAGTGTTTATAAGCAGATTCAAGTTCAAGATTTCGCTCTCCGATATTTCGCTGTCGATATCTATTATCTTATTATTGATAATATTACCTTCCGCAACCGTCACCAAAAGGAGCTTGAACTTATCTATCTTTGAGAGTTGCAAAAACTTTACTTTATTGGAGTGTATACTCGGTCCTGATATCATAGCGGCATAATTGGTGTCTCTTGCAATAATCTTTGCCAACTGCTTCAAGACATTTTCCAATCTGTCCACTTTTTTAAACATCAAATCCTTAAATGCTTCAGTCTCTATCTCCTTTTCTCTCAAAATCTCATCTACATAGAATCTGTATCCCTTATCTGAAGGTATACGTCCTGCAGAAGTATGGGGCTGTAAGATATAACCCATATCTTCCAAATCGCTCATTTCATTTCTTATAGTAGCAGAGCTCAAATTTAACTCAGGGAGCTTTGAAATAGTTCTTGAACCTACCGGCTCCCCGGTTTCCATATAATTCTTTATAATAGCTTTTAAAATAATCGCTTTCCTGTCCTCTGAATCCATTCGCTCCTCCCTTCTTTATTTGTTAGCACTCATTTATCTAGAGTGCTAACTCTATTAGCTACTATATTCCATATGGGAATATTTGTCAATAACTTTTTAAATTTTTATACCGATAAAATACAAAATAAAAACTCCCAAACAAATGTCTGAGAGTTTATATTTTTATTATAGCCTTATCAACCTATTCCTCCATAGAATGCACCTGCTATAAGTGCAAGCAATGCAAGACCTGTATATACATACTTACCTAAGAAGAACCAGATTTCTCCTTTCGGTTTCTTTGCACCTGCATTTACAGCTTCCATGGTATACTTCTTTCCGAATACGAAGAACAACATCACAGATGCCAGTACCGCACCTATCGGGCAAATATAGATAGATACCGCATCCATCCAGCTTCCTACAATTCCCTGTATAAGAACTGCAACAACCACACCGATTACTCCGATAATTCCTACAGACTGTACTCTGCTGAGTTTAAACTGCTGCTGCAATGTAGCTACAGGCGCCTCGTAAAGGTTTACAAGTGAACTGAGTCCTGCAAATGTAACACATACAAAGAATATAATTCCTACAATCATACCGCCCGGCATCTGATTCATTATATTTACAAGGTAGATGAACATAAGTCCCGGACCGCCTTCACTGAGCTCCGCTCCCGATGTAGCCATAGCAGGTATAATAACGAGCGCTGCAAGAAGTGCCGCACAGGTATCAAAAACAGCTATGTTCATTGCAGAGAAAGGTACATCCTCTTTCTTACTGAGATAGGAGCCGTAAACAACGGTACCGTTACCTGCAATAGAAAGTGAGAAAAATGCCTGTCCGAATGCAAATATCCAAAGTCTTATATCCTTTAATCCTTCAGGATTTACAGTAAAGATATACTTGTATCCGTTTACTGCACCCGGCTGTATTCCTATATAAACAGCAAGTCCGATCATCATTACAAAAAGCAGAGGCATCATAAACTTATTTGCTTTCTCTATACCGTCAGCAACTCCTAATGCCATAATAGCAAAGTTTACAATGAGTGCTATTATTATCCATGTATTGTTTCCGAATGCTGTAGCTGTAGATCCGAAAGTTCCACCTATGACATCCATGTTTGTTCCCATTCCAAAGAGCTTTCCTGTAAATGCCATTACTACATATTTAAATATCCAACCTACTACACATGAATAACCTATTGCAAGAGCTAAAGAACCTATTGTAGGTATAATTCCTATGCTCTCACCTACTTTTCTGCTCTTTCCGGCATGAGCCATAGCAGCACCGAATGCTCCTATAGGACCTTTTCCTGTGCTCCTTCCAAGTGCGATTTCTTCCACTACTCCTGTACTGCCTATCAATATAACGAATATAAAGTAGGGAATCAAAAAAGTCATTCCCCCCCAGGCTGACACAAGCACCGGAAATCTCCACAGGTTTCCCATACCTACAGCTGAACCTACACATGCTATAATAAAACCTATTTGTGAGTTAAAACCATCCTGCTTTACAGGCGTATTATCTGAACCCATAAACTTCCTCCATCTTGCCAAAAATGCAAGTCCCCCTTAAAGCAGTCCGGTCTTTAAAAAGACCGGCTGCCAATATGTCTTATTTATTTTCCCAGTATCCGTAATTTCCTTCATCACACATCTCTTCTTTGCTTGGAGCATATGGCTCTGCCCATGCATGGAAATGTCTCATAGGTAATGTATGACCGAATGTAATCTTTAAATTAGGAACCGTATCTCTGTCTTTATAAAGTTGTGTCAATGCTGCAATAATATAATCCATATGCTGTTTGCTGAACTGACTTCTGTTGATAGCCAAACGAACAACATTACATACTTCCTTTTGCTGCTCAGGAGTCTTTAAATCATATTCCATAGAGAAATCACCAAGCTCTGAACAACGAATACCGTAACGATGTATCATCTCTAAAGAAAGTGCCTGTCCTGCAAAGCTCTCATGACCTCTCTTATAGTTAAAGAATTTATCAACATCAATATAAATTCCATGTCCGCCTGCAGGCTGTACTACAGGAACACCGTTTGCTGTAAGTCCCGTCTGCCAGATACTGACATCTGTCTTACTCTCTCATCCCCGATAGTCAAATCTTGCCTCTTCATACATACCCTGGCAAAGAGCCATGATGTCATGTCCCGACATTCCGCCGTAAGAATCATTACCGTAAGCTGATATCTGACGAACCTTTAAAAGATGTCCGATATCTGTCTTTACGCTGCCGTCCTCATTAAACTCCGAGAACTTCTGCCAGAAAAGACCTTTGTCACGGAAAGCCAAAACTCCACCCATATTTGCATGTCCGTTTTTCTTAAGTGATGCTGAAACAACATCAAAGTAAGAGAACATCTCTTTAGCTATTTCACAGATTGACTTGTCGGCATAACCCTCTTCATTCATCTTTATGAAGTAGCAGTTCTCTGCCCATCTTGCACCGTCCATAACAAAAGGAATATTGTACTTATGTGCTATCTTTGAAACTTCTCTGATATTCTTCATAGAAACAGCCTGTCCGCATACAGAGTTGTTTGTTACTGTAGAATAAATAAGCGGAACATTCTCAACACCTACCGCTTCAATAAGCTGATTGAGTTTATCTATGTCCATATCTCCCTTGAAAGGATTCTTCTCATACTTTCCGCTCTCAGGTACCTCAAATAAAATCTCCTTATGGAAAAGGTTTCTAGGTACATTACCCATCTGCTTGATATTACCTTCTGTAGTATCAAAGTGAGCATTTGACGGAATAGTAAATACTTTACCCGGCCATCTCTTTTGCAAATAACGGCTTTAATACATCAAATAAAGTGCCTCGCACAACGTCCCTGTGGAACGATAAATGTGTTAGGGTCTTGAAAGCTGATACTTACCGCCATTGATAAATCCACCTTCATAGTCAACCAGATACACCTCATTCATCATCTTCTCTACATCATCCTTGTCTACGCCCTCTTTGATGTAGTTGATAAGTCTCTTCTGATCGTCTCCTCTTTCCCATACATCTCTGAATGCATCCAAAAGAACATAATATCCTTTATTTCTTCCGTAAGACTCGTCTGCAAGGAACATAGCTGACCATTGTGTGTCTGTCATTGATGTAGTACTCGAGTCTGAAAGGCAGTCGATATATAAAAAGACCTGCAGGAAAAGCAAACTCATTATAATGAGTCATCTCAAGGGCTTTCTTTCTTTGCTCCTGTGTAACTGTAGGAACTTCTCTCACTACTGTGTCCATGACTTCGGTGCCTCTACACCTAACATCTTCTCATACTCCATTTTAATACCTCCAAATACAAAAAAATATTTTGATACCCCCGGTCATCGTAAGTAACGACTGGCGGACTGTATTACAATCCCTTTAAGCAATAAATATATTTCATCTGATTATCGAGACTATATGCATTTAATCTCTAAAAGTTTTATATATAAGGAAATATTGTCTAAATATTGCTATGAGAATAATTTATCACCTTTTTAGAACATTGTCAATATTGTTTAATAAAAAGCTTATTAAGGTTTTATTTTTAGTATATTTATGCATTTTTGCATTAATTTTTATTTTAAGATAATTCTTTGAAATAAAGAAAGTCGCTATTTGATAATTTTATCGGATTTTTCTAACTTCGTCTTTAAGCAGATATACAGATATATAGTTAAAAGCCCTTTATTTTCATATATATTTTTAACAGAATAATATTTGAGAATTTCTATGAGAATTTTTTCTCGTTTTTAATATCAACTCTTTTCTGCTTAATTTTTCATTTTCAGTGATTTTTGCTTTAAAACTTAAATTTTATATCATAATGTTTTTAAGTTTTGCATAATAATAACAGTTATTTCTTCAAGCTTTTAATATGCCGGTACAATACAAATATGATTTGGAGTATTTATGAATGAATTTGATATGAAGCGATATATTGATATTTCCGATTTTTTGGGCACTCTGCTGGGCCCGGACTATGAAAATCATATTATATGATCTAAAAACATATAATATATATAATAAACGGAAACATAAGCGGCAGACAAGCAGGTGATGTCTCAGTACAACGATGAAAACCCTATTGCAGAACAAAGAATCCGCTGATAAAAATGGATATCAAACTATAGAGCTCTTTCAGCCAACGGCAAAGTCCTCAGATGCTCTACATTTTATATAGAAAGGATGAAAAAGGCAAACCTGCAGGAGCTCTCAATATAAACTTTGACGACAACAGGTACAGAGAACTTTCAAAACCTTGTTTTCTCTATGTCATCCGGATAATTATGTGTCCAAAAAATATTTCTATAGAAATAAAGGAAACGATGACCAGACAGTTTTTTCCGAAAACATTTCAAATACTATAGATGAAATATTAAATAGAATAGATAAGTCTCTCCCCTTCAGTAAGCTGAGCCATAATGAAAAACTTGATATCATACGTCAGCTCTATCAAAAAGGTATTTTTCATGAAAGGTGCTATAAAGACAGTAGGTCATAGGCTTTCATGCTCTCCCTGCAAGCATGTACAGATATCTGGAAACGGTAAAAAAATGAGCAGCAATAAATTTCTACAGATATTTAAAAAAAGTATATATTATCTTTAATTAAAAAGTAATATTAACGACTCAATTTATAGTGCTACAATAGTACAAAAGGTATATCTCTTTAAAAAGAGATGTGAAAAATCCGGTATAAAAGAAAAGAATTTTTATGAAAAACTGATTTTAATTTTTCACTGCTTTTTCACTCTTTATGAGTATGTCGGTATTTTGCTGCCGACTATAGTATAGACAGTGCTTCATGGGATGTAGGAGACAAGGCATTGGCAACCTGGGATGAGACTGAGGGACAAAACAAAGTACAAGGTACAGTTGTATAAGGGAAACAAAAAGGTTGGATCCAATAATGCCGCAAGCTCCGAGAAATATGATTTTACAAAACTGATCATCGACAATGGTGCAGGCAACTACCATTTTAAAGTTTATCCTTTAAAGGGTGGTCCAAGTATGACTGTAGATTCTGATATCGAGTATTTTGACTATGATGCGATAGCTGAATATAAAAAGAAAAGAAGCGGTACAACTCCAAGCTCCAATAATACTAACAACAATACTAACAGCACCACTTCTACAGGAACAAACAACGCAACCGTTACCGGATGGTATCAGACAAACAATACATGGCATTACAGAAAGGCTGACGGTACACATGCCACCAACTGGTTTATGGTAAACAACCTTTGGTATTTCTTTGATGCTAACGGAAATATGCTTACAGGATGGATCGAGAATAATGGTAACAAATATTATCTCAATCAGCCAAACGGTGACATGCCTGTAGGTTGGGCACTTATAAATGATAAGTGGTACTATTTTGAGGAGTCAGGTCTTTATAAAAAGGGCTGGATTGAGTACAACGGACATTGGTATTACCTTGATGCCAACGGACAGATGGTTACAAATACAACTATCGACGGATATAATATAAATCAAGACTGGTGTTTGGGTTTCAATAATAAAAGGGGATTTAATATGCTAAAGAAACATCAATTCTGGGCAATTGTAGCAGTTGTTGGACTGGTAATGTGTTTTATCACAGGACATGCTATGGTAGCAGGATCGTAAGACAAAATGCAGTTGCAGAATAAAAGAAATTAAAATCAGTACCACCGGCTAAAGCCGGTGGTTTGTATATTCGCCCTATAAGGGCTCTTTACCTGCGCTAGAGTCTAAAGACTCATCGAAAGTTCGTCAACCGCACATCATTTACTTACTTTAGCCCCTTAGGTTTATCTTATTGTCTTTTATTACCGGCTCACCCTGTTGCTACTTGTCAGGACTTTTTAATCAAAATCATCTTTCGTCCGATTTTCTCCTAAGCTCCTCAACATTATTCTTGTCAACTTATCTTGCATTGTTTCTGTCGCATTTTCATTGAAATGGACAACAACCTCATAGGTGGTCTTTCCAATCTTTCTCTTTGTGCTAATGCCGTTTTTATCCTTATTTTTTCAGTTCTTCCATAAATTCTCCTTTCCGTTTTTGGATTTTTGACAACAAAAAAAGGTATCGGCAATTCGCTTTTACTTCCTCTTGGTAATATCCTATTTGATTTTACTTCGACAAACTGGGACTTATCTATTCAACACCGTTATAAATATCAATTTCTCCATCAACTTCCTATTTATCTATCCCTACAACTTAGATTTTGTTTTTGCTTATTAATATACAATTATTACTAATATCATTGATAATTTTCTCGATATCATCTTTAGATAGTGGAGTGATTGTCGAAAGTTTATCTTTACCAATTCCATTCAAAGATGTTCCACATAAAATACCCTTTTTACATTTTTCAACTATCCACCATCTATCATGTATAGCTTCAGAATCATAAACATACATCGGTATGGACACCTTCTCAAAAATATTTTTATGTGAATTAATATCACATTTGCGTGTGTCAATAATTAATTTTTATACTTGATACTTTTTGTTGCTCTAATAATTCCTAAAAATAAGTCTATATAATCTTTTATCACATTTCTTAGGAAAAAGATATGGATCAAAAATTGTTAGTTGATTTCCTTCACTTTCGATATTAAGTAATTCTTCAGAAAGAAAAGAAATCTTTTTCAGATAAAGTCATATTTTTGTTACCAACAGCCTCCTCAATGTATTGATAATTATTTTTCCGCCATATAATTTTTTTCCATGCGAGATCTACTTCTTTGTTAGGAATACGAGTTATATAATCCTGTCTTTGATAGCTAAAAAGGTCTGAACCCCGTATATATCAAAGGGTTTCAGACCTTTTTAATTCACAAAAGTGTAGCTAGGACTACCTACTTTTTTGCTGTCTCGAAAGACTTTCTTCATACTCAAATCAGTTAAGATTTTCATAATCGGTACGAAATCCAAATGCTTCATGAAGTGCATCTGTTATAGCTGTTCTTGTGTAAGTGGGTAGATATCCTAACTTTTCTCCCGGACGATACATCATCATAGAGCGTAATACGTTAATAATCTCATCGCATGTATATTGTTCGCCAAGTTTTTCTCAAGTATCCTAAAGACTACCAATGAAGCAAAACAAGTTATGAAATGTGCCTTTATGCGATCTTCTCTTGAAGATAAATAGGGCGTGCACTGAACTCGGTTTTCATGATTCTGAAACATTCTTCAATTTCCCATCTCTTCTTGTTTATACGAACGATTTCTTCCGCCCCGGTTGTCTCCAGATTAGTACAAACGTGCGTAGAAGCCGTCATATTTTTTTCTTCTTCAGCTATGAGGGTTCGGAATCTATATAGGGATTTCTCTGTCACAGACTTCTCCCCGAAGATGTCATTGCTTCAGTAGCAATAAAACGGCGTGAATCATTTTTGGTTTTTGATTTCTTTTTATATTCCCCTTTTTCAATAAGCTTTATTAGCACGTCAATCTGGTTTTGCCCCGATTTTTGGTGATATTTTTTTGTACTTTAAGGAGAATGATACAATAAGATGTTGCTCTAACGCTTTATCACCTTCTTTGACCTTTTTATTGGATACAAATCTTCTTTAATCCATCTTTTCCTTATAAAAGACTTTATTATAGTCTGTTTGTTCATCTAGGTTATTCAGATTAAATAATCCTGTTTCACCTTGTACTGACCAGCCTTTCGTGGGTCTAGGGCAAACTCCTTTAAATATTTTTGGAAGTTGTTTTATAGATTGTGTTGTTATAAAACTTCTCATTCTTTTCACCAAATAAAGTTTTGTCGTTAAACTTTCTATTGGCATTTGAAGAAAGACCTGCGTCTGTACAGATAATAATACTATCAACACCATAATCATCGATTACCTTTTGTTCAAGAGGCTTTTAGTGTTGGCTGCTCATTCTTATTTCCGGGAAAATATCAAAAGCAAGAGGAATACCGTCATGATCCATAAAACATTCCCATTCCGACAATAGGTAGTGGTTGATGTTGTTTTGATTTTTCCATATTTCCTAAGTTCGTCTTCCTGCTCGATTTCAAAGTAATAGTTTGTGCAATCATAGTAAAGAATGTCATTCCTACGAGGAAGTATCCTTTGGCTATTTTTTTATAAAGTTCAGATTGAATAAAGTCACTTTCTTTAGATAAAACAGAAAGTGAACGATATATATCATGTAAATTAAAGGTTGGCTGTTCAATAAACATTTTTGGAAGAACGATTTGATGCCAACTTAGAAGATGGATAAAGGATACGAGTAAAAATTAGTCGAGATAAAAATATCGTTCAAATCATATTCAAAGCTATACTTCTTTTGAAATTTTAGAACAGATTTTATCCAGCTTAAAAGTGAATAGTAAATACTCTGAAGAAATAGATATCCACAGTTAAACAAATGTTTTTCATCGAGCTCGGAGTTTTTGAAGGAGAACATTTTATCAATATCTCTTTTGTTCCTCATATTCCTTACGATTAAGTTCATCAACATATTCCTTAGCCCAAACGTAGGGTCTTTTTCCATTAGCTCTAGTCCCAACCATATCAAGATTTCCAAGTTTTTTCAATAGTAACTGTAGTGACAGAACCATTGGATTTGATGTATAGATTTCTGAACATAAAATGTAGCAGAGTTTTTTTGATTTACTTACAGTAAGCTTCATAGCATTCCACCTCCATGCTCATATTATACCATATCTAACTATAAATAGCTACAAAAAAATAACATAAGAATTGACATAAGACTGAAATCCAGTCTTTATAAGGGGTTGAGGTTTATAAAGGAGAAGATAGCGTCAAACTCCCTGAATTAATATCACATTTGCGTGTGTCAATAATTAATTTTATACTTGATACTTTTGCTGCTCTAATAATTCCTAAAAATAAGTCTATATAATCTTTATCACATTTCTTAGAAAAAGATATGGATCAAAAATTGTTAGTTGATTTCCTTCACTTTCGATATTAGTAATTCTTCAGAAAGAAAAAGAAATCTTTTCAGATAAAGTCATATTTTTGTTACCAACAGCCTCCTCAATGTATTGATAATTATTTTCCGCCATATAATTTTTTCCATCGAGATCTACTCTTTGTTAGAATACTGAGTTATATAATCATAATGTATCCCTCATATCTTTTTAAAGATTTTTCCTATATCTGTAATCGTTATCAAATGTGCAGTCTCCATTAATTCAAGTATTTCTTCAATTGGAGTTTCAACACTTTCATCATCTAGAGAACATAACAACCACTTTTTCCTTTTAAGTATATCATCATTTTTGCAAAGGGAGGGTATTCTGACCAATTGTTAGAATAGACTTTCACATTTGATAGGGCGGAAAATACCGTATTGAAAAGAAACATTCTATAATTCCTAAGTTATTCTTTTCTCCATTAACCATAGGATCAATAAAGTTTGTCGTATTTAAATGAAAGTAAATTATTTTCTTTTCCTCCTTCATCACCAATTATACAAATTCTGATTTGTCAATTTCTCGTCCATCCTATTATATCACTTTTTCTCATATTTTTCCATTCTATCAAGCTGAATATTCATTCTTGTAACCATATTTTTATTTAACTCACTACAAAACGGTGGTAATCGTTTTTAAGGCTCTTTTTCTCTCGGCTCTTTTGTACTTTATTTTTGCATTTTAGAAACAAAACAGAGTGCTTGCACTGTCTTTTAAGCATATCTTAAAGGTGATCTCCTATCATATATTCCTCAATCAGTTGGAGCTTTTTGCTTCTCTCATTTGTTTTCTTTCTCAATTCTTCCTCATCTTTTCTCATACCAGTGAAGCAAGGTTGCATAATGGTCTTGATAGGTCTCTTCCACTGCTTTTGCATATACCTTAATAGCTTTTTCAATCATTGTGTTTGTGTGGCTTTTTTAACTTTTCCTTTAGTCTTTGATATTCTTCATCGCTTAGTTGACATTATGAAATTCCCGTAGGTTTTTGAGTTTGTGGGTGGGGACTTTCTTCTTCTCCTCTCCCCTTATCTATACTCAACCTTATCTAATCTACCCTTATCTATACTGTTGACCGCTTGTCAACCTTTTGGTCAACCAAATGACAACCACTCTCTTTGATATACATTCCGTTTTTAGTTTGGGATAGGCTTTTGAACCTCATTTTCATAAAGGGTCGGCTTGTACCTGTCTTTACAGATAAAGTTGTTGATTTTTCCAATGGGTAATGACGATAATTCCTTGTTCAAAGACAATCACAAAGCCTTGGCAATGAGTATTTTAGGTCATCTTCATTCGCTCCGATAATCTTGATGATTTTCTTAGGATTATTTACAAAAGCCGTCATCATCTGCCCTCATTGATAGATGAAAAATATAGGCATTGACTACTTAGTGGCATATCTAAAAATAAATCGCTATCTCACTATCTTTAGTGAAAACATTCTTTTATCTGCCATTTTCTCTCCTTTCGTTCCTCTTAGTGCACTGAAACAGTGTGTCTGTTTATCTTATTTACGATGTTATCCCATTTTGGGACTTCATCTTTCTCATTCCTATAATAGTTCTTTGTCTTTTACTTTCGTTTTTTCGTAGGCTTCTTGTTGTTCCCCGATATTTCTTAATCTGTGCAATGACACTTGGTTTTTCTCCTCTCTTAATTGCCTTTATCAATCTCAATGGATAGGTCTATTCCATAATCGTCATTGACTGTTTTGACGGCATACTTGATATGATTGATTTGCTCGTATTCATCTTTGATAGATTGAGATTGTTTGTTGAGTTTCGATATTTCACTTTCAAGGCTTTCCATCTCTTTCTTCCAACTCTTTGGCTTTTAAGGCACTTTCTCCGCTTAATTTTTTCAATCCGTCCTTTTTGCTCTTTGGTATTTGTCGATTTCCTCTTGATGGGTATTGTAGAAGCTGTCTTTTGAACGAAAAGGTTTTGCTTTTCCATCCTCATAAATCTTTCTGTTTGCTTTTGATGATGTCTGCATAGACAAGGCATTGATTAAGTGTTTCTATTCTTTGGGTTTTGGCTTTTGATGTCCCCGATAGATGTTCTTATTCTTTGCCTTGTAGTTCGGTGATTTTTCCTTGCAAATCTGCAATGGTCTGCAATTTGTTATCGGATAGATATATCCTTGCTTTGGAAAAAGCAGTTGAGGTCTGCACTTATCTTTTGTTGCTTTGCATAGGGTTTTAGTTTTTCTTGCCTTTTTCGCCCTGTAAGTCATAGTAAAATGCTGATGTACTCATAGAGATTAAAGAGTTCCGCTTTGTCCTCATATTCCACTTTTTTTCTCCTGTTTGTACTGCTCATATTTTTTTCAAATAAAACTTTTGTAAAATCATTCAGCCAAGAGGTGAGTTCAGCTATTCTTTCTCGGACTGCTCTCACAATGGAATTATGCTTTTTGATTTCTCAGTTGATGTTTCCTTTCTCAGTTTCTACTCTTTTCGCTCTAAGGCACCGGCACTCGCTCCTAAAATGAATGGTCGGTATTTCTTCTTTCCTTGTCTTTGATACTGAACGATGATCCACTCGTTTTTGTTCTCCAACTTTTTCTAAATACTGATTACAAAGCGTAGCAAAATGTTCTCTCCATTTCTCCGCATTTTCTTTGTTGTTCCAATCAGTGAGGTCGATTTCCCTTGTTTTAGGTTTTCCGTTCTTGCCTAAAATCTTGTTTCCCTGTTCATCAAAAAGATATTCTTTTTTTGCTCTTTGCTCCCCAAGTGCCATCTTGACTTAAGGGGCGAACAGTTGTCATTATATGAACGTGAATATTTCCGTTTCTCGTCATTTCCTTGATGAATAGCAAGGTCTGCAATCATTCCTTTGGATACAAAATTTTCTTGTATAAACTCCCGAATAAGTTCCTTGTTTTCTTCCAAACTTAACTCTTTGGGTAGGGCAATAATGAAGTTTCTTGCAAGTTGTGCATTGATGGCTTTTTCATTCAATTCCACACTGTTCCATAAGGTGGAGCGGTCTAAAAATTCTTTCGGTGCATTTTTCCGGCAAGAAAAATTTCTTTATGCCCCAAACCCTTTTTGTTGTGATAATCGTGGGTTACTCCGTCCCATTAATTCGTCAGTTTTCACAAGAAATATAGGCAGCACTTTGCCACAGCACTTTTTTTCCTTTTCCTCTTGAGATGATGGAAATATTAAAGTGAAAACTGTCTGCCACCTTATCAACTCCTTTCGCTTTTTAGATTGTCTTTTGTTCTTTATTTTGTTGTTTCGTGTGTCGGTCTTAGCGGTTTTCTTCTTGGATAATCCGCAAGGTGAATGACCGTTTTGAAACGGTACAATAGAAAAACTCCGACTATACTGTAACTTCGTTTGTTGTTTCAGTATGTCGGCTTGATAAGTAGTATCCGTTTCAAATTTTTAGGTCAAGGGTGAGCGATAGCGAATACACTTTTACCCTTGACGATAAAAAGGAATGGGGATATGCGAACATCTTCGCTATTCCTCTTTGCTCCCCTGCAAGGGTAATCTAAGCTAGTGACGCAAGGACACTCTTTTAGGTGTATAATTGCGCACTTAGAAAATCTAAGGAACCAGCAATTATACGATGTCCTTGCTTTTCTTAATCTTTTTGAAATGCTCTTTTGCAAAATAGCCTTTATTTCTTGATTACTTTTTCTCGCTTGCTCCCTCAATAAAACTTTCTAAAATTGCCCTCGTTTTATCAATCTATGGTTTCGCTTTTTCCGTTCTTCAAGGCTCGCCCTCTTTCTGATTTTTCTTTTTCCCTGATTTTTAACTACACCAACTTTTTCGTACTTTTCAAGTTCATTTTTCTTTGATTTCAATTTCCGATTTTTACTTTTTGTAGTTCTGTCCCATTGTCTTTCATATCCATTCCTCGCTTTTCGTTTTTATGAAAAAGGTTACATATTTCGCACTTAAACTTTTTCGATTTATTAGATTTTTACCCTCTAAGAGTTTTTCTTAATTTCTCTAAAATCTTATCCCTCCTTTTTCCTGATTACCCGATAGCTTTGTTTTTTTCTTTCTCCGATAGACCGTAAACTCTCCTCTCTAAAAATATGGCAGTAATGATGTCCCTTTCTTCTTCTGTAAGAGAATTTAATGCCTTATTCAGTTCTTCGATTTGCATTTTTTACTTCTACAATTTTTCAATATCAATGCTTTCATCTACGATGTTATCTATAAAATGTCCGTCATAGTCAAATACAGAAAAGGGAAGTACATTATACTCCAATCTTTTCTTTGAAGATACTTTTTCGTGTTCCGTTATTCTCCAGTAGGCTCTGTATATTTCCTCATCTACTTTAACCGCTTTTCCTTTGACATAAAGGTAGTAATCCTTTTTATCCATTGTGTAATCCTCCTTTTCCTGTTCTCTGATTTTTGGTTTTTGAGAATAGAAAAGGAGGACTTCTACACTTTAGCGTAAACAGTCCTCTCGTATCAAAAAGTTTTCTATTAAAATTAACCTGTTATTTTTTTATTATTTCAAAAATATCATTTTTATTTCCAACCTCCTTGTAATTTTTCTTACTCAAAATTCTTCAATAATTCCCTCGATAGCCGTTCGCCTTTCTCTATCAATCTTCCCTTTACACCCATTGTAAAAGCAATATCACTGCTACGAATAGCTAAGAGTTTATCCCTCGACTTTTATTTCTAACATCTTCATCAAATCATCTGAAAGGTATACCGTATTTTCTTTTAGTGCAAGCCAACCGTATTTTCTTCCTTTGTAAGCAATCAACTCTCCCTCGCTCAAACTTCGGTCTGCTAAACTTGAATTTTCTTTAATATATTTTTGAGTTTTGAATGAGAAAGTAAGGGTCTGTCATTACACAAAAATCCCCTGTCTGCTTGCTACCGGAAACAATATAAATATAGGTTTCTTCTTGTAAATTATATTCATCTACCGCCATTCTAGGAAAGATCAGTTCTCCATTTACTCTTATCCTCGACCAACCAAAAAATATTTTTCCGCCTTTAGTCATCTTTTGGCATTGTCTTCACTCTCCTTTAATGTTCTTTTGGTAATCCGTATTGCACCAGCACTATGAATACGAACAACAGGGTGTGTGCATTATATGCAAAACCATTGTAATTTTTTTCTAAATAAGGTTTTTATATACTGCGGTTTTTCTTTTCCCATTACTCGAAACATTTCCGGTGCTTCTATCCGCACTCGCACACATTTATCTTGTATCATCTTATAAAAACAGATCCATTCTTTCGCAAAATAATTCGGGAGCGTTGGTTGCAATATTTTCACTAAGCCCAAAACAAAAGCAAAGCCTAACATCGTCTGCTTTGATCTTTTCTCATTTTCATTATTTTTATCTAAATAAGGGATAATCAAGTTTTTATCTGCTCTGCCTATTCTTCCTAAAGCATTAACCGCACGCTCCCCGATTTTTGGATGCTCGTCCTCTAAACAAAAGGCAATATCTATAATATATGCTTCTACTTGCTTTCGGATAATTTAATCCCATTTCTCCAAGAAGCCACAAGATTTTTTGCTTTTTACAATAACAGAATGATTTTTCATTTAGTTTATTTGCAACATCATCAATCACTCCTCCCCAGTTTTCTTTTGTTCTTTGTTATTTTTTTCTTAATTCCTTCGTGGTTTCTTTATCCTCATCTTTTATTTGCCATTTTTATTCCTCTAAATACAATTCTCTAAAGTTCTCAATCCACTTATTCAATGCTTCTGATAACAATACTTTGTTGTTTTAAAATAGTCTTGCCCGTAAACGGAATATCCGTCCTCTCTTTCTCCAACTCGATACTGCTTTTTGAAATTCCTAATTTGACACTCGATATTTTCTGTCAGTTCCTTTTCGTTCATACGAAGATACCATTTCCAAATTGATGATGACAGCATTAAAATCCAAAAATATATTTATCATTTGAGCTGAAATTTTCTTCATCAACTCAAGAAAGTATTTATTTCTTTCTCTGTGATATGATAGATGGACTTTTCGGCATATTTCCTCTTTGACACTTTCCCTTGATATAGCCTTTTTCTTCCAACTGAACAACTTTCTTATAAATGGACGGTGTGCTTACCTTGATCCATTTAGAAATATTTCGATATCTCCACATTTTTTTGTAATTCATAAGCACTTTGTTCTTTTTCTTTAATCATTCCTAAAACAATCAAATCTATTGCTGACATATTTTTCTCCTCCATAAAAAAACTACTATAAATTATATCACTATATTTTATAGTAGTCAATGAAAGGAAATATCTATGCAGTGATAATTTTTCTCATCCTCTTATATTCACTTAGTGGTATTCCGCTTTTTTCAGTGTTTTCAGTTTCTCCTGTTTAAGTTTTTTCTCTTTGCTCCTTATATCTGTCCTCATATTCTTTTTGCTTGCCGTTTTGCTTTGTTGCTCAAATAGTTTTTGATGAGCCTCGTCTTTTTCCTACTCGTTCTTTTTCTTCCTCCTCCCTTAAATTCTTCTTTCGACGGTTCATAGTTACGATAAAGTTGAAGTAGATTTCGACTTTCTGATTGGAGGTTTGACTGCCTTTTTCGATCTCGTTCGTGACTAAGATTTTTCTACAAACTCGTTGATGATGGTCGGTGTCAGTTCATCAAAGTTATCATAGCGTTCGATCAATCGGATAAACTTCTTGGCTCTGTCTGTCGTATCGCTTGATGGTTTTTCCAACCCATCGATTTTCTTTTTCTAAGTTCCCTTTGCTCGGTTTCATACTGATTGTTTAAGATTTCATATCGGGTGTTCGGTATCTTCTCCAGTATCATATCTTCGCATATTCGACACATTGCTGTTCCAATTCTCAAGCCTGTTTTTTTACCATCTGTAGAGCCTTGTCTTTTTCTTTTTCCATTTTCATTTTCTCGCTTTCTTCCATTTCGTTTTTGAATGGAATGGAGAAAGGTTTCGATATCTTCATCAAGGATTTTTCTTAATGTCTTGTAGGGTGCTTTGAATGAGATTTTAAGACTACTTCCGCTTTTATCCTGTGAGCAGATGGGCAAAGTATTCCACAAGGCACTTTCGTGTAGGCACTGCAAGTATAATAGGGGATATTCTTGTAGTTGCTCGTTCTGTGAACATACATTTTACTGCCACAATCGGCACAATACATCAGTCCTGTAAGGAGGTGATATTCGCCCCAACCATCTGGATACCGTTTGACATTTCCTCGTATTCTCTGCACATTATCAAAGGTTTCTTGGTCAATAATCGGCTTTGTGGGTGTTTTTTCAAAGATGAGCCAGTTATCTTCAGATACATATTTGCTTTTCTTATCTTTGAAATGCTTTCTTGTTTTGAAGTTGACCGTATGCCCTAAGTATTCTTGTTTTTTTAAGATACTTGCAATCGTGGAACTACACCAACGATATGGATATTCAAACACTTTGCTTTGATGCAGTCCATATCCCAATTTCTGCTGATGGTAGGCGGGTATATCTACCTTGTCGGCTTCCAATATCCTTGCGATGGCATAGGGTCCTTTTCCGTCCATTGTCAGATGAAATATTCTTCGGACAACATCTGCTGCTTTTTCGTCAATAATCCACTGATTTTTATCGTCTTTGTCTTTGATATATCCATAGGGTGGACTGCTTCCTGTGTGTTTTCCGCTTTCTCCTTTCGCTTTGAATGTGGACTTGATTTTCCTTGAGGTATCTCTCGCATACCACTCGTTCATAATGTTTCGGAAAGGAGTGAAATCATCGTCTTTGTAAAAGCTGTCTACATTGTCGTTTATGGCAATGAGTCTTACTCCCTTTTGTCTTAATATCTCCATACATTGACCGACTTTGAGGTAATCTCTGCCAAGTCTACTCATATCCTTTACGATGATACAACCGATATTTCCTTGATTGACTCCGTTCATCATTGCCATAAAATCCCGGACGATCGAACTGCGTCCCGCTGATTCCGTCATCGGTAAAATGAACGATGTTCTCCAAATGATTTTTTTCTTTGCGTATTCTTCCAAGATTTTCTTCTGATTCATGATAGACTTACTCTCACCTTGTAGTTCATCATCTCGGCTTAACCTTTCATACAAGGCGGTTATTTTCTCATAACTTCTCACGATTACCTCCTTTCACTCAAATTCTCCAATAAAAAAGAATTAAGCAAAACATCTTTCACTCAAATAGTGATGAAGTGTTCTTCTTAATTCTATAACCCGTAAACGGGTCTATATATTCTTTCATACTCATCTGATCATACACCATATCTTCATTTAACTGGTTCCTTATATACTCTTCATCTTTTTTGCATTTTTCCTACTGTATCTACGTAATATCCCCTACACCAAAAATGCCTATTTCCATACTTATATTTTAAGTTTGCGTGTCTTTCAAATATCATTAATGTACTTTTTCCCTTTTTAAATACCCTACAAAATCTGACACACTCATTTTAGGTGGAATTTCTACCAACATATGTATATGATCGGACATACTTCTGCTTCTACTATATGTACTTCTTTTTCTTTTGCATAGCATACTTAATATATTTGCTATGTCCTGTTTTAATTCTCCATATATTATTTTTCTCCTGTATTTTGTCGCAAATACTATATTATACTTACAATTCCATGATGTATGTGATAAACTACTATTATCCATTTGATACCCCTTGATATATTTATTGGTTGACGAACCTTTAATATTATATCAAATTTGGGGGTTTTTACATAACGCTAGTGTTATTTCAACCACCTCGCATAGCAGGTGGTTTATTTGTTCTCTTGATGAGAACAGGGCTCTTGCCCCTAATCAATAAAGAGCAGGGACTTTTCTAAGTCACCTGCTCTTTTATCTTTAAAGTTTAATTTTAGAATTTAATAAGCATGCTCTTTGCTATAAACGCCGCACCTCCAAAAATAAGTACCAGCATCACTACCCAATCAAAGAGGGTCAGATACTGAATATAAAATCTGGTCGACTGAATGAGACTTGCATATAATCAAAAGTACACTCTAGCACCATAGCAATCTTTTGAACCTTTATTCGGTCTTATAAACATCCAAACTAAAAAGAAAAGATAAACGGTACTATCATTCAAACCGAACTGATGTGCATACCCATCAGTCTCAATGCCGCTGCCCCAGAAGGAATTTGTCACAGTTACCTTTTGTGATAAGAAGAACAAACCTACTACCAGCATGATAAGTCCTCCCCAGAAATATAAATAAAAATCATTCTTTTCTACTCATATCTTTTTCTCCTCTCACTATGCTTTGCTTTTTTTATATCTACTTTAGGTTCATTTTATCATATATTAAAATTTATACAAATTAATCTTTTCATTTAAGGTTTATGTGAATGTATGTACTCGAGGGACTTTTTATCAGACTTCATAAAGCTGGCTTTTAGACGTCCTTCTTTTTAAGCTGTTCAATTTCTTCGTGTAATAACATGCGAATCCTTTATTTTTTTCTTCTGCAAGCTCCTTCCATATGTTCAATATATTCTTCTTCTGTAGCTTCTCCTCATTTCACAATTATCATTACTTTTCATTTAGTTCTCCTCCCTTATCGCTGTAAATGGCTTAAACAAGTGTCATACATGTTTAGCTTCATTTTAATATCGGAATGACAAGACTTGAACTTGCGACCTCTTGACCCCTCAGTCAAGGTGTGCTACCAAACTGCACCACATCCCGTAAACTATTTATACATTAACCATTATATAAAAGTTTTTATTATTTGCCAACAAAACTTTTACTGAAACTTATATTCATAGTATAAGATATAAGTTGACAGCTTTTGCAAACGTTATATAATATTAATTAATAATTAAATTTATATTTATATTTTAAGGAGCTAGTATGAAAGATTTTATTTGGCATTATCCACTCTTGCTATCAGTACAATTCTTGCAATGCCTGTATTTGCAGGAACATGGAAACAGGATAATGTAGGCTGGTGGCATGAAAGAGACGATAAAAGCTTTCCTAAATCTATTTGGGAGCAGATAGACGGATCATGGTATTATTTTAATGAGAATGGTTATATGCTATCTAATCAATGGTTTGGCAACTATTATCTCGGTTCTACCGGTGCAATGCTGACAAATACTGTTGTAGACGGATATCAGGTGGGTGCAGACGGTGCATATATCCCGGCTTCACAGTCTACAGGCAGCTCAAAATCAAATACTCAGAATACATCAACTTCAGCTTCTAATAACAGTTCAAATACAGGAACTGTTGTAAATAACAGAGCTACTGATTATATATTAAATAAAAACAGCCATGTATTCCATTATTCAAACTGTACTGCAGTACAAAAAGATGAGGGAACATAATAAGATACCTTTTAGCGGAACAAGAGATGAGGCTATTTCCAAAGGATATACACCTTTGTCAAATATGTCATCCTTAAAAACATGTAACTCTACTAAGTAGTATATGTATATGCTTTTAAAGACTGTATGTCCTGTTAAATCAGAATATACAGTCTTTTCGTCTTCTACACTGTTCTATTTCTTTATTAATTATTTTTACTACTTACTTCACTTTTATCTATGTTTACAATCAATTGCTTTTTATATTATTGTATATCTAAGTAACAATATTTTTCTGCAGCTTATCACATACTGTATTTACAAAAAGGAGGTTATAATGGCAAATATCATTGACTATATAAAAATGGCGTGAGATTTATCTTTTGATGTTTCTCCTTTTAATGAACTTGATAATGCGGTTTTTCATTATTCTCTATCTTGACTTAAAAAGACTTACAAAATGAAATAAACTCAATAGGCGTTTTTCTTGCAGATGCCTGCAGATATCTAACTACTCATGATTATCACTACGGTTATATGAGTGAAATAAATTTGATTTTTGAATGCTCTGGCAACTTCCGAGAGATTCGGTAAGGTTATGATCCTTGATTATATAGATCTCTATCATGAGAAAAATATCAATTTTCGTCAACCGGATTTATGTATGACGACAGTCAGATGTATATTGCATTCAGAGGAACCGATGACAGTATTGTTGCTTGAAAGAAGACTTTATGATGAGTTTTTCAGTTATTCCTGCCTCAGAAATTTGCACCTGATTTTCTAAAGCAGGTTATTTCTCGTCATCCGAATACAGATTTTATAGTTGGAGGACATAGTAGGCGGTAATCTTGCAATCTACTCCTGTGCAATGTGTGATGAACTATTTAGGGATAGAATTACAACCATCTATAATAATGACGGACCAGACCTTTGTGATGAAGTAATCAATACCGATATAATGAATGCTATAAAGAATAAAAATAATCAAAATAGTTCCCTGACCTTTTTGTGTGGTTGGCATGATTTTTAACAATACAAAAATATAAAAGTGGTAAAAGCCGATAATATTGCTTTCCTACAGCATGATATACTCAACTGGAACTGTATAAGAACAAACTTTGAGTATGTTGATGATATAAACAAGGATGCAGGTAAATTCAACAGTTTTGTAGACAAGGTATTGGAGAACACTGATTTAAGTAAACGCAAGGAATATGTAAACAATTTCTTTGATAAAATAATAGAATCGTGCACGACAAGGCTGCCTTTGGGGTAAGAATAATCATACATCCTAAATATAGAAAGGATTTGAATCAATAAACGGTTCTAATCCCTTTTATACTTCATACAGCGGTTTTATACGCCCTCTTTTTATCAGTTTTTCAACTTCTTCATCCGATAATTTAACAGGGCATCCCGGCATAGATAACCTATCTAAATAAGCTTGATAAGATTCTTTTTGCATTTCTTCTTCACTTTTATTTATCATTATTTCACCCTCGATATATACCAATAATTTGCTATAAAATAGTATTAAAGTAGTTCTCGCTCCAAATCAAAAGTCTAATCCGATCCTATCTAAGCTTACTTCTCGAACATCAAATTCTGTTCTTAAAATATCCAAGACTTCATAGTATGCCAATGCTCTTCCATCTTTAAACGAGTCTTTTCTATCACCTCTTGATTCTACAGCTGCTTCCCTTGCTCTTTCTACTATTCTTTCTACAATATAGGCTATTCCTTCAATGCTGATCTTGTCTGCCATCTTTTTTCACTTTACTCAAAATATCTTTTAACAGCTTCTCAATGGTATCCGTGCATTCTGCATATAAAAAGTTTCCTCTTCAGTTCTTACAATAGTAAAAGGATTTCCGTCTATTTCGCAATCATACAAATCATCCAATGGTGTTTCGTGCTTTTCACCGATACTGATATTTTTTTCTTTTTTAAAAATACTTTGTAATTTTTTTCAGTTCTTCTTCCGCCGAAATTCTCTCGTGATTCTGAAAAATAAATCCTGTTTTTATCATTTTTAAGTAAAAAGTTTTCATTATGATATACAAACCTCCGTAAGAATTACTTTCCCATCATATTATTTATCTTCCTCAACGATTTCAAACATATCAGGGAGGATACAAACTAATCGTCACCCCGAATCATCTATGATTCTATACCAACCACGCTCTATAGATATTACATCATAAATCTTGTTATTTGTTAATACCAAAAAAATCTGTTTTACCAAGCCATTTAACCTTCATCTTTTTTATCCCGATCCGCAGCTCAGCCTTTGCTTTGGTCGCATTTAATAAAAAGTATGACAAAAGAGACACCTATACTAAGTGTCTCTAAACCTCCATTTTAATTATAGGAAAGTAAGTCGGAGTTGCACCGGCTTTTTCCCTGTAGGGCTGTATACCTCCCTATACGATTACCTTCCATTATTAGATGAGAACTTATAAATTTGTATGCTTCTTCTTGATTCAGATTATACCCATTCCGTATACTTTTTTCAAGATTGTGAAAGTCATTATATAGCGCCTGTTCAAAGTATTTACTCCCATCAGTCAATGATTCTAAGTCGTCTATATAATGTTCCAGTTCATGGAATGTGGACTTGAATTTACCTAATCTGTTCATTGAATCCTTGCTTAAATTCACAAAAATACCTTGATTATTGTAAAAAGCACCTCCTAATATTTCATAATTAGCAAAAGTAATTCTATACATATTGCGTTTTATCATGTCTTTTAATTATAGGTGTACACTTTCTATTATGCTTAGTATTTCATCTCTATAACCTGTAGGTAATTGATTGATCGAAAAACTCCTTGCAGTTGTCTTATCTATAAACCTATATAATTTACTTTTTCCATTCTTTTGACTTTTTTTCTATAACTATCTGCATTTTCACTACCCAGTGAGTTTTCAGATAGCCTTGTATATTCTTTTACCTGTCTATCAGCATAATTTACAAGCTGATCCAGTCTATAATCTTCCTAATCCTCATTCAGCTCTCTTTCTTGAAAACCCTAGCCTCGTGATTATCGTCAAGTATAGAAAATATGTACTGTGGCTATCTTTACAGTTGGGATGGTAAAGCCCATCTTGCATGGCTGAGCTTTAATAGCATATAGGTCCGTCTATAGCCTTTCCACCGCTCCATACATCATCTATCATAACTTTGCCCACAAAAGGTAAACATAGCGGGCAAGCCACTGTGGTATCAAATCGTAGTATGTAGCTTTAGGCTGTAATTCTGCTATCTGCTGGTCTTTTATTTTGCTTTCAAGTCTTAGCCTACTAAGCTCCTGCTCTGCTATCCTCAATGCCCTTGCCATAATCTTTTCTGGAGAATTGTAATCTTTCTCTACCTGAATAAAATACTGTCTTGCCTGCTTACCTCTCTCAGTCCTCTGAATCATACAGATTTCTTTTGCCATATCAAGCTTGATTAGGTGGTCGATAAGCTCTATACTAACTTCTCTATCGCCTTCGTTTTGAACTTGGACAAATTTGTCTGAGTTGAAATCCTGCCACTATGTGAACCCATACTCTGCCATTCTCGGAAGCCACTTCATGTAAGGTGTTTCCACTCCCAAGGCCTTGTGCAACTCTATGCCACTTACCACGGGCTCTAAACTCTCATTGACTTCTATCTTTACTAAGATATCCATTTGTATCAACTCCTTTTTAAATTCGCATATCATGCTACAAAATCAGCAAAAAAATTGCATTCACATCTTCCATTGATAGATTTAAGACCTTTGATATTTTCTCAGCTTCGCTTATTGTTAACGTATCACCGTTTGAAGTAAGCTTTCTATACAGGGTTGTTCTGTCTATACCAATGTAAGAGGCTAATTGTGAGACATTTAGACCATTCTCTACAATCTTTCCTTTTAGCTTATTAACATTCATAGCTCTATTTCCTTTTTATCGCATTTATACGACAAGTTTATAATAAATCTTATTTATTTTTGTCACACATTTTTGCGTAATATGATTTTTTATTTTACAAGTTTTTAGTGGTGCATATTTGCAAATAAAGTTATATAATTACTCTATCCTAATATAAAAGGAGTTCCGTAAATGACGATAGGAGAAAGAATAAAGCAAAGAAGAATGGAATTAGGTTTATCAGTTGATGAAGTCGCTGAAAAACTAGGGTAAAAATAGAGCAACAGTTTATAGATATGAAAGTAATGAAATTGAAAATTTGCCTGTAGGGACATTAGAACCCTTGGCAAAGATACTAGAAACCACTCCAGCACGACTTATGGGCTGGGAGTACGAGGAGCAAGACGAAAATTATAGAAGGATATTCGCCCGTAATCTAAATAGATTTTTGAAAATTAACGGGAAAAATCAAGCCGATATCGCTATGCTATTGAATGTGTCACAAGCAGCGGTTTCAACTTGGTGCAAAGGAATAAAATTGCCTAGAATGGATAAGGTTCAGGCCTTAGCGGACTACTTCGGCATAAACAAATCAGATTTATTAGAAAATAAGGGAACTCAGGAAGAGGATAACTCCTATTATATAGATGAGTATGCCAAAGAACTTGCACAGTTCCTTTTTAAAAATCCTGAATACAGGGTATTATTCGACGCTGCGAAATATGTATCGGCCGACGACTTAGAAATGGTAAAGACAATTATAGATAAATTTAAAAAAATAGGATTAAATTAAAAAGTATAGATTGACTAATGATAACTGCAGATATGTATATCTTCCCAGCATACCGCCCAAAATCAAAAGGCTTTGTCATGGAAGAGGACGGATATTACACGGTTGTACTTAATCCTGCCTTGTCTGCAGATACAACTAAAAAGACCAAATTGCATGAGATAAAGCACATATTAAGAAGAGATTTTCGACAATGCCGACTGCAATCGTGTCGAGAGTGATGTAAGGGGAGCTTAGAGGGAAAGTTTGATTTTTATTTATAAAAATGGGGAGATAATAATATGATTAATAACTATACAGAAGAAGTATTTGAAAGTATTAAGCATATAAATGAATATGGACAGGAATTTTGGTATGCAAGGGAGTTGCAAAAGGTTCTTGAGTATAAAGACTTTAGAAACTTTGAGCTATCAATCTATAAAGCTATGGAATCGTGTAAAAATAGCGGTTTTGATTTTAATGACCATTTTGGTGAAACCACCGAAATGGTATCTATAGGCTCAAATGCAAAACGAAAAGTTTCTAAGTTACATATTAACAGATATGCTTTGTTATCTTATTGTAATGAACAGTGAACCATCTAAAGAAATTGTTGCACTTGGGCAAACTTACTTTGCAGTAAAAACAAGGCAACAAGAATTAATTGATGACTATGAGCATCTTACAGATGATCAGAAGAGACTTGCTATCCGTAAAGAAATGGCAGAGCATAATAAACAACTTGTAGCTACTGCAAAAGATGCCGGCGTTGAAAGCTCTCTTGATTATGCTATATTTCAAAAATTATGGTTATCAAGGTCTTTATGGTGGTCTTAAAGCTTCGGATATACACAAACTAAAAGGACTTAAAAAAGGGCAACAGATTCTTGATCACATGGGCTATGAAGAACTTGCAGCCAATCTTTTTAGAGCTACACAAACTGAAGCTAAGTTAAGGCGTGAAAATATTCAAGGTAAAGCAAATGCAAATCAGACTCATTTTGAAGTAGGTAAGAAAGTACGAGATACTATAAAGGATCTTGGCGGAACAATGCCGGAGGATTTACCTACACCTGATAAGAGTATTAAACAGATAGAAAAAGAACAGAAAAAGCTTGAAAACAAGCAAAAAAGATAATAAAAAAGCCACCCGGTACGCTAATACAGGATGGCCAAACATACTATTGCAAGCTACTGCTCACTACAATATGCCCTAGACAAGCTATATTGTACCATATTAGCAGCTGTTTTTGCAATGGCTGTTATTTTTGTGCGTAAAATTAAGGAAGGGGCAATATGGCAAAAGCAAAATATACCCAATCTAAAGATGGTAAGTGGTACGCTTATGTATGGGACGGAACATATACAGCTACGGGAGCCAAGAAAAGAAATAAGCTATCCTCATCCAAATCAAGTGGAGATCTTGAGAAAAAGGTTTTTGAATTTAATCGTACATTAAAAGAAAATGAGTATGTTAAACCAAGCCATTATTCTGTTTTAGAATACTCAAGGCATTGGTTTATCACTTATAAGGCAATCAGAGAACTAAATACCAGGAAGATGTATGAGAACATAATAGAAAAACACCTATCTATGTTCTCAACTGTCAGATTACAAGACTTACAACGATTCCATATACAGATGCTAATAAATAAAAATAGTGAGCAGCCTATAACCTGTGAACAAATAATGCTTACTATAAAGCAAATAGTAAAGTCGGCAATATCAGATAAGATTATTCCGCCTACTGCCCTCTTAGATCTGACAACCGGAATAAGCCTTCCAAAGAAAAATACAAAATCTAAAAAGAGACCGCTTACGAAGAATGAAATACAAGCTATCAAAACAGCTGATTTTCTTCCTGATGAAAAAGCCTATGTACTTATACTATATGGCTGTGGACTTAGAAGAGAGGAGGCACTAGCACTTATGAAATCAGATATTAATCTTTTAGATGGAACACTTAGAGTAGAAAGAGCTGTTGTATTTGATGTAAATATCCCTATTATTAAGTCTCCAAAAACTCATAATGGCTATAGAACAATTCCTATGCCTGATTGGCTTACATCATACCTAAAGGAATATATTCCTGCTCTTAAGACAGATTATCTGTTTACTACAAGGGATGAGCTAATAACAAAATCAAGTTTTAATAAGATGTGGAGAAGAATCTTAAAGAAGATGAATCTTGAAACAGATGAAGAGATTACCGGGCTAACCAGTCATATCTTCAGGCATAACTACTGCAGCAACCTCTGCTACCAAATTCCAAAAATCAGTATAAAGAAAATAGCCTCGCTAATGGGTGATACCGAGAAGATGGTCCTTGATATATATAATCATTTGATAGAAGAAAAAGAAAATACAACTGCTGCTATAAGTGAAGTATTTAAGTTGTAGTAAATATATAAAAGCAGAGCCGATGATACCGACTCTGCCCATTTGCATTTATCATTTAACTATTTAGTTACCCAAATTCTAAACGCTCTCTTTCCATAATCTCTAGCATATATTCTATCACCATTTTTTGTGGTAATCCATGCTCTGAAAATGTACATAAAGCACCCTCCTTTCCTCAACTTTTTATTGTCAAGGCCAGTTTGCTGTGCTATAATTTAGTTGCTTAAGAAAATTATAGTTTTAGCTTACCGGCTTTAACTTTGAGTCACTATACAGTGGCTCTTTTTTTATGTAAAAGGCTCTCGCCTGAAACATCAGAATATCTAATTCCTGCTGCCTGTAATGATATTTTACATCTCTCAGAAATTTCTTTTTTACCCATTCCTACTATCAGTTTACTAGGTGCTAGCAATCCACCTGCAAAAGTGTTTGCTTGCCACTCCGGGTCTCTATATGCCGGAATTATCATTAGTTCTGGCAAGTTTTAAATCACCAATTATCTCAACTGGATGCAATATTATATGTCCCAGTTCGTGCCAGAGTAAACCTATCCCTAGGATTATCATTTACCGCTCCGTTATACACACTTTCTCTAATTTTCAGCAACTTCTCATTTGGGTAGTAACAGCATAAGCCCTATTAAGCTCATGATCTTCCACTATCTCCATTTGATACCCTAATTCATATAAACAGTATTCCAAAACTGAACTATTGGAAAAGTATAGCTCATCACCAAATCCAATTATTTCCTAATTTATTTACTATATATTTAATCTTATCTTTTGACATTGGTGGTACTGCTATATCACTCATCAACACCTCTCTTTCTTTCCAGCAGCTTTGCGAAAGTTTCTTTCTTACTATCACTCATTGTACCCAGTTGTCTTGCAAACTTTAGAATCATATCCATATCATCCTGATTACCGGCACTTATCATTTCAACAACCTCAGTTCTGGCCTCTTCTATTGCATCTACTAATTCTCTATAAGTATTTTCATCAAGATCATATAATTCTTTGATTCGCTCTGCCCACTCCCTTACCGGTTTTGACTTTCCATTCTCAACCTTTGATAAAAATGCTGATGACACGCCCAGTTCCTTTGCCATATCATACATTAATATACCTTGGTCGATTCTTATCTTCCTGCATATCTTACCAAATGTTGTTAGCATAAAACCTCCTCCTTCTTTCGTGTTTTCTCCCTTAATACTTTTTACTTTATAGAAAGTATAAAGCAAATTAAGTTAATTGTCAAGCGTTAATTTAAAACATAAAAATATTTTAAAAACCTATGCCATAGTATGTAAAAAGTTGCATTGCTTACTTACTTCCTTTAGTTCCTTTTATTTGGGCTTTCCACGGTTGCAAAAAGTTGTATTATGATTTTCATACGCCTATTTTTACCCTAAAGTTACAAGAAAGTTGCATTTACTCTCGCTTATTACAATTACTTTTTATACTATAAAACACGTTAAAAAAATAGCGTATATAAGCCATTTCTAGCCTATATACGCCATTCTATACTAGTGAGACACCCGGGACTCGAACCCGGGACAACTTGATTAAAAGTCAAGTGCTCTACCACCTGAGCTAGTATCCCATAAAAGAATAAATGCCTTGAACCGGAATCGAACCAGTGACACGAGGATTTTCAGTCCTCTGCTCTACCAACTGAGCTATCAAGGCATACTTGCGGGGACAGGATTTGAACCTGCGGCCTCCGGGTTATGAGCCCGACGAGCTTCCAGACTGCTCTACCCCGCGATAACTGTATTCAGAATAAAACTCACTCTTAAAAAGAGTGACTGAACAATGGGGGAAGGTGGATTCGAACCACCGAAAGCAGTGCTAGCAGATTTACAGTCTGTCCCCTTTGGCCTCTCGGGAATTCCCCCAAACTTATTTAGTTCTTTACCTTTACTCATAAGAGTAAAAGCCGATAATCGGACTCGAACCGATAACCTGCTGATTACAAATCAGCTGCTCTGCCAATTGAGCCATATCGGCATGTACACTATACTATCATATGACTAATATAATGTCAATACCATCTTTTTCCAAAGATGAATGGGACCTACAGGGCTCGAACCTGTGACCCTCTGCTTGTAAGGCAGATGCTCTCCCAGCTGAGCTAAGATCCCATATATAAACTTAAAGGCTGGAATTCTTTAAGTAACGACCCGAATCGGACTCGAACCGACGACCTCCGCCGTGACAGGGCGGCGCTCTAACCAACTGAGCCATCGGGCCATATAAAGGTATGTACCTTCAAAACTGCGTACCAAACTTAAAAAATAAATTCCTTATCCTTTTGGTTAAACCCTCGACCTATTAGTAACCATCAACTTAATACATTACTGTACTTACATCTTGGCCCTATCTACCTCGTAGTCTTCAAGGGGTCTTACTGTTTTCACATGAGATATCCCATCTTGAGGGGGCTTCACGCTTAGATGCCTTCAGCGTTTATCCCTTCCCGACATAGCTACCCTGCCATGGAGTTACTCTCCAACAGGTACACCAGCGGTCAGTCCGTCCCGGTCCTCTCGTACTAAGGACGGCTCCTCTCAAATATCTTACGCCCACGCCGGATAGGGACCGAACTGTCTCACGACGTTCTGAACCCAGCTCGCGTACCGCTTTAATGGGCGAACAGCCCAACCCTTGGGACCTGCTACAGCCCCCAGGATGCGATGAGCCGACATCGAGGTGCCAAACCACTCCGTCGATGTGAACTCTTGGGAGTGATAAGCCTGTTATCCCCAGGGTAGCTTTTTATCCGTTGAGCGATGGCAATCCCACTTTATGCCACCGGATCACTAAGTCCCTACTTTTCGTACCTGCTCCACCCGTCGGTGTCGCAGTCAAGCTCCCTTCTGCCTTTTGCACTCTTTGAATGGTTTCCGACCATTCTGAGGGAACCTTCGAGCGCCTCCGATACTCTTTTCGGAGGCGACCGCCCCAGTCAAACTCCCCTGTCTGGCATTGTCCCCCGGCCGGATAACGGCTGCAGGTTAGAAAATCCAGCAATACAGGGGTGGTATCCCAACGGCGACTCTGCATAAACTGGCGTCCATGCTTCTACGTCTCCCACCTATCCTGTACGAGTATTACCGAATCCCAGTACCAAACTGGAGTAAAGCTCCATGGGGTCTTTCCGTCCTGGCGCGGGTAACCAGCATCTTCACTGGTACTTCAATTTCACCGGGTGCATTGTTGAGACAGCGCTCAAATCATTACGCCTTTTCGTGCGGGTCGGAACTTACCCGACAAGGAATTTCGCTACCTTAGGACCGTTATAGTTACGGCCGCCGTTTACCGGGCTTCAATTCAAAGCTTCGTTTCCTGACTTCTCCTCTTAACCTTCCGGCACCGGGCAGGCGTCAGCCCATATACTTCACCTTGCGGTTTCGCATAGACCTGTGTTTTTGCTAAACAGTTGCTTGAGCCTTTTTTCTGCGACCACTCTTTTAAAGTGGCACCCCTTCTCCCGAAGTTACGGGGTCATTTTGCCGAGTTCCTTAACAATGCTTCTCCCGCCGGCCTTAGGATTCTCTCCTCATCTACCTGTGTCGGTTTGCGGTACGGGTACATATAACACAATAGCGGCTTTTCTTGACGGCTCCCTAACCGACTTCCCTACTAATTTTCGGTACGCATCACGTTTTCCCCTTGTATGGTGGTTTTTCCTCCCATACAGGTACTTCGCTTGCCCCGGTTTTTGTCCTCCCGGGTTCGGTTTTAGTCTCCGTGTCCCCACAGTTCTGATTATATGTAGTACAGGAATCTGTACCTGTTATCCATCGACTACGTCTTTCGACCTTGCCTTAGGCCCCGACTTACCCTGAGTAGATCAGCTTTACTCAGGAAACCTTAGATATTCGGCCAAGAGGATTCTCACCTCTTTCTCGCTACTCATTCCGGCATTCTTCTTCTTATTACTCCACCATTCCTTTCGGTATGGCTTCTACGCTTCTAAGAATGCTCCTCTACCAATGTATTACTACATTCCCAGGCTTCGGTGTTGTGTTTAGCCCCGGACATTTTCGGCGCAGGACCTCTCGACTAGTGAGCTGTTACGCACTCTTTTAATGTATGGCTGCTTCTAAGCCAACATCCTAGCTGTCTTCGAAATCCCACATCCTTTTCCACTTAACACACACTTTGGGACCCTTAGCCGTAGGTCTGGGCTCTTTCCCTTTGACTACCCAACTTATCTCGTGTAGTCTGACTCCCGTCAATCATCTAGCCGGCATTCGGAGTTTGATATCTCTTGGTAGGCTTTGACGCCCCCGCAAAAATTCAGTGCTCTACCTCCAGTAGACTAATAACGAGGCTAGTCCTAAAACTATTTCGAGGAGAACCAGCTATCTCCGGGTTCGATTGGAATTTCTCCCTATCCACACCCTCATCGCCACCCTTTTTCAACGGATGTGCGTTCGGTCCTCCATTCACTTTTACGCGAACTTCAACCTGGACATGGATAGATCACCCGGTTTCGGGTCTACATACTGACTATAATCGCCCTATTAAGACTTGGTTTCCTTCGGCTCCGTATCTTTAATACTTAACCTCGCCTGTACATGTAACTCGCCGGACCGTTCTACAAAAAGTACGCGGTTCACCTTTCGGTGTTCCACAGTTTGTAAACATAGGGTTTCAGGTTCTTTTTCACTCCCTCCCGGGGTTCTTTTTCACCTTTCCTTCACAGTACTATACGCTATCGGTCACTGACTAGTATTTAGCCTTGGGGGTGGTCCCCCTGCTTCCCACAAGGTTTCTCGTGTCTCGTGGTACTCGGATACTGCTGGATTCGATATATTTTCCCTTACACGGCTCTCACGCTCTTTTGGCCCGCTTTTTCCAAAACGGTTCAGGTAATATATCTTACTCGTATTGCAGTCCTCTACCCCGCAGTGCACGCACCACGGTTTGGGCTCTCACGATTTCGCTCGCCGCTACTTTCGCAATCACTGTTGTTTTCTTTTCCTCCGGCTACTTAGATGTTTCAGTTCACCGGGTTCCCTCTGTACGTTATGTATTGGCGTACAGATACTTGGAGTTCTTCCAAGTGGGTTTCCCATTCAGACATCTGCGGATCACTGAATATGTGCTTCTCCCCGCAGCTTTTCGCAGCTTGTCACGTCTTTCTTCGGCTGTCAGTGCCTAGGCATCCACCCCTACGCTCTTTTATGTTTAACCTCTTAAATCATTTTAGATTTAGTGTTTATGTATGACACTAGCGTGTATCATACACTATGTTTAAAAATTTATTTTTGTTATTAAAATATTAATTACTTACTAGTAATTAATACCTCGGATGTCTAATTATAAAAATATTTATATAATTTCTCGTTTGGTATGCAGTTTTCAAGGTACATATTAGTTCAAAGCTATACTTTAACAATGGAGATGAAGAGATTCGAACTCTCGACCCCTGCTTGCAAAGGCAGGTGCTCTCCCAACTGAGCTACACCCCATAAAATTGGCATCCACCTACTCCCATACCGTCTCCAGTATAGTACCATCGGCCGACCAGGTCTTAACCATCGTGTTCGGAATGGGAACGGGTGTGTCCCCTAGACGCATCGACACCAATAATGTTATGTTTTTAGTACCCTTTTTAATTTAGTACTAAACAGTACTCACAACCCCTACTTTTTTCCTTAGAAAGGAGGGTGATCCAGCCGCACCTTCCGATACGGCTACCTTGTTACGACTTCACCCCAGTTATCCTCCCTGCCTTCGGCAGCTCCTTCCTTACGGTTAGGGTCACTGACTTCGGGCATTGATGACTCCCATGGTGTGACGGGCGGTGTGTACAAGACCCGGGAACGTATTCACCGCAGCATTCTGATCTGCGATTACTAGCGATTCCAGCTTCTATAGTCGAGTTGCAGACTACAATCCGAACTGAGACGTTATTTTTTTGTGATTTGCTTGGCCTCGCGGCTTTGCTTCACTTTGTTTACGCCATTGTAGCACGTGTGTAGCCCAAATCATAAGGGGCATGATGATTTGACGTCATCCCCACCTTCCTCCGGATTATCTCCGGCTGTCTCGTCAGAGTGCCCATCTTACTGCTGGCTACTGACGACAAGGGTTGCGCTCGTTGCGGGACTTAACCCAACATCTCACGACACGAGCTGACGACAACCATGCACCACCTGTATCCCTTTGTCCCGAAGGACTAGCTTCATTACAAAAGCTATTCAAGAGTATGTCAAGATTTGGTAGGTTCTTCGCGTTGCTTCGAATTAAACCACATGCTCCACCGCTTGTGCGGGTCCCCGTCAATTCCTTTGAGTTTCATTCTTGCGAACGTACTCCCCAGGTGGAATACTTAATGCGTTAGCTTGCGGCACCGAAGAGTTTACCTCCCCGACACCAAGTATTCATCGTTTACTGCGTGGACTACCAGGGTATCTAATCCTGTTTGCTCCCCACGCCTTCGAGCCTCAACGTCAGTTGTCGTCCAGTAAGCCGCCTTCGCCTCCGGTGTTCCTCCCTAATATCTACGCATTTCACCGCTACACTAGGAATTCCGCTTACCCCTCCGACACTCAAGCCATACAGTTTCCAAAGCAGTTCATGGGTTGAGCCCATGCCTTTCACTTCAGACTTGCATTGCCGTCTGCGCTCCCTTTACACCCAGTAAATCCGGATAACGCTTGCCCCCTACGTATTACCGCGGCTGCTGGCACGTAGTTAGCCGGGACTTCTTAGTCAGGTACCGTCATTTTCTTCCCTGCTGATAGAGCTTTACATACCGAAATACTTCTTCACTCACGCGGCGTCGCTGGATCAGGGTTTCCCCCATTGTCCAATATTCCCCACTGCTGCCTCCCGTAGGAGTTTTGGGCCGTGTCTCAGTCCCAATGTGGCCGTTCACCCTCTCAGGCCGGCTACCGATCGTCGCCTTGGTGAGCCTTTCACCTCACCAACTAGCTAATCGGACGCGGATCCATCTTATACCTATAAATATTTTACCCCTGCACCATGCGGTGCTGTGGTCTTATGCGGTCTTAGCGGAAATTTCTCTCCGTTATCCCCCTGTATAAGGCAGGTTATCCACGCGTTACTCACCCGTCCGCCACTAAGTCTACTAAAATTCCATCCGAAGACTTCCTTTTAGCAGCTTCGTTCGACTTGCATGTGTTAAGCACGCCGCCAGCGTTCATCCTGAGCCAGGATCAAACTCTCATATAAAAGTTTAATCTAGCCTTCTCGCTAGCTTGCATCTGTTTTCACAGATCTACTGTTTTTTAAAGGTTTTAAATTCTGTTCGAATCTAAACGTTGTTTTTCTGAAACTTCATCATATTTTTAAAGGTAGCACCATCGTCTCGCCTTGCTCGACGAGGTGTACTATTTTTTCTAAACTCGAGCTTCGCTTACGCTTGCTCTCGTTAAGAAAAATATGCAAAATTTTTTCAGGGGTTGTGTGTACTGTTTAATCTTAAATTATCAAGGTTCATTTGCTTGCTGCTTGAAACAACTTAGCTATTATATCAAGCTCACTTTTATCTTGTCAACAACTTTTTAGGTTGTTTTTGAGATTGTTTTAGCTTTTTGCTCTTTTGGAGCAACTTTGATATCTATCATATCAATCTTATCTTGTCAAGAATATTTTTTAACTTCTTTGACAAGAAGCGGAGAAAGGAGGATTTGAACCCTCGCGCCGGTTGCCCGACCCTACACCCTTAGCAGGGGCGCCTCTTCGGCCTCTTGAGTACTTCTCCTCATTTGCTTTCGCAATGCCTAGACATTATACAAGAATAACTCTAATCTTGTCAATAACTTTTTTAAAGTTTTTAAACATTTTTGACAAATCAAAAATCACATATTCTTAGCAAAATCAATCCTGTGATTTATACTCTTGGCAAGTTCTGTCAAACTCTTTAAATTATCTGTTTTACATACGAATAATACATAACTGTCGCTATCAATATCAATACCCGCTACACAATATCCGTCTTTCATCCATTTATTGTCCAACTCTTTACACCAAGAAGGAATATCCCCTTCATCATCAAGCATACCTTCATCCACAACAAGATTATTCTCTTTTGTCAATTCTTCTATGCGTGATAAGAATTCGTCTTTTTCCTCTTTCCAATCAAGCTCTATTGCGATCCCGCTCTCAAGCATCTCATCCGCTACGGCAATCCAAACAAAGGTATCTATAGCATCTCTGCTTGTAATACCCCTATCATCATACCTGTCCGCATTATCTTTAAAGTACTCTCTCGGATAGCAAAAACATCTGTCCATATTTTGCAAAAAACCTTTATCATCCGATATTGTCTTTACAAGCTCTCTATAGACTTCAACATTATCTATTTTAACATCTGCACTGTCAAATACAACTCCCCAACCGGAATAATCAGGAACTATATCATCCTTCATCAGAAGTTGAATAATATCCATTACCTTATCTTTGCCAAACCCTTCCTTGCCATAAATAATAATGTTATCACTGTCATTAACATCCGATGTGCTTACTTCAAAATGATAATTATCATCACCTTCATCCCTACATATCTGTACGAAATTCAATCTCCTGCTATTTACATCCACCTTCTTTGCCGGTGTCAAGACAATAAAATATATCTTACCGTTTCTTATAGAATCTAACAGTTTTTCAACATCTTCTACTGTACATCCACCCTTTTCTACTCCGTCAATATCAAGTTTCCAATCAGACTTTCTTTGTTAAAGATATTAAACAACATACTCTAATCTCCATCTTAATAATATTGCATACAAAAATTCTAAGGAAATGTAAAAACACTTCCTTAGAAAATAAATTATTTAACGCACTCGTACCGATATGTAAATCACAAGTTCAAAACTATTTTATTATAAAAACATTACTCGTGTACATGTAAAAAGCTCATGTGCCCTATGTGAAAGAGGTTTATGGAAATACTCGTCATACAGTGCAATAATATCTTTGTTTTTCATGCGAGTATCTTATCTCGGAGTTCTCATCCAGGAAGTAAAAGCTTCTTTCCTCTGTTAAATGCAAGCTCATAGCCATCCTTTACAGGTTGTCCGCCACCGCCTACGCAGCCTCCCGGACATGCCATTACTTCGACAAAGTCATACTTTGCTTCGCCGCGTTCAATCTTGTTAATCAATTTTCTGGTGTTACCGAGTCCGCTCACCACAGCAATATTAAGTTCTATATCATCTATCTTAAATTTAGCTTCCACCGTTCCGTCATTCTCTTGGAATGCCTTACTTTACAGGCTTAAATGCGTCCGCAGGCGGATTCTCCTTCTTTATAATGCTGTAAGCGGTTCTTAGTGCCGCCTCCATTACTCCTCCTGTAGCACCGAATATTACTCCTGCTCCCGAATAATCGCCCATCGGTCTGTCGGCTACTACATCCTCAAGACTCTTCGGATCTATATGAGAGGCTCTTATCATACGAGTAAGTTCTCTTGTAGTAAGTGCTATATCAACATCATGACCTGCATACTCTCCATGGAAGAGTTCCATTTCTCTTTCACCCTTTTTAGCTACACAAGGCATTATAGAAACAGATACCATATTCTCAGGTTTTACACCTATTTTTTCAGCAAAATAAGACTTCATTACAGCACCGAACATCTGCTGTGGAGACTTGGCTGTTGAAAGTGATTTTGTCATTCTCGGGTATTGTGATTTTACAAATCTTACCCAGCCCGGACAGCAGGAAGTAAACATAGGTCTGTCACCGATAAGTCCGTTTGTATATCTGTGTACAAACTCATTTGCCTCTTCCATAATAGTAAGGTCTGCTGAGAATGATGTATCAAACACATAGTCTGCACCCATTTTTATCAATGCATCTACAATCTTGCCAACTGTAGCGTCCTTGTCTTTCAGACCGAACACTTCACCCCAAGCAGTTCTGACAGCCGGTGCAATCTGAACTACAACAGTCTTTTCAGGGTCTGCAATTGCATCCCAGAACTTGGAAGTATCATCTCTTTCGCTCAATGCACCTACAGGACAATGAGTAATACACTGACCGCAAAGTGAGCAGTCGGCTTCCTCAATCTTCTTATATCCGGTTACATTGACAGTAGTTCTGGCACCCGTTCCGTGTAAATCCCATACACTGAGCGTCTGCATCTTGTCACAAACCTGTATACATCTCATACATTTAATACATTTAGATGAATCTCTGATAAGAGGGAAATTTTTATTCCACGGCTGTTTTTCAAGTTCAACAGCAAACGGTATCTCAAGTATATTTAGGTCATTGGCAACTTTTTGAAGTGAACAGTTGCCGCTCTTAGCGCATATAACACATCTGTTGTCATGCTGTGAAAGTATCAACTCAACAGTCTTTCTTCTGTCTCTAATTACTTTTTTACTGTTTGTAAAGATCTCCATACCCTCTTCACATACATTATTACATGATGTGATAAGCTTATCTTTACCCTTTAATTCAACAACACATACTCTGCACGCCGCTATCTCATTCAAACCTTTTAAGAAACATAATTTCGGAATATCTATATTTATTCCTGCCGCTGCTTCCATAATAGTAGTATTTTCTTTTACAGAAACAGGTACATTATCAATAGTTAAGTTTACCATACTCCTCCCTACCTCCTTTGAAAATACCAGAAGCCGAGTGGTCGCATCTTTAAAACATCTTCCCGCCCTCTTTGCTTTTGCTTCTTTTCTGTCATGCAATTTTCAACGCCTTCAAAAATCGAGAACTCTTTCACTGGCCTCTCTTTCTGTAAGCTCTACTCTACCACAAGGACTCTTATCCTCAAGGCTTGCCTCAGGAATTTCTACATCCACACTTATCTGATGGTGATAGCCCAAGTACTCGTCAATGTTTGCAGCCACCACCTTAGCCGCACCGATAGCCTTGATAACTGTGGCAGGTCCGCTGGCACAATCTCCTCCGGCAAATACTCCAGGCATATCCTTGAATGCACCTGTTGAATCTGTTATGATTTTTCCGTTAGACACAGGGATTCCCGCATCTTCAAAATGCTTTGTCTCTATATTTTGTCCGATTGCAACTACAAGTATGTCACTAGGAATATAAACATCTTCCTCGCCTGTAGCCTTTACACTTGCTCTTCCGTCTTTAATAGAGCTGATCATCTGAGGTTTTACATATATACCCTTTATATTATTGTTCTCATCAACATCTATAGCGGATGGTGCCATCAAAGTTCTCAGCTCAACACCCTCTGCAACCGCCGCCTCTATCTCGGCAGGTAAAGCCGTCATATCGGCAACTCTTCTTCTATATGCAATACTTACTTTCTTTGCACCCATTCTCTTTGCTGTTCTTACAGCATCCATGGATACATTTCCACCACCGATTATACAAACATTCTTGCCTGTAAGATCTTTGATAATATTCTTTCCTACATCACGAAGGAATTCTACAGCAGATACCACGCCGTTTGCATCTTCATGCTCAAGTCCAAGTTTCTTATCTGTACTTGCTCCTATAGTTATAAGCACCGCATCAAAAGCATTTCTCAAGTCGTCCATTGTAATATCTTCTCCAATCTTGAGACCATGCTTAACTTCTACACCTGTCTTTAAAATAGCCTTGATATCCTCATCAAGTCTGTCCTTTGGTAATCTGTAATTCGGAATACCGTACCTTAACATACCTCCAAGCTCAGGCAGCATCTCATATACAGTTGTCTGATGTCCCATAAGCTGCAAAAAGTATGCCGCACTAAGTCCACCCGGTCCACCACCGAGTATTGCAACTTTTTTGCCTGTGGACGGAGCACATTTTGGAGGATCGACTTCTCCCGCAAAATCTGCTGCAACTCTCTTTAAACCACGAATATTTATAGAGTCGTCCACCATATTTCTTCTACATCTTGCCTCACAAGGATGCTCGCAACAAATCGCAAGTAGTAGGAAAGGATTATCTTTCCTTATCAATCTTACAGAGTCTGCATATCTTCCTTCCTTTATGAGAGCAATATATCCCGGTATATCTACCTGTGCAGGACATAAATTCACACAAGGTACAGGCTGATTGTATGAGCATGTACATCTGCCATGTGCTATATGTTCGATATAGTCATCTCTATATCCTATAATACCTTTGTAAACCATATTTGCCGCTTCATAGCCTATGGCACAATCTGCCGATTCCATGATACTTAGGGCGGTCTTTTCCATTAACTTCAAAGAAGCCATACTGCCCTTACCGTCAAGCATCGTTCTCAATCAGCTTTTCAAGCTGTCCTAAACCGATTCTGCATGGAACACATTTATCACAAGTCTGAGCGTGAGCCAATTCCAAGAAAGCTCTTGACATATCAACCGGGCAAAGCCCAGGAGGAGATGCCTCGATCCTTCTTTCCAAATTTTTGTATAGCTCCTCCATAACAATTCTGGCTCTACTTGGGGAGACTATTTCTAATCTACTCATACCTCTTACTCCTAGAATTATTTTTACCGTTTTTACCGGTAGATTAATATATGTAAATGAATTACATATATAGATTTTTAAATTGTATATTTCATGAAATAATAAGAGCACATATCTTTATATTTATTTGATACGAACTTTATGGTTTCATTATATACTTTTTATAAATTTTGTAATACTTTTTCTGAAAAAGTATTTTATTTAACAAATATGTTTGTTATTTAACTAGCGCTTCATACTAATAATTCATTAAAAAAGACACTTCCTTGAGTGTTTCTAACTCATAGAAGTGTCTTTTATAACATCTTTTATTTTTGATATTTGAATCTCTGTCTCATTATAGATGCAATTATCTTTTTGTTTTTTATCAGGTTCCTCAGTTTCAAAATAATGTTTTTTTATTGAAGCTTTTTTTATCATAGGCTCTTCATCTACTGTAAATGATTCCAAGGCATTATCAATAATCTCCTTATTTATGCCTTTTTCCAGCAGCTTGTATTTTTAATTTCATTTTGCTGTACTTATCTTTATATGTATTGATGTATCGCTCGGCATATCTGTCATCATTTATATAACCAAATTTTTCGCCTTTTTCTATAGCCTCTTTTATGGCTTCTTCCGGATAAAATGAGAGCTTCAGCTTTTTTTATTATATCGTTTTCCGACTTGAAAAGGATTTCTCAAGTATATGCATCAGCCTTGCTAAAAGCTCTCTTTTTAAAACCGGATAGATGGTTGTATAATATTCCTCTTCATCTATCTCTTTTCCAACAGCAATATCCAGTCGTCTGATTTCGCCGTTATATAGGGCAAGACTTTCTCCATCCTGAAATATAACTTTGCTTTTTGGTATTCAGAGAAATAATTTCACTTACAATCAATCTTCTTCCTCAAGCTCCATGCCGCCAGCTTCATCCATATCATCCTCTATAGGGTGAACCGTCAAACTCTTCGTCATCATCATCTACAGAGTCATACTCTAAAGTTTTTACCGTTCTTTTCAGCTTCAAGTACAAACTTTTCTCTGATTTGCTCTTCTATTTTTGCTCAAATCTCGTGGATTTTCCATGAGGAAAGTCTTTTGCATTTTCTTCCCTCGACTGATCTTGTTTCCTTCATAGGAGTACCATGCACCGCCTTTTTCCACAACATCACTTGCAACCGCCAGATCATATCTCTCCGGACTTTTGATATACCCAGTCCGTACATTATATCAAACTCGGCCTCTTTGAAAGGAGGTGCCACTTTGTTTTTAACAACCTTTATTCTGGTCTTGGTTCCTATGATTTCACCGCCCTGCTTGATCTGCTCAACTTTTCTTACATCAAGTCTTACAGATGCATAGAATTTTAAGGCTCTACCTCCGGTGGTGGTCTCCGGGCTTCCAAACATTACACCTATCTTATCTCTGAGCTGGTTGATAAAGATAACTATACAATTGCTCTTGCTTACTATACCTGTAAGCTTTCTGAGTCCCTGGCTCATAAGTCTTGCCTGCAAGCCCATATGGGAATCTCCCATATCTCCTTCTATCTCGCCCTTGGGTACAAGTGCCGCTACAGAGTCGACTATTATAATATCAATAGCACCGGATCTTACCATAGTCTCCGTAATCTCAAGCGCCTGCTCACCGTTATCAGGCTGTGATACATACAGCTCGTCTATATTTACACCTATCTTATCCGCATAAACAGGATCAAGCGCATGCTCCGCATCTATAAATGCCGCAATACCTCCAAGCTTCTGAGCTTCGGCTACCATATGAAGGGCTACGGTTGTCTTACCTGATGACTCCGGTCCGTATACCTCTATAATTCTTCCCTTCGGAATGCCGCCTACACCTAATGCTATATCAAGCCCCAGTGAACCTGTAGGAATGGTCTCTACAAACATATTTGTATTTCCGTCTCCCAGCTTCATCACCGAACCCTTACCGTATGCCTCTCTATCTGTGTCAAGGCAGACTCAAGTGCCGCCTGTTTCTCACTTTTTCCATTACTCTTTTAACCTGTTGTGCTGCTTTGGAACTTTTTTCCTTCTTCATAACAACCTCCATCGAATGTATGTTCTTGTTTTTATTGTATATGCTTTCTTTTTATTTGTCAACAATGATATAAAGGGGAATTAAAATTAAGACATTAAAAACTAAGAATATAAAATAATTATTGAAATTTTTGAAAAATATAATATCTGCCATGTAATATGATTGTAATATAAAATGCAGGATTGCATCAATTTATGCATCCTGCTTTTAATATATTATTTATCCTTGGTATTTGCGGTAATTTCACCTTCTCCGACACCTTCTGTAGACTCCTTCATAAATAAAACTTTAGGTGTCAAAACTATCAAAGATAAGGTCCATCCATATACTGTAATTTCTTATGTAGTGCAGATCAAGCTTTAATTTATCATATGGTGTTGTATTGTACTTGCCGTGAACCTGTGCATATCCTGTAAGTCCCGCCTTCATTTTAAGTCTCATAGAAAACTCCGGAAGCTCTTCCATATACTCTGCGGCAATCTCCGGTCTCTCGTGTCTTTGGACCCATAAGACTCATTTCACCCTTTATTATATTAAAAAGCTGGGGAAGCTCATCCAATCTGGTAGCTCTTAAGAGCTTTCCGACTGCTGTGATTCTGTCATCATCTTCTCCGGCAAGCCTTGCTATACCGTCCTTTTTCCGCATCTTCTCTCATAGTTCCCGAATTTGTATATTTCAAACAGCTTTCCGTCAAGTGTAAGTCTGGTCTGCTTATAAAATACCGGACCTTTGTCTGTAAGATGTATTGCCGCACCGAACATGACAAACAGAGGCAGAGTAATTATTATACCTATTACGCTGACTACAACGTCTATGATTCTCTTTACCAGCATCTGATCGGCCTCAAGTCCCTCATTTCTTGAAAGAAGAATAGGTGTATCAAAACAGATTCAGATTTGTGAAGTTCTTATCAATATATCGCTTATCTTGGGTATCATATATACCTGATACCCTGCATCATAACATTTTCTTTTAAAAAGCAGATTTTTTTCATGTGAAGGTATATCTCCTACAACCATACCTTCAAACCCTCCGCTCTTTTCATTATTTCATCAATACCGACTTTTGTACTTATTACTCCGCCGATTATATACTTGTCATCTCTGGCACCTATTTTTTCCATTATGGAAAATACCGGTCTGTTTCCATAGACTACCAAAAGTCTTCTTGGCGGAAAGAGCACACTGTATATCCACTGAAATAAAAAAACCCAGGCACATACCAATGCGGCATCTATAACAGTTAAAATTATAAACGGTGTCGGTGCATGAAATCTTTTATCCACCAATGCAAGTATAATATATCCTATTACATTGGCTATCAAAAGCGATAAAATATGAGAATAGATTATATTACCTCTTTTAAATAACTCTATTTTTAAACCGCCGTATGTCTGCAGAAAGAAAAACAGCAACATTCCGTACATTGCAGCCAACAGCCAGATTCCTCTTCTCCAGAATCTTACCTCTATAATAGTATTCAGATGAAAATACCATAGCGCCCAATAAAGCCCTATTTCTATTAGCAATATGATAGCTGCCGAACTGAATTTTACAATTCGTTTATACTGTTCCTTTGTATTCATATCTCCTCCAATACCTCTCACCTGATACTATTGTAGCATATTTTTAATATATGTATTTATAATTTTGTATTAAGAGATAAAAATCTTTTATACAGACCTTAACAGTCTTTCAAGTTCATCATATCTTTCAACATGATTCACCCTATCCCTAAGTGCCGATGAGCCCTTCATACCATGAGTGTACCATGCAACATGCTTTTCTCATCTTTCTTATAGCCATAATTTCATCATCATATTGCATTTGCAGTTTGCAATGTTTGAGTATCATATCCACGATTTCATCTTTCTCGGGTTTTTCTATGATTTCCCCATTCAAATACCCTCTGATTTCTTTGAATATCCATGGATTTCCTCTTGCCGCTCTGGCAATCATTATTCCGTCACAGCCCGTATACTCATACATTTCTTTTGCACTTTTTCCGTCTACCACATCTCCGTTTCCAATTACAGGAATACCCAGATCTGACTTTACAGCCTTTATAATGCTCCAATCCGCCTTACCCGAATAATACTGTTCTCTGGTTCTGGCATGTACGGCAACAGCACTTACACCTGAAGCTTCGGCTATTTTTGCAATTTCAACCGCATTGATATTGTCGTCATTGAAACCCTTTTTCTTATCTTTTAATGTAACAGGCTTTTTTTACACTCTTTACAAGCTTTTGTAAGTATCTCCTCATAAGTTTCGGATTTCTTTCATAAGTGCCGAACCTTCACCGTTATTTACTATCTTCGGTACTGGACAAACCCATATTAAAGTCGAATATATCAAAATCTCTTTTCTTCTATACTGCAGCTCATCTGTGCAATTATATCGGGGTCCGAGCTCGAAAAGTCTGCAGCGCAATCGGATGTTCTCCTTTATCTATTTTTCATAAGCGGTTCCGTATTTTTGTTTTTAAAATAGATAGCCTTTGCACTCACCATCTCTGTAACTAGAAGTGAAGCTCCCATTTCTTTGCATAAATGACGAAATGGCAAGTCACTTACACCTGCCATTGGTCCTAGGCACAAACCGCCTTCTATATTTATATTTCCGATTTTAAAATCTTTAGCATTATTCCTTATTCTTTCTAAAAATAAACAGCTTTGAAAAAAATATAATTAAGTATAACTACGACCACACTTGAGACTATTTTTGCAATTATCCAGTTTCTCTTTAATAAGTCTACTCCAACAAAACATAATCGCTGTATCCAAAAACCTGTAAACAATCTTGCTGTAATAAAGCCTCGATAGCTCAACTGCCAGTTTTGAAAACTCAAAAGCTTTTTACTTTTAAATACCCATATTTTATTTGTTATAAAGGCAAAAAGAACGGATAATATCCATGCAATCGTATTGGATACCAAGTTCGGAAATTGAGTTTTGTATAGCAAATATGGTATGCTGCAAAAATTTACAAGAGTGGTCAGTACACCGAAAAATAAGATACAGTAATACACTCTCATATTTTTATATAATATGATATTTCTTTTCAAGCATAATTATTCTGCACTCTCTCCCAATATCACCACTTTATAAAACAATTCCAGCTGTGACAAAAGCTCTTCTTTTTTTCTTTGGTATAAGCTTATCTTCAAGCCGCTCTCTATCTCGTCAAAATAAAAATCGGCATCATCAACTCTTACACAAAAGCTCAAATTACCGAACCTATCAAACTCCATAGTAAGTATGCCTCCCGCTCTTCGGCAAAAGACACACACATTATTTTAAGCTCGTTTTTTATCTCATCCGGCAAAAGCTTGAACTTTTCATTGAAATAATACTTCTGAACATATGAGCTGGCACCACATAGCACCATGTTTTCACTGTTTGTCCAATCGTAATTATATCCGTCTATCATTTCAGGCATATTATCTTACCAAAAGCTTGCTTATTCTGAATTGATCTTCCGGTATATCCTTAGTCATTGCCAATGCTTCCTGAATATCAAAGTCAACATACTCACCGTTTTTGTATGCAACAAGTCTGTTTGAATGACCTGCCAATAAAAGCTCTACAGCCTTTGCTCCCATAATTGATGCATAAACTCTGTCCTTACATGTAGGCGCACCACCTCTTTGCATGTAACCGAGGATTGTAGCTCTTGTCTCGATTCCCGTAGCAGCTTCTATTCTCTTTGCCATGGAAGTTGAATGTCCGATTCCCTCGGCATTGATTATGATATGATGCTTTTTTCCGCGCTTTCTGTTTTCAATGATTCTGTCAATCAACACCTGCTCGTTTCCGTCATATCTCTCAGGTAAAAGCACATCCTCGGCACCGTTTGCAAAACCGCACCAAAGTGCAATATATCCTGCATTTCTACCCATTACCTCAATTATTGAGCATCTCTCATGTGATGTGGAAGTATCTCTTACCTTATCAATAGCTTCCATTGCAGTATTTACCGCAGTATCAAATCCTATAGTATAGTCTGTACATGCTATATCAAGGTCGATAGTTCCCGGTATTCCTATAGTATTGATTCCCAGTGCGGAAAGCTTCCGGCACCTTTGGAACGATCCGTCACCACTCTATAACGACAACTCCGTCTATACCATAGTTTTCTACAGATTTCAGCACCCTTTTTTTGTCCCTCCGGTGTAGTAAACTCCTGGCATCTTGCAGTATAAAGAATTGTACCACCTCTGTGAATAATTTCAGACACGCTGGTACTGTCCATATCTACTATCTCTTCCTGTAAAAAGTCCTGCATAACCTCCTCATGATTCCCCTTTACATTTATTCCGTTATGTATTGCTGTTCTAACTACCGCTCTGATAGCCGCATTCATTCCCGTGCATCACCACCACTTGTCAAAAACGCCTATAGTTTTTTTATTGCTATATTTCTCCTATTTTAAACGGATCTACTCTTTTTCCTTTGTACATTTATATAGTATATCTCGGTAAGAAATATACATATATAAATATCTACATCATTTTATATTAATGAAAAACATTTTTCAATAGTCTTGTCATGGAATTAATAAATTTAATTTTTAGAATCAGAAGAGTATTATCAAAAATCTAAAAACAGATTTCTTAATAATGCCCTTTTATATGCACGTCTTGCTTCGAATGCCATTCACAAGCGTTACAAAAGCAGTTAGCTCTGCGGCGGCTATCTCACGGCACATGAAAGGTCTCCCTTAGTGCTGCTACATTCCTGTCCCGACACGGTTCGAAAGTTTCCATTGCGTGGGGACCCCACTTCAACACCACTTACTCCAGACTGCCAAGCAAATGAACACCCTAGGCAAGACATCAATCTCTACTAAAGCGGATTGTAGGTACAGGACACCGCTATCTTCCCGGCTGTGCATTAACAAGTATACTTGCAATGATCTATATTTGTCAAATGATTTTTGATGTGCTAAAACAATTGCTCTCTAATTTTCTTCAAGCAAACTTTATAGTAAATTCCATCCTGTCCTTTGGTTGAGATTTTTCTCCTTATCCCTGTACTCCCAATTCAATACCTTGTCATATTTTACAGATAAATTCCTTTTCCGAAAGGACTTTAAGAAAGCATCGAGGTTATCCGATTTTTATCTCTTTTATTTTTCCTCATTGTCCACTTTATCTGCAACTTATTCACATAATATCGGTATCAAAACATACTGCTTGCCAGAGCCTTTATTCTTGCAACATACAAAAGATTAGCAACAGACTTCTGGCATCTCACCGAATCTGTCTATAAGCTCATCCCTGCATATCAAGGAAATCCTCCTCGGTTTTTACCAATGCTATCTTTTTATATATCTCAAGTTTTGTCTCTTCATTGGAAATATAGCTGCTTGGAATATAGGCACTGCTGTCTATCTCAACACTTGCCTCTACTTCCTCTTCCACAGGCTTTCCTGTCTTTAAAGCTCTGACTGCAGTGTTTAAAAGTTTCACATACAGGTCATATCCTACCTCTTCCATATGGCCATGCTGTGTTACACCCAAGCACATTTCCCTGCCCCTTATCTCAAGATCTCTCATTGCATCTTTTATTCCGGAACCGAGTTCCGTAAATCTCTTATTGCCTTAAGTCTCTTTGAAGCTTCCTCGGACAAAAGTTTATTTCTCGTATACATAAGGAAGGCATAGGCACTTCTTTTGCTTCTTCCGACTCTTCCCCTAAGCTGATAAAGCTGTGAGAGTCCAAGTCTGTCCGCATCATGAACAATTATGGTATTGGCATTCGGAACATCAAGGCCTGTCTCCACTATGGTTGTAGTTACCAATACATCCACATCACCATTGATAAAATCAACCATTCTTTCTTCCAAATGTCTCTCATCCATTCTTTCCATGCACATATTCCACATTTATATCGTAGGTAGTAGCTCTGACATGTGCGGCAACTTCTTCTATATTGTTGACTCTGTTATACAGATAGTATACCTGACCGCCTCTGGCAACCTCTTCTGATAGCCTCTTTAACCGTCTCATCATGATACTCCATTACATAGGTCTGTATCGGCTTTCTGTCAACAGGCGGCTCTTCCAATACCGACAGATCTCTGATACCCGAAAGTGACATATGAAGAGTTCTCGGTATCGGTGTTGCGTGGTAAGCACATTTACATTTTCTCACAAAGCTGCTTTTTAATTTCTCCTTATGCCTTACACCGAATCTTTGTTCTCATCCACTATCACAAGTCCGAGTTTTTTAGGTGTTACATCCTTTGATAAAAAGTCTGTGTAGTTCCTATCACTATATCCACAAGACCTTTTTCCAGATCACTGACAGTCTGATTCTGGCTCTTCTTTGTGTTAAATCTGGAAAAGCTAAACCTATTTTTTACAGGAAAAGTCCTTCATTCTCTGAACAAATGTATTGTAATGCTGTCTTGCAAGAATGGTTGTCGAACAAGGTAGCACTGATATCCTTCCTGTATTACCTTAAATGCAATTCTTAAGGCAATCTCAGTCTTACCATATCCCACATCTCCACATATCAGACGATCCATTATCTTTCCGGTCTCCAGATCTCTTTTGGCATCCTCTATGGCTTTTATCTGATCATATGTCTCTTCATACTCAAACATTTCTTCAAACTCTCTTTGCCAAAGAGTATCCTCTCCATAGAATACCCCTGTCCTTTAAGTCTGGTGGCATAAAGTTCCACAAGTTCTTTAGCCATCTCTTCGACTTCCGTCTTTACTCTTGATTTGGTCTTGCTCCACTCCACTCCGCCAAGCTTATTGAGTTTGGGCTTTTTTATTTCTCCACTGCCGTATTTTTGTATTCTGTTAAGCTTTGAAACCGGTACAAAGCAGTTGTCACCACCCTGATATTCGATCTTTACATAGTCCTTAATTACATCGTCTCTTTCTATCTTTTCTATACCTTTATAGATTCCAAGACCATGATCTTCATGTACGATATAATCGCCTATATGCAGTCTCGCTTAATGAGGTTACTCTGTCACCCTCATATTCTTTTTCTCTCTCTTTTCTTCTTCGGAGTTTTAAAAATATCCGTTTCCGAAATCAGCGCAAAAGTTGATTGCCGGATATTCAAATCCCGGGAGTGAATATTTCCCAACAAATATTGCAATCTGCCCCGGAGAGATACTTTATATCTTTTTCACTCTTCAGAAAAGAAAGCATCCAGGAATAATCATTTCTAAAACTGTCCGCAAAGTCTCTTTGCTCTGGTCTTTGAGGCACAAACAAGAGCAACTCTGGTTTTATCAGACCTGTACTTTTTCAAATCGTCCACAAGATTTGTAAAACTTCATGGTATACTCCCTGCTCATTCTTGAAAAACACGGAGTACATTGCTTTTGATTTCCAGTCCTTTTATTCTGTTATCAAGTCCCTGTAAGTGCAATACTCGGTGCTTTATTTCAAGCTGTGAACACCTCATCCGCTCCGAATATATCGGGAATATCTCTTTTTGTACTGTCCGATTCTATTCTTCCCGCTGCACTTTTGATTATATTCATCTTTCCGTTTTTCCTGCCTTGTCCATGGTTCTTGCAGGCTCACTCAATATATATCAGAGTATTTTTATAATCAAAGATCTTAAAAATGACTGCTCACCGCCAAGTACCTTTTTCTCTTGCCGGATAAATATTTACATAATCCAGCTCATCAATCGATCTTTGACTGGCGGGATCGAAGCTTTTCATAGCATCTATTTCATCATCCCAAAGTTCTATTCTTACAGGATATTCTTCAGTAAGCGGAAAAATATCTATTATTCCGCCTCTTATGGAAAACTGTCCGGGATTACTTTGTTTCAAAGCTTCTCATAGCCTATATCTGTCAGCTTTTTTGATATCTCTTCTATATCGATAATATCTTCCTTTTTTATCTCCAAAGTGGCTTCACAAAATTTTTGATAATCTTCAAGTTTATCCATAAGAGCGTCCACAGTTGTTACTATAACTCCGCTCTTATCTTCTTAAATGTTTCCATACTTCCACTCTTTTTGCTGTTATCTGTGAAGATCTTATATCTGCTGTAAAAACAAACAGGTCTCTTTGCAGGATACAGATAAACCTCGTCCAAAAAGCAGCCTATATCTTCATATAGCCTGCCTGCATTGTCTCTCATCATATGATATAACAAGTTTCCAAGCTTTTTCTTCTTTCATCAGCTCGGAAATCAGATGTGCTTTTCCCGGCTCTGACATATCACTGACCTGCACCGGGAATTTTTCTTTTTATACTTTCTTCTAAAGATTCAAAATCCGCTAATCTTTTTAAGGATTTTCAAACTAAACTCATATTCTTCCCTTACTTTGTCTTTTTGGTATTGTATCTGTTCATTGCAGTGTCGTACCGACCGTCCACCATAAGCTTTATCGCCTCTATGGCATCAGATGCCGCCTCATCAAGCAGTTTCTTGTCTGTATCGCCAAATCTGCCAAGTACATGATCCGCCAGATCCATCTTAGCCGGCTTTTCACCTACTCCCACCTTGACTCTCGGAAAATCGGATGTTCTATATGTGCAATCAATGACTTGATACCGTTGTGACCGCCTGCACTACCCTTTAATCTGATACGCAAATTTCCCTGGCTCTAAGTTTATATCATCATAAACCACTATGACATCTGCCGCCTCTATCTTAAAATAATCCATAAAGGCCCTCACAGATTCTCCGCTATTGTTCATATAAGTCTGTGGCTCTAAAATAATTGCCTTTTCATTCCCTATTCTGACCTTTGCGAAAAGTCCCTTTATATTTTCTTTTCGATATATCCTCTCCAAGCTCATATGCAAGTTTTTTCCACAACATAAAACCCGCATTATGTCTGGTATTTACATACTCTTCCGGGATTCCCCAAACCAACTATTAACTTCATTTTACTTTTTTTCTATCTTTATCAAACAAATTCCTTTAATATACCAAGCAATGCCATTGTAAAATTATATAGCCGTGCTATATAGCTTTTCTCTTATATTTCCTGATACTTTTATCTCTTTTATATTCTTCCGGATACATTCTTGTAGACATCACCTGCTTTACCGTCATTTACAAATACTTCCACAGAGCTTGCATCAATCATAAGTCTTAGATTTTCTATACCTTAGTTCTTAAAAATCTTTTTCTCTTCCGTATCCGTTTGCAATAAATGAAAGCTCCAAAGTCTCCCTGTCTGCATCAAAATCAAGCTTTAAAGTATCAAATATTTCTATCTCAAACTTATCACCGAAGTTTTGAAGTTCCAAATCAAATGCTCTGTTTTCATCCGAAACTTTATAAGAGATATTTTCTTCACCATACTCAAACAGCTCTTTTCTTAAGTGTTCAAGTTCTTTAACAGGCTTCATATAATGTATTATTTGCAAAGTCAAGCTCTCTGAATACACTCATACAATGCTGATATCCGTATTCTGTAGTCGGATTTGTATAACTTGCATCAGGCATACCCATCCAGCCAAGCATCAGTCTTCTTCCGTCATGCATGAAACTTTGTGGTGCATAGAAGTCAAAACCGAAGTCCGCCTCCTTATACTCTGTTATAAAACCGTTGGTTCTGAAATCCCCCTCTATAATAAAGTATCCGCAGGAGTAAATATTTTGGAATTCATACTTTCCTCCCTCAAGTCCCTGTGGACATGCCATAAGGATCCACTGACCGTTTATTTCAAAGAGATCCGGACATTCCCACATATATCCTATTTTTGCCATGGTTTCAAAGGTACGGATATGCTTCCAGTTATCGAGATCCTCCGATTCAAAAACCAACACCTCTCCCTTATCTTCCATAGTTCTGGCACCTATCACCATATAGTATTTGCCCTCGTATTCAAATACCTTGGGATCTCTTACATGCAAAGACAGTCCTTCCGGATAATCCTTATTGTACATAACGACCTTCCCGGATTCTACATTTATTCCGTCTAAACTTGTCACATGAACTGTATTACTCTCTCTACCTGTATATATATAGTCAAAATCTCCGTCTTTTTCACATTTCCTGTGTAGAAAATATGCATGGTATCATCCTTTATAAGAGCAGATCCTGAGTATGCACCGCTTTTATCATACTCATGTTCCGGCGAGAGGAATATCGGTGCTTCCTCCCAGTGTAGCAAATCCTTTGACTTTATATGTGCCCAGTATTTATTACCACCTGTCGCCTCTTTTGCATACTGATAAAACACATGATAGTATCCTTTAAAAAAGCAAAGTCCGTTAGGATCGTTCAGCCAACCGCTCTTTTGGCTCTATATGATATTTTTGTCTCCAATTATTCATTTTATTTCCTATCTATTGATTATCACTTACCTGTCTGTTACTGATTTCAAGAAGCTTGGTTCTCATTTCATTTTCTATATTCCTTAGCTCGGCTTCCGCTTCTTTTCTCTTTTTTCTACCCTCATCCTGTATCTTTATAACTTCATCAAATGTGGATATAAGGGTTTTATTTGTGCTCTTTAATGTCTCAATATCTATTATTCCACGCTCTGATTCCTTGGCTGTTTCTATAGTCGCCGCCTTTAAAGTTTCCGCATTCTTCTTTAAAAGCTCATTTGTCATATCAGACACCGCCCTTTGTGCCTTTGCGGCATCTGTGGAATGCTTTAATCCTATAGCTATTACCATCTGGTTTTTCCAAAGAGGAATGGTGTTTACAATAGTTGACTGTATCTTATCTGACATCATGGAATCATTGTTTTGAATAAGTCTTATCTGAGGTGCCATCTGTAATGATACCGTCTTTGTAAGCTCCAAATCATGTATTTTCTTTTCAAAGCGGTTTATCATCTGTGAAAAGTCTTTTGCCTTTTGTGTATCCTCAGGCAGTCCGCTTTCATCAGCTTTTTTGATAAGTTCATGTAATTCTATATTATTTGCTCTCTCAAGTCTTTTCTTACCTGCCATAATATACATTGATAATTCCTTGTAGTAGTTCATATTGAGCTCATACATCTTATCAAGCATCAAAACATCTTTCATCAAAGTTACTTGATGATCCTCTAAAGCCTTTGAAATATTATTGACATTAACCTCTACCTTGTCATACTTGGCTTCATATTTGCGTGTTTATTTCCGCTCTTTTTGAAAAATCCGAAAAATCCCTTTGTCCTCTTCATCAATCTCCAAAGAACGAATCTCACCTACCACTCCGGCAAGCATATCGCCTATCTCTCCAAGATCCTTGGTCTTAACTCTCCTCAAGAGCATTTTCCGAAAACTCGGCGATCTTTTTTTGACTGCCCACACCATATGTAAGTACAGCCTGTGAATTGCTTATATCTATTTTAGAAGAAAACTCCTCTACAAGTCTTTCTTCTTCAGGGGAGAGTTTTATCTGAGGTGTACTCTCAGTTTTGGCAGTCTCCACTACAACAGTTTCTGGTGCCTTCTCATCCGGATCAGTCGTCAGACTTGGACCTTCCTTTAACATATCATCCAGTGAATCCATATTTATTTCATTGTTCTTTTAATTCATTATCATTCATAGTCTCACCTCTCATCTTCTTTAATTCCGCCACCTATTAATCCTTCCTTTTGCAAAGCATAACTTTTAATAATGCTGCATCGGTGTCCGCATCAAATGCGGTATCCTTTAAAAAGACGGTTTTGGAATTCACCCACAAGCTTCATTTATAGAATCAATTGTCAATTCAATCTCATTTTTAGTATTCAAGATATCACATGTCGGGATAAAACATTGTCAAAATCGGAATAGGTCTTTATAAGCTTTACAGTTGTAGGCAACAATACTCGTGTTTATAAAGCTCTCTGTTTCTTAGGCTCCTTTTCTACCCTGTCAATTATTGCAGTAGTATAGTCTCAGCTTTGTAAGCTTGGATGACATAGGCTCATTTGTTATTCCAAGGTGCCTTTAATGGATATAATATACATCCCTACCCCTCAGATATAAGGCTTCCGTCTTATATATCAACCTTTTCTCAATTATATCATCTTTTCTTTGTTCTGATTTTCTTTTGCTCTTCCAAAGCGCCAACAGCCCTTATATACATCATGGCTTTCAACATAAAGCATTTATTTTCTTTTATCCAGATCCCCTGTGTGGAAAATCTTTTCTCATCATTTTCTTTTAAATTATGTGCCACGTCTTCATGATCTCCTCATTTGAAATCACAGCAATATTCTATATCTCATATAAGTCCTATTATTCATTATACGATAACATCTGTCCGCCTTTTCAACCATACTAAGATCACTGATTGCCGGAAATGCAAGAAATGCCTATTCCAAAAAGGTATATGCACGGCACAATCCAGCCGACAAAATGAGATAGGAAGTACTAGTCAGTGTAAGTACAAATATAGGAATACTGAAAAATATCATCATAGGTACCTCGACAAATATCCTTATAACAAATCCGATCTGTTGGTCCTCAAATAAAATGTTGTCCTATTGCTTTTTCATTTACTCTTACACTAACTGCATTCTTATTATAATTTTCTTTGTCATGATTGTTCACTTCCCTGGCTGCTCAACAACATTATCTGCAAAATTTCTTTTGCATTATTTCCTATCCGTTTCCATCAAAAATATGATCTCATATAACCTCTGATACCGTTCCAATTCTCCCGTACATAATCACCTCGTTAATGCTTCCTAATCATTTTTTATTATCCCACATCTTTACATGTATATCAATATTAAACACATTTTACTCTAGTAAAATATTCATCCATACAGGCTTTCTTTTATATATACTATATTTTTATTTAATTATTTTTGAACTCTGGTAAAGAAATGTATATAAATTCTATGAATAATATAAATTATATTCATTGATATTCATCTTTATTAGGCGTATAATGTCTATGAATAAGCATAAATATATTCATAGAATATTGAATTTTCAAAGGAGATGTATGAAAAGCATGAGTGAGGAAGAAAAGGAAAAATAAAGAAAATATTATGAATACCGCAATTGAGCTGTTTCATAATAATGGATCGAAGTCTCTTAAGTATTCTGAATTGACAAAAAGAGTCGGTATTGTAGCAGGGAAGCTTTTTATAATTTTTGGAAGGATATGATTCACTTATCATTGACCTGGCGGCAATAGATCCGGTCAGAAATTAAAAGCTCTTGAAAAGAAAATTTTTCAAACTCACTTGATGATCCTGCAGGATTTTTAACTCGAGGTCATATACAAAATATTCTTGACTTTGATGCAAAAGATAAAAACTCAGCCGGTATATGAAGAGGGGATAGTCTTAAAATACTTTAAGACAAAGAAATCTGATGAGATGAATCAAATAGAAAAATCTGTATGGGAGTTTTATAAAAGCTTGTAATTTATCAAGCGAAAACTCAGTACAGCTGCTGATGAATATGGTCTTGCAATGCCTTTATAGGCAGCTTCCTACTTGTGCTTAGATTACTATCTTTGATGAGAAATATTTTTGAAGATATACTAAAACTATATATATCCGCAAAGTAGCAACCAAAGTATATATTAAAGCTTTGATATTGTAAGCTTTTAAATCTTTGCAGGCTTTTTGCATACAACATAATTTTTTAATGTACATGGGGAGATTATACTCTGATTTTATTGATAGAGAAGATGCATCACTGCTGGAGGAAAAGGGAGCAAATCTGGAGAGTTTTATCTCTGCCAATATAAATGTTCCAAAGGGCTTCGGTAATTGCCGCAGATTCCTATAAAGCTTCCTAAGAGAAAACGGCATAGAAGAAATTATTAGAAATAAGCCAAAGAAGTATTGCGATGAAAGGCAAATTTTAAAAAGCCGCAGACTGCTTTTCGTGAGCTGATAAGGTCAGTGGATTTTTCCACTGAGACAAAAACTTATAGAAGATAAAATATAAGAGTCTTGGTGAAATATAAGAGCTGCCGTCTGCTCATCCGCCACCGCAGAAGATCTGTCTGATGCCAGTTTTGCCGGGCAGCAGGAAACCTGAGCGAAATGTAGTGGGGCATAGATATGCTCTTTATTACAGATTCGCAACTGCTATGCCTCCTCATGGGTACCAGATGGTAAGTTACAGATTTACATCGTGGCTATGATCAAACTTGCAGCCATTGTGGTAGTGGTACATGGTGGAGGAGTGAAAAGGCTGAGTTTTATTTACTGTAACCACTAAGCCAAGACACAAATGAAATGCAAATAAATGCAAGCTATGGTTTGGGAGAAAAGTGTTGTAAGCGGCAGTGTAACCCGGACAGCTATATTGTCGACAAAAAGCGGCAGACTTTTGAAACAACCATAGGCTCTAAGGAAAACAAAAATAGTATATGGAAGCAAAGACACTGTAGAGATAGCTGTAGATGAAAAGGAACAAAAAGAGAGTTTTAGATGATAATGAAATATCAGAGCTTTATAAACTGTGGACTAAAAATAGAAAAGCATTATGGTATGCCTATGGATATTGAGTGGGCTGTCAAAAGACGGTAAATGTATATATTTTTACAGGCAAGGGCTATAACCACATTATATATACCGGTGAGGATACTTCATATAAAACTTACATAAAAGGCAATAAAGCTGACTAAGAGTATGCGCAAAACCTTGTCATTTCAACTTGAAAAATGCCCTTGCCTACAGAGTTTTGGATTATGATTTTATAATGGCACCAATGATCAAAAGTCAAAAATATTTGCAGAGCTGCATAGTCTTTGACTCGGATCCAGATTGATGATG
>BNJU01001035.1_pt1 | contig 76095 bp, 92 predicted proteins | sample 8539281 | NCBI WGS metagenome assembly BNJU01 (sample SAMD00202456, study PRJDB9452) | human saliva metagenome | isolation source: human saliva | place: Japan
AAAAAAACGGCAACTGCCGTTTCAGAATGAAGACAAACATCGTTTTTTTGATGTTTGTCTTTTTATATTCTTACCTAATTCTCCTATAATCCAATAATATTGAGATATTGGGGTAAAATTATAGGTCTTTCCTGTCATCATTTTTACCAATTTTTTGATATTTAGACACGCTAAAGTAAGCCCAACCTTATCTTCCATTTTGGACTTTCCTTTTTCTCTGGTATAACGTAAGTTATGATATTCTTTAGCTGTTCCGAATAACCGTTCTATCGTTTCTTTACGGTGTTGATACCGTTCTTTCATACCACTTTGATGGCGAATATCTTCACAGACTTCTAGGGCATCTTTCCAAATATGACGCACAACAACTTTTTGGTTCTGGCGACTTTCTGTACAAATAGCTAACAAGGGACAGGTCTTACAAATTTTAGGATTACTTTTATACTCTCGATAACCTTCACGTGTGGTTGTACGATAAGTTAACACCTTGTTCTCTGGACAAAGATAACAATCAAAATGCTCGTCATAGACAAAGTCTTTTGGACGTAAAAAATCTTTCTTACCTCTTGGTCTAGTGTAAGGGAAAACTGGTGTAATCCCTTTTTCTAGAAGAAACTTGGCAATACTAGGTGTTTTATAGCCTGAATCCGCAATAATGAATTCAGGAGAGAATGGTTCTAGTTTGACAAAAAGAGCAGAGAAAGCCTGACTATCATGGATGTTTCCTGCTTCAACCGTATAAGCTAAGGCCCAACCGTGTTTATCACAAGCTACTTGAGCATTGTAAGCGAAGACTTCCTTATGTTCCCCCTTATGAAACCAACCACTGTCTGGGTCTGTCGTTGATTGTTTCTTAGGTTTAGCCTCGCTTTTTTTGGCGGGCTTTAAGAGCTTTTTTGCGTGTTTTCTCCTATCTAAATTAATCTCAATCTCCAGTTGTTCACTCATGAATTTAGCTTTTTGATCAATAACAACAGTTTTGTACTTATGATTATTAGCAGCTGCCTTGATATGGGTCCCATCAATGAAGATTTCTGAGGGATCAATGAGCCCCGCTTCCAAAACATGATGAAGCACATGACTAAAAATGTGTGCTAACACTTCCTTGTTTTGAAAGCGTCGGCTATAGTTCTTACCGTAAGTTGTAAAATGAGGCACCTTATCGTTCAGAGATAAGCCAAGAAACCAACGGTAAGCCGTATTCACCTCAATATCTTTTAATGGTTTGGCGCATAGAACGAATGCCATAAAAAAACATTGAATCAACGGAATTTTTAACTAATAAAACGGGGTCTAGACTAGGGCGACCATTATCCGAGGAATAACTATCTTCGACAAGATCATAAATAAAAGAGAAATCAATCGTTTCCTCGACTTTTTCTTAGAAAAATGGTCTTTAGGCACAAGTTCATCAAGCGTATAGAATCCTACTTGACGTCAATTGTATTCAGGGATTTTTCTTTGTGAAACATAGAACACCTCATCAAATACCTTTTTTTCTTTTATTATACTCCTTCAAAGCAAGAAAAGTCCCCAGAAGTATAACTTCTGAGGACTTTGTCTTCAATCTGAAACGGCAACTGCCGTTTTTTTATATGTCTGAGAATCTAAAAAAGTTAAGGTCGATACCTTAACTTTTTTGTTTTTAACCCAAGAAACGTTTGAGGAATTCCTTGGTACGTTCTTCTTTAGGGATTTTCAAAGATTTGTTCTGGGCTACCTTGTTCAGCGATTACCCCTTTATCCATGAAGATGACACGGTCTGAAACATCACGTGCGAACTCCATTTCATGGGTAACGATAATCATGGTCAAACCAGTTTCGGATAGCTCCTGCATAGTCTTGAGTACTTCCCCTACCATTTCTGGGTCAAGGGCTGAAGTTGGTTCGTCAAAGAGGATGGCTTCTGGATCAACAGAGAGAGGGCACGAGCGATTGCTACACGTTGTTTTTGTCCCCCTGAAAGTTGTTTTGGTTTAGCTTTCCAGTATTGTTCCCCCATACCAACTTTCTCCAAGTTAGCTTTGGCGATGCTTTCAGCTTCTTTACGGTCACGTTTGAGAACGGTTGTTTGAGCTACGATAGCATTTTCCAAGACATTAAGGTTTTCAAAGAGGTTGAAGGATTGGAAAACCATACCGAGTCTTTCACGATAGGTAGTGAGGTCGTAACCTTTTTCAAGGACGTTGTCCCCATGATAGAGGATTTCACCACCTGAAGGTGACTCGAGTAAGTTAATAGAGCGAAGGAAGGTTGATTTCCCTGAACCTGAAGAACCAATAATTGAGATAACCTCACCCTTTTTGACGCTGAGGGAGATATCTTTGAGGACTTCATTTTTTCCGTATGATTTTTTGAGGTTTTTAATTTCTAAAATCGTCTCAGTCATTAGTGAACCCCTCCTTGTGTGTAAGTATCTTGATCCAAACGGCGTTCTACATAACGCAAGATGCGTGTCACTGTGAAGGTAAGAACAAAGTAGATTGCTGCGATAACAAAGAATGTTTGGAAGTATTGATAAGTTTGGCTTGCGACAGTGTTACCTGCGAAGTAAAGTTCCACAACAGAAATAACGTTCAAAACAGAGGTATCCTTGATATTGATAACGAACTCATTACCAGTAGCTGGCAAGATGTTACGGATAACCTGTGGAAGAACAATCTTACGCATGGTTTGACCGTGGGTAAATCCAAGAGCAGTTGCAGCTTCAAATTGTCCTTTATCTACGGCGAAGATACCACCACGAACGATTTCACTCATGTAGGCTCCGGTGTTGATAGAAACGATGAAGACAGCTGCTAGGGTACGGTCAATATTGATACCAAAGGCTTGGGCAGTACCGTAGTAGATAACCATAGATTGTACAATCATTGGTGTACCACGGAAAACTTCGATATAGACATTAAGAACCCAACCGAAGAGTTTTTGGAGCAAGGCTACAAATTTATTAGCAGCCTTAGGAGCTGTGCGGTAAACACCAATCATAAGACCGATGAAAGTACCCACAACTGTACCGATAATTGAGATAAGAAGGGTAATTCCTGTACCACGTAAGAATTGTGGCCAGTTCTTAGCGATGATATTGCTCATCTGACTAAAGAAGTTTCCTTTTTTAGCCTCATCAGTCTTATCTGCAGGTTGGATGTCAATGATGTGATCCATCAGTTTAACACGTTCCTCTTGGCTGATTCCAGCAAGGACCTTATTGACTTGTTCCATTTGCTGGCTGTTTCCTTTGCGAAGACCGACGGCCAAGGAGACGTCATCGTCTGAAACCTGGAAACCACCATCTTTAAGCGTAATCATCTTATATTTTGAGCTAGCTTCTTCGGCAGTTTTTGCTTCAGGACGCTCTGAAACATAACCATCGATGATACCAGATGCAAGGGCTTGGCGCATAGCACCGAAGTCTCCCATAGCGGTTTGTTTGCTGACACCTGGGATTTGGTCAATCAAATTATAGAGATAAACCCCTTGTTGAGCTGTGATTTTAGCATCCTTGAAGTCTTTGAGACTCTTAGCGTTGGCATAATCACCGTCTGAGCTGACAACCATGACAGGTTCGCTTCGGTAGTAGCTGTCTGAAAAGTCGATTTCTTGACGACGTTCAGCTGTTGGGCTCATACCTGCGATGATCATATCGATTTTGCCGGAAGTGAGGGCAGGAATCAAACCTGTCCAAGCTGTTTTGACTACCAAGGGTTTCTTGCCTTGAGCTTCAGCGATTTTTTTAGCGATTTGCACGTCATAACCGTTGGCATACTGTTTGGTACCTTCGATTGGAACGGCTCCGTTTGAGTTATCGTCCTGCGTCCAGTTGAAAGGTGCATAGGCAGCCTCCATACCGACACGGAGATACTCGTCTGCTTGAGCGCTTGATACCCCACCAAAAACGAGGAGGAGCGCTGCAAAGCAGGCTACAATAATTTTTTTCATTGAAACAATGTCTCCTATAAAAATGTCATACCTTACTATTTTACAGGAAATTAGGATTAATGACAATAAGTTGGGATTAGAAAAACAATCTCTATACCAAGATTGTCTTCAAATACAAGTTGTAATTTGATATAATAGGAAGGACGATTTGGAGCCTTGATCATTTTTGGTGTGATGAGGCTAGCATTTTAAAACGGAGATAATTATGCAAACGGCACAATTTATTATTGAATTACTAAAAGCAGTCTTTCTTGGGATTGTCGAAGGTATCACTGAGTGGCTACCGATTTCATCTACAGGTCACTTGATTTTGGTGAATGAATTCTTGAACTTGAGACAAAGTAAAGATTTCATCGATATGTTTAATATCGTTATCCAACTTGGTGCTATTCTTGCGGTTATGGTCATTTACTTTAAACGTTTGAATCCCTTCCAACCTGGTAAGACAGCACGTGAAGTGCAATTGACTTGGCAACTTTGGCTCAAGGTGGTCATTGCCTGTATTCCTTCAGCCTTCTTTGGTCTTCTTTTAGATGACTGGATGGAGGCCCATCTCAGTAATTTCTTTGTAGTAGCTATCATGTTGGTAGTCTACAGGATTGCCTTTTATTTGGATTGAGGACCGCAATCGACGTGTAGAACCTAAGGTAACGGATTTGGCACGTATGTCTTACAAGACAGCTTTCTATATTGGTCTTTTCCAAGTCTTGAGTATCATTCCAGGGACAAGCCGTTCAGGTGCTACTATTCTTGGGAGGGTATCATCGTTGGTACTAGTCGTAGCGTAGCTGCTGACTTTACCTTCTTCCTTGGTATTCCAACCATGTTTGGTTATAGTGGCCTTAAGGCGGTTAAGTATTTCATTGACAGGGAATACCTTGACAGGTGGACAAGTGGCTATTCTCTTGGTAGCTAGTGTGACAGCCTTTGTTGTCAGCTTGTTCGTGATTCGCTTCTTGATGAATTATATTAGAAACATGATTTCACAGTTTTTCGGAAAATACCGTATCGTGCTTGGTATTATTGTGCTTCTCTATGGAGCTGTCAAACTTATTTTTCGGATAATTACTTTTTAAGTAAACTGAAAAGGACTTCAATTGAAGTCCTTTTTTTTAGCTGGTTTAGAGATCATTTGTGGATAAGTTTTTCCAAAGATAAGGTAAGCTAGCAACCATAGGACCAATCCGCAAGTCAAAAAGCTAGCTAGGATTTTTCAAGAAAGTCCACGACATTATGCAAGGGATACCATCCGGACAAACAGAGAATTGGAAGGATGGTAACACACATGATAGAGAAGTGGAGAAGTGATTGCTGTTTGAGCGATAAACGGTTATCGTCGTAAATGGGAGCAGTTGCTAGTATGATGGCAACGATCAGTCCTGTAAGAAAGGTAGATTTGTTTACTTGATAAGGTTGCCCCGATAAGTAGAGAAAGAGCGTCAATAAACTCGTTATTCCTCCAGCAATGCTAGCTCGTAGCCACCCTTTTTTATAGGCAGTCATGGTCATCACCTCCATGTATATCTTCCCTTTTATTATACTCCAATCTAGGATAGATGACAGGTATAAATGAGGGAAATACAAGGTTTTGTTAGTATTAAAGTTTTTTTAGAAATCCTTTCCAAAATAAGACTCAAACTTGCTCAGAAATTGCTATCTCTTGGCTTTTCTAGTATAATGAAATAACTACTCGTGCGAGGTTTTTTACATATGGAAATGAAACAAATAAGCGAGACAACTCTAAAAATCATGATTACCATGGAAGATCTTGAAGAACATGGTATGGAATTGAAGGATTTCTTGATTCCCCAGGAAAAAAACAGAGAATTTTTTTCTATACTGTCATGGATGAGTTGGACTTGCCTGATAACTTTAAAAATAGTGGGATGCTGAGCTTCCGTGTCACGCCACGCAAGGATCGTGTGGATGTCTTTGTGACTAAATCAGATCTTAAGGAAGACCTTGATTTCAACGATTTGTCAGATATGGATGACTATTCAGGGCTTTCTCCAGAAGAGTTTCTAAAGGCCCTTGAGGGTAACTTTATAGACAAGGGTGACATCGAAGCACACCATAAGCTCGAAGAGCTTGAAAAGACCTTGGAAGAGGTTGATAAGGCTATGACAGAGCCTACCAAGGAAGTGGCTGAAGAAAATATTCGTGAAGACTATACCCACTATGTCTTGGCCTTCTCTGATTTTGATCAAGTGGTGACTTTTACGCAAGGTTTGAAGGATGTACCTGTTGAAGGTTCTGAGCTTTATAAACTTGGGGATGTCTACTACATGACGATCCTTCTTTACTTGGCTGATGAGCCTGATTATTACGCGAACAATATGTATGCGCGTTTTCTTGAATATGCGAATGTGGCAGACCGAACACGTGCCTACCTACAAGAGCATGCAACAATCTTGATGGAAGATGATGCTTTACCGGTACTACAAGCAACGAAATGGAGCTAAGACATGCCTTGGACCATTAACTATATATTCGTTTTGATTGGTACCTTTTTGATTGCCATTGTGGCGACCCCTTTGGTACGTTCTTTGGCCTTACGTGTCGGAGCTGTTGACAATCCCAATGCAAGACGTATCAATAAAAAGCCCATGCCTAGTGCTGGCGGTCTAGCTATTTTGTTGGCCTTTGTACTAGCGACCTTGGTCTTTATGCCTATGATTATCCATAAGGATATCTGGCATGTTTCCTACGTCAGGTACATTTTGCCGGTTGTTGTGGGAGGATCTGTCGTAGCTCTGACTGGCTTCATTGATGATATCTTGGAATTAAAGCCTCTACCTAAGATGCTTGGTATTGTTATTGGAGCTGTCATCGTTTGGGCTTTTACAGACTTCCGATTTGATAGCTTTAAGATTCCATTTGGTGGTCCCATGATTCATTTTGGGCCGGTCTTGACCTTGATTTTAACGGTGTTATGGATTGTGGCCATCACCAATGCCATTAATCTGATTGATGGTTTGGACGGCTTGGTTGGAGGCGTTTCCATCATTTCCCTTATGACTATGGGGGTGATCTCTTATTTCTTCCTCTATGATACTGATATTTTCTTGACCATGACCATCTTTGTCTTGGTTGCTGCTATTATGGGCTTTTTCCCTTACAATTATCATCCAGCGATTATCTATCTAGGTGATACGGGGGCGCTCTTTATTGGCTTTATGATTGGTGTCTTGTCATTACAAGGGTTGAAATGCAACCGCAGTAGCTATTTTGTCACCTGTTATTATTCTTGGAGTGCCTATTGTTGATACAGTGGTGGCTATTGTCCGCCGTAAGTTGTCAGGGCGCCCAGCCATGGAGGCTGACAAGATGCACTTGCATCATCGTCTTCTAGCTATGGGCTTCACTCATCGAGGAGCGGTTCTGGTGGTTTATGCCATCGCTATCCTCTTTTCATTGATTGCCCTCCTGTTAAATGTTTCCAGTCGTCTCGGTGGTATTCTCTTGCTCTTGAGTTTGATTTTGGGAATGGAAATTCTGATTGAAGGGCTTGAGATTTGGGGCGTTGGTCGAACACCACTCTTCAACCTTCTGAAATTTATCGGGAACAGTGATTATCGCCAAGCAACCATGTTAAAATGGAAGCAAGGGCGAAAAAATTAAACATTTGAAAAGCCAAGTAATGGCTTTTTTGTTATAATGACTCTAATTAAGGAAAATGGAAGTTCTCTTTTTATTTTCCAGAAAATAGCAAGACTATTTTCAAAAAAATAATGCAATTTAGCGAGCAAGTGCTCGCTGTATATATGAAAAAGGAGTATACAATGTCTGTACTTGAAATCAAAAATCTTCATGTGTCTGTTGAAGATAAAGAAATCTTGAAGGGTCTTAATTTGACTCTTAAAACTGGTGAGATTGCTGCTATCATGGGTCCTAACGGAACTGGTAAATCTACCCTCTCAGCTGCTATCATGGGTAACCCAAACTATGAAATCACAGAAGGGACATCCTTTTTTTGATGGTGAAAGCATCCTTGACTTGGAAGTTGACGAACGTGCACGCCTAGGTCTTTTCCTTGCTATGCAATACCCAGCTGAAATCCCAGGGATCACAAATGCTGAGTTCATCCGTGCGGCTATGAACGCTGGAAAAGAAGATGACGAAAAGATTTCTGTTCTTGATTTCATCACTAAATTGGATGAAAAGATGGAATTGCTTGGTATGCGTGAAGAAATGGCTGAGCGTTACCTTAATGAAGGTTTCTCAGGTGGTGAGAAAAAACGTAACGAAATCCTTCAATTGCTCATGTTGGAACCTAAGTTTGCTCTTCTCGATGAGATTGACTCAGGTCTTGATATCGATGCCCTTAAAGTGGTTTCAAAAGGGGTTAACGCTATGCGTGGCGAAGGCTTCGGTGCTATGATTATCACTCATTACCAACGTCTCTTGAACTATATCACTCCAGATGTCGTACACGTAATGATGGAAGGTAAAGTGGTTCTTTCAGGCGGTCCTGAATTGGCTGCTCGTCTTGAGCAAGAAGGTTATGCGAAAATCGCTGAAGAGCTCGGTTACGAGTACCACGAAGAAGCGTAAGTCTGTTACTCGAAATAACTAGAAAAGGAGTAACCTATGTCAAAAGAATCTATTATCGCTTTTTCACAAGCAAAAGCAGAGCCACTTTGGTTGCAAGACCTTCGTCAAGCAGCCTTTGATAAGCTTGAAAGTTTGGCTCTTCCAAAAATTGAGTGTGTTAAATTCCACCGTTGGAATCTCGGTGATGGAACGATTACTGAAAATGAACCATCAGCAAATGTGCCTGATTTTACAGCGCTTGGAAACAACCCTAAATTGGTCCAAGTAGGAACAAATACTGTTCTTGAACAATTGCCAGCTGACTTGATTAGCCAAGGTGTGGTCTTTACAGACCTTACGAGCGCTCTTGAGGAAATCCCAGAAGTCGTTGAAGCCTTCTTTGGTAAGGCTGTAGCCTATGATGAGGACAAATTGGCAGCTTATAACTATGCCTACTTCAATAGTGCAGCAGTCCTTTATGTACCAGATAATGTTGAAATTGACTTGCCAGTTGAAAGCTATTTTTACCAAGATGGAGCTTCAAATGTTCCATTTAACAAACACGTTTTGATCGTGGCCGGTAAAAATAGTAAATTGACTTACCTTGAGCGTTTTGAAACGCTAGGTGAAGCGACTGAAAAAGCTAGTGCCAACATTTCTGTGGAAGTTATTGCTCAAGACGGTGCACAAGTTAAGTTTGCGGCTATTGACCGTTTGGGTGAAAACGTCACAACTTATATTAGTCGTCGAGGTCGTATCGGTCGTGATGCCAGCATTGACTGGGCTCTCGGTATCATGAACGAGGGCAATGTTATTGCTGACTTTGATAGTGACTTGATTGGTAATGGAAGTCATGCCAACCTTAAAGTTATTGGTCTTTCATCAGGTCGTCAGGTTCAAGGGATTGATACTCGTGTGACTAACTATGGTAACAACTCTGTGGGTCATATCCTCCAACACGGTGTTATCTTGGAACGTGGTACTTTGACTTTCAATGGTATTGGTCACATTGTCAAAGGTGCTAAGGGTGCTGACGCACAACAAGAAAGCCGTGTGCTTATGCTTTCTGACAAGGCACGTTCAGATGCGAACCCAATCCTCTTGATTGACGAAAATGAAGTTACAGCAGGACATGCCGCTTCAATCGGTCAGGTAGATCCCGAGGATATGTATTACCTCATGAGTCGTGGACTTGATCAAGACACTGCAGAACGTTTGGTTATCCGTGGTTTCTTGGGGGCGGTTATTACTGAAATCCCAGTTAAAGAAGTGCGCGATGAAATGATTTCTGTAACTGATACAAAACTAAACAAACGTTAGGAACTATCGACGTAGATAGTCTAACCTATGATATATCTAGATAGGGAGATAAGATGTCAGCTTTAGATGCCTATAAGATTCGACAAGATTTTTGCCATTTTTAGATCAGGTAGTTAATGATGAACCTTTGGTATACTTGGATAATGCAGCAACGACTCAGAAGCCTCAAGTAGTTTTGGATACTCTCATGGCCTACTATCATGAGGACAATGCCAATGTTCACCGTGGTGTGCACACTTTGGCTGAGCGTGCAACAGCTGCTTACGAAGCTAGTCGTGAAAAGCTTCGTCAGTTTATCAATGCTAAATCAACCAAAGAGGTCCTCTTTACACGTGGAACGACAACTGGTCTTAACTGGGTTGGTCGTTTGCAGAGCAGGTTCTTGAGCCAGGAGATGAGGTGGTTATTTCAATTATGGAACACCACTCGAATATCATTCCTTGGCAGGAAGCTTGTAAGAAGACGGGGGCTAAACTTGTTTATGCCTACTTGAAAGATGGCCAATTGGATATGGAAGATTTGGCTAACAAGATTACTGAAAAGACAAAATTTGTCAGTCTAGCTCAGGTCTCTAACGTTTTAGGCTGCATCAATCCTGTCAAAGAAATTGCCAAGCTCGCTCACCAAGTTGGTGCCTATATGGTGGTGGATGGTGCCCAATCGGCGCCCCACATGGCCATTGATGTTCAGGATTTGGATTGTGATTTCTTCACCCTTTCTGGACATAAGATGTTAGGCCCAACAGGGATTGGGGTTCTTTATGGCAAGGAAGAGATTCTTAACCAGATGAATCCTATTGAATTCGGTGGTGAGATGATTGATTTCGTTTACGAACAGGAAGCCACTTGGAAGGAATTGCCTTGGAAATTTGAGGCTGGTACACCTAACATTGCGGGGGCTATTGCTCTTGGAGCTGCTGTAGACTACCTCTCTGCTTTAGGCATGGAAAATATTCATGCTTACGAGCAAGAGTTGGTAGACTATGTTTTGCCTAAACTTCAGGCGATTGAGGGATTGACAGTCTACGGTCCAGAGGATCCTAGCCAGCATGCAGGTGTTATTGCCTTTAATATTGATGGGCTTCACCCTCATGATGTGGCGACAGCTCTTGATTATGAAGGAGTGGCAGTGCGTGCGGGTCACCACTGTGCTCAGCCTTTAATTAATCATTTAGAATCTCATCAGCTGCCCGAGCAAGTTTCTATATTTACAATACTAAAGAGGATTGTGACAAGCTTGTGGAGGCAATTCTTGCGACGAAGGAGTTTTTCAATGGCACTCTCTAGACTAGATAGTTTATATATGGCTGTTGTGGCCGATCACTCTAAGAGCCCTCACCATCATGGTGTCCTACCAGATGTGGAGCAACTTCAACTGAATAATCCGACTTGTGGAGATGTTATCAATCTGTCAGTTAAATTTGATGGTGACGTGATTGAAGACATTGCCTTTGCTGGTGATGGTTGTACTATTTCTACAGCTTCATCAAGTATGATGACGGATGCAGTTATTGGAAAAACCAAGGCAGAGGCTTTGGAACTAGCGGAGATTTTCTCTCTTATGATTCAAGGAAAACATGACATCGCTACAGGTAAATTAGGTGAAGCTAAGCTTTTGGCGGGGGTTTCTAAATTTCCACAACGTATCAAATGTGCAACACTCTCTTGGAATGCGCTCAAAAAAGCCATAGAGAGAAGCGAGCTTTAGGAAGTCAAGGAGCAGTTAGTCTCCTTGCCCAAGCAAAAAGGAAAACGAATCAAACCTTTAATAAAGGAAAATACTATGACTGAAACAAATGAAAAAGTAGAACCAAAACCCATTGATTTGGGGGAATATAAATACGGTTTCCATGACGATGTGACACCAGTCTTTTCAACAGGAAAAGGAATCAGTGAAGATGTGGTCCGTGCCATGTCTGCTGAAAAAGGGGAGCCTGAGTGGATGCTTGAATTCCGCTTGAAATCATTGGAAACCTTTAACAAAATGGCCATGCAAGAGTGGGGACCAGACCTTTCTGGTATTAACTTTGATGACTTGACATATTTCCAAAAAGCATCAGACAAACCTGCTCGTGACTGGGAAGACGTTCCTGAGAAAATCAAGGAAACTTTTGAACGTATTGGTATCCCAGAAGCAGAGCGTGCCTATCTTGCTGGAGCCTCAGCTCAGTATGAATCAGAAGTGGTTTACCACAACATGAAAGAAGAGTATGACAAGTTGGGTATTATCTTTACAGATACGGACTCAGCTCTTAAAGAGCATCCAGAGCTCTTCAAAAGTACTTCTCAAAACTGGTTCCTCCAACAGACAATAAATTTGCGGCCCTTAATTCTGCCTTCTGGTCAGGTGGTACCTTTATTTATGTACCCTAAAAGGCGTCAAGGTGGATATTCCGCTTCAAACCTACTTCCGTATCAATAACGAAGCGACTGCCCAGTTTGAACGTACCCTTATCATCGTTGATGAAGGTGCCAGCGTTCACTATGTTGAAGGATGTACAGCGCCAACATACACAACGGCTAGCCTTCATGCAGCCATTGTTGAAATCTTTGCACTTGATGGTGCCTACATGCGCTACTCAACTATCCAAAACTGGTCAGATAGCGTCTACAACTTGGTAACTAAACGTGCTACCGCTAAGAAAAATGCGACTGTTGAGTGGATTGATGGTAACCTTGGGGCCGAAGTCACTATGAAGTACCCATCTGTTTACCTTGATGGAGAAGGTGCGCGTGGTACCATGCTTTCAATTGCCTTCGCCAATGCAGGTCAACACCAAGATACAGGGGCTAAGATGATTCACAATGCACCGCATACATCATCATCTATTGTTTCTAAATCAATCGCTCGTAACGGTGGTAAGGTTGACTACCGTGGACAAGTCACTTTCAACAAGGATTCTAAGAAATCGGTATCTCACATCGAATGTGATACCATCTTGATGGATGACTTGTCTAAATCAGACACTATCCCATTTAACGAAATCCATAACTCACAAGTTGCCCTTGAACACGAAGCTAAAGTTTCTAAGATTTCTGAAGAGCAACTCTACTACCTCATGAGTCGTGGACTTTCAGAACAAGAAGCAACAGAGATGATTGTTATGGGATTTGTGGAACCATTTACCAAAGAACTTCCAATGGAATATGCTGTTGAGCTTAACCGCTTGATTAGTTATGAAATGGAAGGATCAGTTGGGTAAAAACTCTGATAATTTAAAGGGACCAGATGGTCCTTTTTGTTTTGCTAGAAAAATCGAGCAATGAGCTCTAGATAACTGTTAGTAACAGAGTAATTGCAAAGTGTAGAAAGCGTTTACAATCGGTATTTAAAAAGATATAATAGATTTGAATAGCAAGTAATGGAGGGGACTAATATGGGAGTGTATAACAGTGACTGGCTACTCAATCAAATTCGAGGGACAGCTAATGTGGTCAGTAAGGCTTTTAAATTTGAGACTCTGGATATTGATTTAGGTCAGGTGGAGGACGAGCAAGGTCACACGATTGATGGCAATGACTACATTGACGACTTGTTAATCCATGAACAGTATGATCAGGCAACTACCTTCATTCATAGTCAACTCAAACGTTTGACAACTAATGACTATAATCTCCTTGTCAGCGTCTATATTGAGTATTTGGAGAATTTGCCACCTGTAATAAAGGCAAAAACACCATTTTGATGATAGAAAAAAATAGCAAGTTTGAGGGAAAAAAACTGTCCGAATTTTCATGGTAATTTGGTAGAGGGTGTGGAAGCGAAACGCCGAGCGTTTACGATTTTTCCACCCTCTTTTTTGTGTTATAATAGAATCACTATGGATAAATTAATTAAAACAATTTCAGAATCAGGTTCTTTCCGTGCTTACGTTCTTGATAGCACAGAAACTGTTAGAACCGCACAAGAAAAACACAATACTCTATCATCATCGACAGTTGCTTTGGGGCGTACCCTTATTGCCAACCAAATCTTGGCTGCTAACCAAAAAGGTGAAAGCAAAATTACGGTTAAGGTTATCGGAAACAGCTCTTTTGGTCATGTCATCTCTGTAGCTGATACCAAAGGACATGTTAAGGGCTATATCCAAAATCCAGGTGTGGACATCAAGAAAACAGCGACTGGTGAAGTTTTGGTGGGGCCTTTATGGGGCAAGGGCAGTTTGTCTCAATCATCGATTATGGAACTGGTAATCCTTACACGTCATCAACACCACTTATTTCTGGTGAAATCGGTGAAGACTTTGCCTACTATTTGACAGAATCTGAGCAAACGCCATCTGCTGTTGGTCTTAATGTACTTCTTGACGAAGAGGACAAGGTTAAGGTTGCTGGTGGTTTCATGCTTCAGGTTTTACCAGGAGCTAGCGAAGAAGAAATCGCTCGTTACGAAAAACGCATCCAAGAGATGCCAGCCATTTCAACGCTTTTGGAGTCTGATGACCATATCGAAGCTCTCTTGAATGCCATTTATGGGGATGAACCTTTCAAACGTTTGTCTGAAGAGGAGCTTAGCTTTGAGTGTGATTGCTCACGTGAACGTTTTGAAAATGCCCTCTTGACGCTTGGTAAGGATGAACTTCAAGCCATGAAAGACGAGGATCATGGGGCTGAAATCGTCTGCCAATTCTGCCAAACTAAGTATGAATTTTCAGAAGCTGACTTGGAGGAACTCATCAATGACTAAACTTAATTCGTCCTTCATGATTGGAAACGTGGAAATTCCTCATCGTACAGTATTAGCTCCGATGGCAGGTGTTACCAACTCGGCTTTCCGTACCATTGCCAAGGAATTCGGTGCTGGTCTCGTAGTTATGGAGATGATTTCTGAAAAAGGTCTCCTCTACAATAATGAGAAAACCCTTCATATGCTTCATATTGATGAGAATGAGCATCCAATGTCTATCCAGCTTTTCGGTGGTGATGCTGAGGGCTTGAAGCGTGCAGCCGACTTTATCCAGACCAATACCAAGGCTGATATTGTTGATATCAACATGGGTTGTCCAGTCAATAAGGTCGTTAAAAATGAAGCGGGTGCCAAGTGGCTCAAGGATCCAGACAAGATTTACCACATCGTCAAGGAAGTAACATCAGTACTTGATATTCCTTTGACTGTTAAGATGCGTACAGGTTGGTCAGACAGTGACTTGGCTGTAGAAAATGCCCTTGCAGCTGAGTCTGCAGGTGTTTCTGCCCTTGCTATGCACGGCCGTACTCGTGAGCAAATGTACACAGGTCACTGTGATCATGAGACTTTGGCCCGTGTTGCTAAGGCTATCACTAAGATTCCATTTATCGGAAATGGTGATGTTCGCAGTGTTCAAGATGCGAAACTTATGATTGAAGAACTTGGTGTAGATGCTGTTATGGTGGGTCGTGCAGCCATGAACAATCCTTACATTTTCACGCAAATCAACCACTTCTTCGAAACAGGAGAGGAGTTGCCAGAGCTTCCATTTGATAAGAAATTGGACATCGCTGAAGACCACCTCAAACGTTTGGTAGATCTTAAAGGTGAAAAGATTGCTGTTCGTGAATTCCGTGGTCTTGCACCACACTATCTTCGTGGAACAGCGGGAGCAGCCAAGGTTCGTGGCGAAGTCTCACGTGCCGAGTCTGTGGCTCAGGTCGAAGAAATCTTTGCAACTTTGCGATAAATCTATATCTGATGAAAACTTAACCAGCTTGGTTAGGTTTTTATTTTACCTTTATTCTTCCTTGATAGTGATGATAGCCCGTCGCTAATCTTTTTCTTGCTCCACCCTTGCAAAACCTCTGTGTTTTCGATATAATTAACTGGTTAAGTAAATGGAGAAAGCAATGCTAGAACTAGAAGAACAAGTAAATCAATTGATTAATCAGATTTGCTTAAGGCTGAAAATCAGCATGAGCTCCTCATTGGTCAGTGCCGTAGTCAGGTTAAGTTGACCAATACTCAGGAGCATATTCTCATGCTTTTGTCTGAGGGACGAAAGACCAATTCTGAGTTGGCTAAGACCCTCAATGTTAGCCAGGCTGCTGTTACCAAGGCAGTTAAAACCTTGGTCAAAGAGGGCATGTTGGAGGCTAAGAAAGATAAGGATGATGGGCGCGTGACCTACTTTGTCTTGACACAAGAAGCTCAACCCATAGCCCAAGAGCATGAGGAACACCACCAAGAGACCTTGGGGGTTTATCGGTCTGTATTGGATCAGTTCGATAATCAAGAGCGTCAGGTGATTGGACGTTTCTTGACAACATTAGCAGAAAAAATCGAGGAATAAGATGCGCTATATTACAGTTGAAGGACTGAGCTTCCAGTATGATGCGGAGCCTGTTCTGGACAATATTCACTATCATTTGGATTCTGGGGAGTTTGTGACCCTAACTGGGGAAAATGGAGCTGCCAAGTCAACGCTTATTAAGGCTACCCTAGGAATTCTCAAGCCTAAGAAGGGAACTGTAACCATCTCTGAAACCAATAAAGATGGTAAAAAGCTTCGCATGGCCTATCTTCCACAGCAGATTGCCAGCTTTAATGCAGGTTTTCCAAGCACGGTCTACGAGTTTGTTAAGTCTGGCCGTTATCCTCGCCAGGGCTGGTTCCGTCGTTTGACTAAGCACGACTTGGAGCATGTTCAACGTGCCCTTGAGTCTGTAGGAATGTGGGAAAATCGTCACAAGCAAATTGGTCATCTCTCAGGTGGGCAAAAGCAACGTGCCGTTATTGCTCGTATTTTTTTGCCTCGGATCCAGATATCTTTGTCTTGGATGAGCCAACGACGGGTATGGATGCAGGAACAGCCAATACTTTCTATGAACTCATGCACCACTCGGCTCACAAGCATGGCAAGTCTGTCTTGATGATTACCCACGATCCAGAGGAAGTCAAGGAGTACACAGACCGTAATATTCATCTAGTTCGTAACCAGAAATTGCCTTGGCGTTGTTTCAATGTCCATGAAAAGGATGGAGAGGAGCACAAACATGATTAGTGAATTATTAGCCTATGATTTTATGCAACGTGCTATTCTCGCCGTGATTGCTATCAGTATCTTTTCGCCAATTTTGGGGCTTTTCTTAATTCTTCGTCGTCAGAGTCTGATGAGCGATACCTTGAGTCACGTGTCCCTAGCTGGGGTGGCTGTTGGGATTTTCTTGGGACAATCAACCACTTGGATGACCCTTGTGGTTGTGGTTATTGCCGCTTTGGTTTTGGAATATCTCAGGGTCAGTTACAAGCATTATATGGAGATTTCAACGGCTATCCTCATGTCAATGGGATTGGCAGTGGCTCTTATTCTTAGTAACAAGGCAGGTAGCAGTAGCATGAGTCTAGATAGCTATCTTTTCGGTTCTATTATCACGATTAGCTCAGAGCAGGTGCGTGCCCTCTTTGTCATTGCGGCTATTGTACTGGTCTTGACTCTACTCTTTATTCGTCCTATGTATCTTTTGACCTTTGACGAGGATACCGCTCATGTGGATGGCTTGCCAGTTCGTCTTATGTCCCTCCTCTTCAATATTGTGACTGGGATAGCGATTGCCCTAATGATTCCAGCAGCAGGATCACTTTTGGTTTCTACCATCATGATTCTTCCGGCAGCGATAGGTATGAAAATAGGTCAAACCTTCAAGTCTGTCATTTTCTGGGCTATTGGTATTGGTTTGATTGGTATGCTCTCTGGTATCTTTATTTCCTATTATTGGGAAACACCAGCCAGTGCAACTATCACCCTTATCTTCATCGCCTTCTTTGGTCTGGTATCCATCTTTGAACCTCTCTTAAAAGCAGAATAAATAATAGAAGAAAAGGGCTTGAGAAATCAAGCTCTTTTTGTGATATACTAAAGTGGTTTTTGAGACTCGGTTAAAAAATATTGGTGGCTTTGGAGTCTGAAAAAATCAGTCAAATTTTTCTATTGTCCACCATAAATCGCATCAGTAACAAAAAGGAGAAAACATGGAAATCTTTTTAACGAGTATATCGGGCATTCTAGTCATCTTGGGTATGATTTTAGTGGGATTCGTTATGGGTGAAAAAGGCTGGTTTGATGACAAGTCACGTGGTCTGATTGCAAAGTTAGTTACTCAAATTGCCCTGCCTTGTTACATGCTCTACACCATCACACAACGCTTTACAGCAGCAGATTTACTTAAAAATGTTGCCAGATTTGCGTTTTTCCTGCACTTTCCATGGTGATTTTTACTTGGGATTGCGACAGCGGTGGCTAGCTATTTTTGCAGTGAAAAAGGAGCGTCGTGGCCTCTTTATTTCCATGTTTTTTAATTCGAATACTATTTTTGTGGGGCTCCCTATTAATCAAGCCCTTTTCGGCGATGCTAGCATTCCCTACGTTCTTATCTATTATATGTGTAATACGACATTTTTCTGGACCTTGGGAACTTACCTTATTCAGCGAGATGGGGAGGAGAGGCAGAATTTGATTTAAAAAAACAAGTCTGAAAAAGATCTTCTCACCCCCTCTAATGGGCTTTTATGCTGGGGCTTGTTATCGTTATTCTTCATATTAAATTACCGGTCTTTTCTGGCCAGTGACTTTGCAGTATTTAGGTAGCTTTGACAACTCCTTTATCTATGATTTTCATCGGTTTGTCGGTATCCAATGCAGGTGTGAAACAACTCATTCTAAAAAGATCAACTATTGATTCTTTTTAGGGCGCTTTGTAGTTGCTCCTCTCTTGATGGCTGCCATTGTTTACTGGGCACCTCTCCCAACTTTGATGAAACAAGTTTTTATCATCCAGTCTGCCATGCCTGTCATGACCAATGCTCCTGTTGTTGCTAAACTCTATGGAGCTGATAGTGATTACGCTGCTGTTATGGTTACTGAGACCACCCTTGCAACCATGGTTGTTATCCCAATTTTGATGGTTCTGATGGCTTGAAAATAATCAAGTAACCCCTGTTTTTTTCTGGGTTTTTTAAATTTGTAAAAAAAATTCAAAAAAAGTTTACGAAAACGCTTTACAAATCCTAAAAAGATGCTATAATAATTACATAAGTTATGCAAGCGTTTGCATCAAACGTAGGAGGAAATGAAATGAATAAGCTAAAAGAAAAATTTGGCTTTGAGTTCTGGCAAAAAAATTCAGTAAAAGCCCTCATGGTTGTTATCGCGGTTATGCCAGCAGCAGGTCTCATGATCTCACTCGGTAAAACAGTTGCCATGATTAATCCAAACATGGCACCGCTCGTTATTACTGGTGGATTTCTTGAGCAGATTGGTTGGGGGGTTATCGGTAACCTTCACATCTTGTTCGCCCTTGCCATTGGTGGTAGCTGGGCTAAGGAACGTGCAGGCGGTGCCTTTGCGGCAGGTCTTGCCTTTATCTTGATTAACCGTTTGACTGGTTCAATCTTTGGTGTTACTTCAGATATTCTTGCTGATAAGGCTGCTACAGTCCACACCATTTTTGGTCAATCAATCAAGGTATCTGATTACTTCATCAGTGTTTTGGAAGCTCCAGCCCTCAACATGGGTGTGTTCGTAGGTATCATCTCTGGTTTCATCGGAGCTACTGCCTTCAACAAATACTATAACTTCCGTAAATTGCCAGAAGCTTTGTCATTCTTCAATGGTAAACGCTTCGTACCATTCGTAGTTATTCTTCGTTCAGCTATCGCAGCTATCGTCCTTGCTATCGTATGGCCAGTTATCCAATCAGGAATCAACGGCTTCGGTATGTGGATTGCCAACTCAAAAGAAACTGCTCCAATCTTGGCACCGTTCTTGTTCGGTACTTTGGAACGTCTTCTCTTGCCATTTGGTCTCCACCACATGTTGACTATCCCAATTAACTACACTCAATTGGGTGGTACTTACCACGTATTGACTGGTGCCGCTAAAGGTACTGAAGTATTGGGTCAAGACCCACTCTGGCTTGCTTGGGTTACTGACCTTGCAAACCTTAAAGGTGCACACCCAGAACAATACAAACACCTTCTTGAATCTGTTACACCAGCCCGCTTTAAAGTTGGTCAAATGATCGGTTCATTCGGTATCTTGATGGGTATCGTCGTAGCCATCTACCGTAACGTCGATGATGATAAAAAACATCAATACAAAGGGATGTTGACTGCAACTGCACTTGCAACATTCTTGACAGGGGTAACAGAGCCAATCGAGTACATGTTCATGTTCGTGGCTACTCCACTTTACATCGTTTATGCTTTGGTACAAGGATGTGCCTTTGCCATGGCTGATATCGTTAACCTTCGTGTTCACTCATTCGGTTCTATCGAGTTCTTGACACGTACACCACTTGCTATTAACGCTGGTTTGGCGATGGATATCGTTAACTTCATTTGGGTAACTGTACTCTTTGGTGTTATCATGTTCTTCATCGCGAACTTCATGATTAAGAAATTTGACTACGCTACACCAGGACGTAACGGTAACTATGAGCAAGGTGATGATGCTCCATCAGAATCTGCTGGATCAGCAAGTGCTGGAACAAGCTCAGCAAGCTCACAAGTTATCAACATCATCAACCTTCTTGGTGGACGTGCTAACATCGTCGACGTTGACGCATGTATGACTCGTCTCCGTGTTACTGTTAAAGATGCTGATAAAGTCGGAACTGAAGAACAATGGAAAGCTGAAGGAGCTATGGGTCTTGTCATGAAAGGACAAGGGTTCAAGCTATCTATGGTCCTAAAGCAGACGTATTGAAATCTGATATTCAAGACGTTCTTGATTCAGGTGAAGTTATTCCTGAAACACTTCCAAGTCAAATGACTGCTGTTCAAAAAGCAGAAGCTACCTTCAAAGGTGTGACTGACGAAGTACATTCAGTTGCTGATGGTCAAGTTATCAACATCGAAGATGTTAAAGACCCAGTATTCTCACAAAAAAATGATGGGTGACGGTTTCGCTGTAGAACCAGAAAACGGTAAAATCGTTTCACCAGTAGCTGGTAAAGTGACAAGCATCTTCCCAACTAAACACGCTCTTGGTTTGGTAACAGACAATGGTCTTGAAGTTTTGGTTCACATCGGACTTGACACTGTTAGTCTTGAAGGTAAACCATTCGACGTTAAAGTTACTGAAGGTCAAACAGTTGCTGCAGGTGATCTCTTGGTTGAAGCGAACCTTGATGCTATCCGTGAAGCAGGTCGTGAAACATCTACAGTTGTTGTCTTTACAAATGTAGATGCAATCAAATCAGTTAAAGTAGAACATACAGGTAAATTGGCTGCTAACGCTCCAGTTGCAAAAGTAGAACTTTAATTTGCTAAACGATAAACAAGCAGACAGCCCTTGGGCTGTTTTGTTTGTAAATGACCCTATGTCATTTCTAGATGCAAGTCAGAAGAGGGATAAACTTATGAAATTTCTAACTTTAAATACCCACAGTTGGATGGAAGAAGATGCAGAAGGGAAATTCCAAACCTTAAAGGAACAGATTCTTAAAGCTCAGTATGATATTATTTGCTTCCAAGAAGTTAACCAAGAAATAGAGACTTCTGTTGTAGACACGGATGATTACTATCATGCACTTCCATCAGCAACACCAATCCACCAAGATCACTTTGTCCGTCTTCTTGTGGAAAAGTTGGCTGAAGAAGGTCTTCAATACCATTGGACTTGGGCTTATAATCACATTGGTTATGATCACCTTAATGAAGGGGTTGCCGTCTTGTCACGTCAACCATTGACAGCTAGCGAAATCTTGGTTTCAGATGTTGATGATCCAACTGACTACCATACACGCCGTGTAGCAGTTGCTGAAACCACTGTAGATGGCCGAGAAGTGGCTGTTGCTAGTGTTCACCTTTCATGGTGGGACAAAGGTTTCCAAGAAGAGTGGGTACGTATTGAGGAACGTTTCAAAGCTATTGGAAAACCACTCATCCTAGCAGGTGACTTTAACAACCCAGCAGGTCGCGAAGGTTATCAAGCCATTTTGGCTAGCCCACTCAATCTTCAAGATAGTTTTGAAGTAGCTAAAGAAACAACTGGTAGCTATACAGTTGGACCTGGTATCGATGGCTGGAAGGGCAATGAAGAGCCTTTACGTATCGATTATGTCTTTGCAAGCCAAGAGTGGACAGTAAATCGCCTTAGTGTCATTTTTGATGGAAACAATCAACCTCTAGTAAGTGATCACTATGGCCTTGAAGCAGACCTTGCATTTAGATAGTAACTGTAGCCTATCTTGACCTAATAAGGGTAAAAAGTATTGTCAAAAGATAAATAAAAGAGTAGAATAGAAGGTAGAATTGATTTTTTTAAAGGAGAAACTAATGGCTCATATTACATTTGATTATTCAAAAGTTTTGGATAAATTTGTAGCACCACACGAAGTGGACAACCTTCAGCACAAGTAACAGTAGCAGACGAAATGATTCGCAAAGGAACAGGCCCAGGGCAGACTTCCTGGATGGCGTGACCTTCCAGAGAACTACGATCGTGAAGAGTTTGATCGTATCTTGAAAGCTGCTGAAAAAATTAAAGAAGAAAGCGATGTTTTGGTTGTTATCGGTATCGGTGGTTCTTACCTTGGTGCCAAAGCAGCCATTGACTTCTTGAACCATCACTTTGCTAACCTTCAAACAAAAGAAGAACGTAAAGCTCCACAAATCGTTTATGCTGGTAACTCAATTTCATCAACTTACCTTGCTGACTTGCTTGAGTATGTTGAAGGTAAAGATTTCTCAGTTAACGTTATCTCTAAATCAGGAACAACAACTGAACCAGCTATCGCTTTCCGTGTTTTCAAGGAACTCCTTGTTAAGAAATACGGTCAAGAAGAAGCAAACAAACGTATCTACGCAACAACTGACCGCCAAAAAGGTGCAGTTAAAGTTGAAGCAGATGCTAACGGTTGGGAAACTTTCGTTGTTCCAGATGACATCGGTGGACGTTTCTCAGTATTGACAGCTGTAGGTCTCTTGCCAATCGCAGCTTCAGGTGCTGATATCAAAGCCCTTATGGAAGGTGCTAACGCTGCACGTAAAGAGTATTCTTCATCTAAAATCTCTGAAAACGAAGCTTACCAATACGCTGCACTTCGTAACATCCTTTACCGTAAAGGTTATACAACTGAAATCTTGGCTAACTATGAACCATCACTTCAATACTTCTCAGAATGGTGGAAACAATTGGCTGGTGAATCTGAAGGTAAAGACCAAAGAGGTATCTACCCAACATCAGCAAACTTCTCAACAGACTTGCACTCTCTTGGACAATTTATCCAAGAAGGTACACGTAACCTCTTTGAGACAGTTGTTCGTGTGGAAAAACCACGTAAGAACGTGATTATCCCTGAATTGGAAGAAGATCTTGATGGACTTGGTTACCTCCAAGGTAAAGATGTTGACTTTGTTAACAAAAAAAGCAACAGACGGTGTTCTTCTTGACACACAGATGGTGATGTGCCAAACATGTTCATCACTCTTCCTGAACAAGATGCCTTTACATTGGGTTACATCATCTACTTCTTTTGAAATTGCTATCGCCCTTTTCAGGTTACTTGAATGCTATCAACCCATTCGATCAACCAGGTGTAGAAGCATACAAGAAAAAAACATGTTCGCCCTTCTTGGTAAAACCAGGATTTGAAGAACTTGGAGCAGAACTTAACGCTCGCTTGTAATTCTCAGATAAGATCAGCTTTGGCTGGTCTTTTTTTTATCCATTTGTAAGCTAAAACTTTCCATTGATTATTTCTTGTAGGTTAATTTACGAACTTTTTATTTCTAAACGTTTTGGACTGGGCTAGTTGGGTTTTGTGGCTCTTTTAATTTAGAAATGATTGTTGTTATAATTAGTTCAAGCATAGGAGGATGAATCATGATTGGACCTGTAGAAATGGGTGCTTTGTTGAAAAAAATTCGTTTATCAAAGAATTTGACATTGAAAGAGCTTGCTAGTGATTATTTATCAGTATCTTTCCTATCAAAATTTGAACGTGGAGAATCTGATATCTCATTATCTAGATTTTTTCTTTTGTTAGATAAATTGGATGTCAGTATTGAAGAGTTCTATGGTATTTTATCTCAAGATAATCCAACTCATACTGAAAAGTTATTAGAAAGTGCTAGTAAGGCTTATTATCAAAACGATAGTTTATCGTTACAGAAGTACGCTGGAGAAGAGCGTCGTAAATTTGAGCTCACACAAGACAAATCATTTCTCTATAACAGTATTATGCTAGAATCTTTTTTGGCAAGTGTTTCAAATAAAGAGGTTGATGAAAATAAGGTAAGGGAATTAACAGACTATCTTTTTAGCATTGAACAATGGGGAAAAAGAGAGTTAATCATATTAGGAAATAGTATGTCGTTTATTTCCACCCAGACACTTAATGTTTTGACCAAGGAGATTGTGTATAGAACTAGACTTTTTGGAAATAGCGACTCAAATCAAAGAATCCGAATTAGTCTTCTTATTAATGCAGCTTATGAATTTTTACGACGTGATGAACTAGATTCAGCGAAATACTATTTAGATTTAGTCAATGATAGTGGAATTCCTGAGGTCCTCTTATATGAAAGACATGAGTTGATATTTGTAATGGGGTCTTACTTGATAAAGTCGGGTGAAGTTGCTGAAGGGAGAAATCTAATTGAGGGGTGTTTAGAAACTCTTAGGACTTTAGGTGCGGAAAAGTTATTGCTTGCTAAGGAATCAGAGTATCAAGAGTTGTTAAATTCCACTATATGACAATTTTATAGAGTGAGTTAAAAAAATAGAATAAACTAAGACCATAGTATGACATCACTATGGTTTTTTTAATTTTCAATGGATATATGGTATTTCAATGTCTTCAATTTATCCAACTGATTATATACCAAGGTGATTTAGATTGTGAGGAAAATCTATGAGAACCTATATTCTTAAATACAAGTATGACAATTTAGTTCATATCCTACTGTTAGCACTGAATGCTGCTATTTTTCGTGAGTGCCTCGGTAACCTTAGCTTTAATGACGAATCAGCTGGTATCGAAGCGAATCCAATCTTTTTTTAGCTCTATTAGGTCTAGAGGTAGGGGTCTTTACGTTATTTATTTAGTTTTGAATTATATTATTGCTGTACATCAAACAAAAATTAATCCAAAAAAATGACTTTTGTCTATTCGTCAGTCTTATCTTAGTAAAATTATTCACCATTCTTTTAGTGAATTTCAGAAAGAGTGATATTGAGAGCATCTCTCAGTATTAAATAATGATATCCAATTGATTGAATCAAATGGCTTTTCAAGTATTTATACTCTTTGTTCAACAGTATTCACCACTTTGTTTTCAATTATCGCCTTATTAAGTTATGATGTAAGGATTGTTCTGCTAGCCATTTTTTTAACTTTGTGTCTGACTTATCTTCCCAAACCATTTACCAATAAAATGCAGAAATCAATGGAGATATTTTCCAAAGCGAATGAGGAGCTTGTTTCTGGAATAAGCGATCAGTTATATGGATATGCGGATGTTTATTACGCTAGTCGTAAACAGATATTTCTTAGACAAGTGAGGTCCATTGTTGAGAAATATATTGTACAAAAAAATTATTTTTTTACAAAAAAAGAAAGACTAGCACTGAGACGCTGATGGCTTTTATTTTCAGTTATCGCCCAGATGTTGATACTTCTTCTAACTGGTTTGTTAATTATTTTTTTGGAAATATTACTGTTGGAACCATTGCCTCAGTAGGACAGATATCAGGTAATATTTTTTTAACTCTCTATCCACCATTAATCAGCTGCAAGTGACCATTAAGTCTGTCGATCCTATCTTAAGAAAAATTTCACGATTTTTCCAGAGGGTCCAGAGACTTGTATAGCGACTATTCAGGATGTTCGCTTTTGAGAATGTAAGTTATCATTTTTGGAGAGAAGGCTATTTTTTTGAGGGATTCACCCAAACCTTTAAAAAAAGGAGGCAAGTATGCTATTACTGGATGCTCAGGTAGTGGGAAGTCAACCCTGCTTAATATATTCCTAGGCAATCTTAAAGATTACGAGGGAAACAAATCTTGTTTGGAAAAATTGAGTCAAAAAGAGATTGATGAGAACTCAATCGTGTCTGAAATGTGCCTATGTTGGGAGTCAAACTCATATCTATAATGATACCTTGAGGAACAATCTAACTCTTTGGAATGAAGTTATTACTGATACGCAGATCAAGGAAGTTCTTGAAAGAGTTAATCTTTTATCTTTCTTAAGTCGTATAGATGAGCAAGTAAGCGACGGTAGCTTTTCGGAGGGTCAAAAACAAAGAATAGGCCTGATAAGAGCGTTTTTAAAAGGAAGTTCTGTTGTGATTTTTGATGAAGCCACTGCAAATCTTGACCATAATAATGCTACTCGTATTGAGCACCTTTTATTAAGTGATCCTAATATCACTTATATCACGGTTACCCACCATCTTATAAAGGGAAATGAACCATATTTTGATAAGATTATTCGTTTGGGAGAGGGGACTGAGTAAATGTTTCATATGATAAATGCTTAGGATTTATTTCAATTTTACTAACGGCAGTCAAAGTGCTATAATGTAAGGGATTGTGAATTTAGCAAGTTCTGCTATTTTCAAAAAAGAAAAAACAAATCAGAGATACAAATCTCTTAGAAGAGGTGAATCCCATGGGACGTAAATGGGCTAATATCGTTGCTAAGAAAACTGCTAAAGATGGTGCAAACTCTAAGGTTTACGCTAAGTTTGGTGTCGAAATTTATGTGGCTGCTAAACAAGGTGAACCAGATCCAGAATCAAACTCAGCTTTGAAATTTGTTTTGGAGCGTGCTAAACAAGCGCAAGTGCCAAAACACGTTATTGATAAGGCCATTGATAAGGCTAAAGGTAATACTGATGAAACTTTCGTTGAAGGACGTTATGAAGGTTTTGGACCAAATGGTTCTATGATTATCGTAGATACTTTGACTTCAAACGTTAACCGTACAGCTGCTAACGTACGTACTGCCTTTGGTAAAAACGGTGGTAACATGGGTGCTTCAGGTTCTGTTTCATACATGTTTGATAAAAAAGGTGTTATCGTTTTTGCAGGTGAAGATGCAGACGCAATCTTTGAACAATTGCTTGAAGCAGATGTAGAAGTTGAAGATGTAGAAGCAGAAGATGGTACTATCACTGTTTATACTGAGCCAACAGATCTTCACAAAGCTTTGGAAGCTCTCCGTGCTAACGGACAAGAAGAGTTCCAAGTGACTGAACTTGAAATGATTCCACAAACTGAGGTTACTCTTGAAGGTGAAGACCTTGAAGTTTTCGAAGGACTTATTGATGCGCTTGAAGCAGACGATGATGTTCAAAAGGTATATCACAACGTAGCAGATATGTAATCTCATTCAGCACTTTCCGTCATAAGGAAAGTGTTTTTATGTGGTCTGTCTAAGGATTTGTCTTGCTTGTCCTGACTTAATCTGATATAGTAGTAGCCAAGTGAATTATTGGAGGAATACGAAATATGAATATGATGCTAGTTTTGGCCATTTATGTGGTCGCAATTGTTGCTTATGTAGCTTTCAGCCGTCGTCGCCAAGCAAAGGCCCAGGAAGATCGTTTTGCAGGCCTTGCGAAGGGTGCTGAAGTTGAAACAATCGGTGGTTTGATTGCTGTTGTTGATGAGATTGACAAAGAGAAATAACCGTATCGTTTTTGGATGCAGAAGGTGTCTTTCTTGACCTTTGATTTGAGTCGTTCAATCATGAAAGTGATTACACCAGCACCAACTACAGAAACAGCAGAAACAACTAAAAAGACAATTATCGAAGAAGATTCAGCAATTGAGTCTGCTGATGAAAAGTAAGATGTGTATTTGAGACTAGGTTAAATCCTGGTCTTTTTGCGTTTTCTAATCTTATCGGTATTAAAAGCTGTTCAGAACCCCTGAAAATGTGGTAAAATAAAGGGTAAACTATATTTAGAGGATATTCCATGTTTAAATTTAGAAAAAAATCTCATCAAGAGGTTCTAGACAATATTCCCAACCATATCGGTATTATTATGGATGGAAATGGCCGTTGGGCTAAAAAGCGTCTACAACCACGTGTGATGGGGCATAAGGCTGGGATGGATGCCTTGCAAAAGGTAACTATCGAAGCGTCACAACTTGGAGTTAAGGTATTGACAGTATATGCCTTCTCAACTGAAAACTGGTCACGCCCACAAGATGAAGTGAAATTCATCATGAATTTACCAGTTGAATTTTTTAACAAGTATGTACCAGAATTAGACAAAAACAATGTTCGTATTTTGACAATCGGAGATAACAGTCGTCTGCCTAAGGAAACCTTAGATGCTCTTGAAAAAGGCAGTTGAGCAGACAAAACATAATTCCGGTTTGGTTCTCAACTTTGCACTGAACTATGGTGGTCGTGCGGAGATTGTATCTGCAGTTCAAGCGATTGCTAAAGAGGTTGAAGCAGGCAAACTCAGTCCTGAAGCTATTGATGAAGATCTCATTGCTAAGCATTTGATGACAGATAAATTGCCTTACCTCTACCGTGATCCAGATTTGATTATCCGTACGAGTGGCGAGCTTCGTCTTAGTAATTTCTTGCCTTGGCAATCTGCCTATAGTGAGTTTTACTTCACAGATGTTTTCTGGCCAGACTTTGACCAGCAAGGGCTACGTCAAGCCATCTCTGACTACAATAAACGTCACCGTCGCTTCGGTGGTGTCTAGAAAGGACCTCTCATGCAAGAACGTTTAATTGGTGGGGGTGTGGCAGCAGCCATTTTCCTCCCATTGCTCTTTATCGGTGGTCTTCCTTTCCAACTTTTGGTTGGAGCCATGGCCATGGTTGCAGTGTCTGAGATGCTTCGCATGAAGCACTTGGAGATTTTCTCTATCGAGGGTATTTTATCAATGGTGGCAGCCTTTATCTTGGCTGTGCCGATTGATCAGTATTTTATCAGTCTTCCAACAAATGCTAGTGTGACAGGTTTTGCTGTTATTTCATTTTTGATTCTAGCAGGGACTGTCCTTAATAGCGACCACTATTCTTTTGATGATGCAGCTTATCCAATCGCATCTGCCTTTTATGTTGGTTTTGGTTTCCAAAATCTCATTGCGGCACGTTTGGATAGTTGGGAAAAAGTTCTCTTTGCCCTTTTTATTGTTTGGGCAACAGATATTGGAGCTTACCTTTTTGGTCGTCAATTTGGTCAGAATAAGCTATTGCCAAAAGTATCACCAAATAAGACTATTGAGGGTAGTGTCGGTGGTATCTTATCCGCAATCATTGTGGCTCTTATCTTTGGTTTGATTAACCACGGCGTTTATGCCCCTCATAACTTCTTCTGGTTGCTTATCTGTACGATTCTCTTTAGTATCTTTGGTCAATTTGGTGATTTGGTTGAATCAGCTATTAAACGTCACTTTGGCGTTAAAGACTCAGGCAATCTCATTCCTGGACACGGTGGTGTTTTGGACCGTTGCGATAGCTGGATCTTCGTTTTCCCAATCATGCACTTCCTAGGACTTTTTTAAGAGTGGAGGTGTCTAGATGAAAGCTATTATTACCTTTTTACTGATTTTTCTGTGTGATTGTCGTCTTCCATGAGTTTGGTCATTTCTTTTTTCGCCAAACGCTCAGGAATTTTGGTTCGTGAATTTGCCATTGGTATGGGACCGAAAATTTTTGCACATACAGGTAAGGATGGTACCGTTTATACTATCCGTATCCTCCCTTTGGGTGGTTATGTCCGTATGGCTGGTTGGGGTGAAGATACAACTGAGATTAAAACAGGTAGCCCTGCCAGTCTAACGATTGGATCAGATGGTAAGGTAAGACGTATCAACCTTTCGGATCGCCAGGTTGACCAGACGGCTTTGCCTATGAACGTCACTGCCTATGATTTGGAAGATAAGTTAACCATTACAGGTCTAGTCCTAGATGAGACCAAGACCTATGAGGTTGATCATGATGCCACTATCGTTGAGGAGGATGGTACAGAACTTCGTATCGCTCCTAAGGATGTCCAATATCAAAATGCAAGCATTTGGGGACGTTTAATTACCAACTTTGCTGGTCCTATGAATAACTTCATTCTTGGGGTGCTTGTCTTTATTATCTTAGCCTTTGTTCAAGGTGGTGTTCAAGATACATCGACCAACCGTATCCAGGTAGCCGATGGAGGCGCTGCTCAGGTGGCAGGCTTGAAAAAAATGGTGATGCTATCGAGGCTATCAATAAGGACAAGGTTACTGATTGGGACAGCTTGAAGGAAGCATTGACAGAGAATACCCAGAAATTCTCCAAAGGTGACAGCCTTTCTGTGACAGTTAAGAGAAGTAACGGTCAGGAAGAAACAATCTCTGTTAAACCTCAGGAGAACCAAGGTAGCTATTTTTTGGGTGTTTCTCCTGCTTTAAAAACAAGTCTTAAAGATAAGATTTTTGGTGGTTTCCAAATGGCTTGGGAAGGGGCCTTCAAAATTCTCGTAGCACTTAAGGGGCTTATCACCAACTTTAGTTTGAATAAACTTGGTGGACCGGTTGCTATGTTCCAGATGTCTGCCCAGGCTTCAGAAAATGGCTTGATTTCCATTCTTAACCTTATGGGGATGCTCTCAATTAACTTGGGAATTTTCAATCTTATCCCAATTCCAGCCCTTGACGGTGGAAAAATTGTTATGAATATTATTGAAGCCATTCGTCGTAAACCACTTAATCAAGAAATTGAAAGCTATATTACACTTGCAGGTGTTGCTATCATGGTTGTTCTTATGATTGCAGTCACTTGGAATGATATTATGCGTGCTTTCTTTTAATTAGAAACAAAGAAACGAAAGGAAGTCTAAGGGACTTGACCCAAGGGCCAGCCTCCTTAGTATGTAAATGATGAAACAAAGTAAAATGTTGATTCCAACACTTCGTGAAATGCCAAGTGATGCTCAAGTTATCAGTCATGCCCTTATGGTACGTGCGGGTTACGTGCGTCAGGTTTCTGCTGGTATTTATGCTTATATGCCATTGGCAAATCGTGCTATCGAGAAATTCAAAACCATCATGCGTGAGGAGTTTGAAAAAATCGGTGCAGTTGAAATGTTGGCGCCAGCGCTTTTGACAGCAGATTTGTGGCGTGAGTCAGGCCGTTATGAAACTTACGGTGAAGACCTTTATAAACTTAAAAACCGTGATAAATCTGACTTTATCCTCGGTCCAACTCACGAAGAAACGTTTACAGCCTTGGTTCGTGATGCGGTTAAATCATACAAACAATTGCCACTTAATCTCTACCAAATCCAATCAAAATACCGTGATGAAAAACGTCCTCGTAACGGTCTTCTTCGTACACGTGAATTTATCATGAAGGATGCTTATAGTTTCCACCAAAACTATGAAGATTTGGATGTAACCTATGAAGACTACCGTAAAGCTTATGAGGCTATCTTTACACGTGCTGGCCTTGAATTTAAGGGTATCATCGGTGATGGTGGTGCCATGGGTGGTAAGGATTCTCAAGAATTTATGGCGGTTACTCCTGAGCGTACAGATCTCAACCGTTGGGTAGTTCTTGACAAGTCAATTGCTTCATTGGATGAGATTCCAGAAGATGTCATGGAAGAAATCAAGAAAGAATTGACATCATGGTTGGTATCTGGTGAAGACACAATTGCTTACTCTACAGAGTCAAGCTATGCAGCTAACCTTGAGATGGCAACAAATGCCTACACACCAGCGACTAAGGTTGTGACTCAAGAAGAAGTGACTCGTGTTGAAACACCAGATTGCAAGTCAATTGATGAAGTTGCTGCTTTCTTGAATGTTCCAGAAGAACAAACCATCAAGACTTTGCTTTTCATTGCTGATGATGAACCAGTGGTGGCCCTTCTTGTCGGTAATGATCAGGTTAACGATGTGAAGTTGAAAAACTACCTTGCTGCTGATTTCCTTGAACCAGCTACAGAAGATGAAGCACGTCAAGTCTTTGGCGCTAACTTCGGTTCTCTTGGTCCAGTTAACCTTCCTGAAAATGTTCGTATCGTTGCGGACCGTAAGGTTCAAGACGTGGCTAATGCGGTTGTTGGAGCCAATGAAGATGGTTACCACTTGACAGGGGTTAACCCAGAGCGTGACTTCAAGGCAGAATACGTGGATATTCGTGAAGTTAAAGAGGGTGAAATTTCACCAGATGGTCAAGGTGTCCTTCAGTTTGCGCGTGGTATCGAGATTGGTCATATCTTTAAACTTGGTACACGTTACTCTGAAAGTATGGGTGCTAATGTTCTTGATGAAAATGGCCGTGCTGTTCCAATTATCATGGGATGTTACGGCATCGGTGTAAGCCGTATCTTGTCAGCTGTGATCGAACAACATGCACGTCTCTTTGTTAACAAGACCCCAAAGGTCAATACCGCTATGCATGGGGAATTAACTTCCCTAAAGAATTGGCTCCATATGATGTTCACTTGATTACAGTTAACACTAAGGATGAGGAAGCCAATGCTTTGACAGAACGTTTGGAAGCTGCTCTTATGGCTGAAGGCTATGATGTCTTGACAGATGATCGTAATGAGCGTGTTGGTTCTAAATTCTCTGACAGTGACCTTATCGGACTTCCGATCCGTGTGACAGTTGGTAAAAAAGCCAGCGAAGGTGTTGTCGAAGTTAAAATCAAGGCAACAGGTGATACTATTGAAGTTAATGCCGATAACTTGATTGAGACACTTGCTATCTTAACAACAGAACAAAATGCTTAATATAAAAAATCTTTTCTTGCAGGAGCAAGAAGAGATTTTTCTTTTGTAGTGACAATGATAAATTGAGAGAAAAGAGAGTAAATTCCAATTTGACAGAATTGTCTAAATAGTGTAAACTTAAGACTATCATAACTACGGAGGCATCACATGCTTAACAAAGCGACCCATTTGGGAAATCTTAAAGCTTTTTATTACTTTAGTTTCTTTAGATAGGACGTTTGTGTTTCAGGATACAAGCGTCAGTCAGTTTGTATCTATGAAGCTAAAGCATTTTGTGATGGATTAGCCGATTAGATGAATAGGTCTAACCGGTGACATAAGCTAGCCTGTGCTAGTCAAGATGCATAAAACCAGTTGGGCCTGTCCTAACTGGTTTTTTTCATACCGTGGTCTATTTTTAATTTTCATTTGACTCTATCGTCTCGGAAAAAAGATGAAAGAAAATTGGAAATAGATAGAATAAAAAATAGAGGTATACAAGATGAAGAAATTCTTGGTCAGTATGATGGCTGTTATTACAGCTGTCCTCTTGGTAGCATGTTCCAATGCTTCTAATAAAGATTTGGTTCACGTCGGTGTGCTCCAATATGTGGAACATCCTTCCTTGTCAGCGACACGTAAAGGGTTCATTGAAGAACTCAAAGAGGAAGGTTACGTCGACGGTAAGAACATCAAAATCGATTATCAGAATGCACAAGGAGATCAGTCTAACTTGCAGACGATTTCTCAGTCGCTTATTGAAGATAATGATGTCATGTTAGCTATCGCAACCCCAGCAGCCCAGTCTTTGAGTAGTTTGACAAAGGACAAGCCAATTCTCTTTACAGCTGTTACAGATCCAGTTTCAGCTAAATTGGTTAAGTCTATGGACAATGTTGGAGGAAATGTGACAGGGACAAGCGACATGTCACCAATCAACAAACAAGTCGAGTTGTTGAAAAAGGTCCTTCCAAACACTAAAAAAGTTGGGATTATGTACACGACCAGCGAGCGTAACTCAGAAGTTCAGGTTGAAGAAGCCAAGAAATACTTCAAGGAAGCTGGTATTGAAACGGTTATCAAAGGAATTTCATCAACCAATGATATCCAAGACACAGCCAAGAGCTTGATGAGTCAAACCGAAGTGATTTTCATCCCAACTGATAATACCATTGTTAGTGCTATTAATACCTTGGTAGATCTTTCTAAAGAGACTAAGGTTCCAGTTGTTGGTAGTGACGCTGGTAGTGTAGAAAAAGGTGTCCTATTCACTTATGGAACCAACTATGAAGCGCTTGGACGTCAAACAGGTAAGTTGGCAGGCCGTGTTCTCCGAGGTGAGAAGGTCAAGGATGTCGATGCAGAGTATCCTAAAACACTTAATGTTGTGGTAAACCATGACATGGCTAAAGAACTTGGTATTGATGTTTCTAGCATTAGTGACGAGGAATCTAAAGCATCAACACAAGATGACAAACCAATTGCTAAAAAAGATAAGGGTGTCATTAAGCTTAAGGTCAATAAGTCTTCTAAAAAAGGATTTTCAAATGTGGTGCTAACAGCCATTTCTCAGGGACTCCTCTGGGCTATTATGGCTATCGGGGTCTTCATTACCTTCCGTATTTTGGACCTTGCTGATTTGACAGCTGAGGGGGCCTTCCCACTTGGTGCTGCTACGACAACTATCATGATTATCCGTGGGATTAACCCAATCTTTGCGACTCTAGGTGGTTTTGTAGCTGGTATGCTTGCCGGAGCGGTGTCTGGCTTTATGCATACGAAAATGAAGATACCAGCACTCTTAACGGGGATTATTACCTTAACAGGGCTCTATTCAGTTAACCTTTTGGTTCTTGGTAGTGCCAATGTTTCTCTTTCAGGACACAACACACTGGTGACTATGGTGATGGATCTTGGTCTATCTAAGCTGAATGGTGTGATTCTATTAGGACTGATTTTTGTTAGTCTGGTAGTACTTATGTTGGTTGTTCTCCTTAATACACAGGTTGGACTTGCTCTTCGTGCAACAGGTGATAACCTTGCCATGGGTGAAGCTAATGGTATCAAGGTTGACCGTATGAAGATTCTTGGCTACATGATTTCCAATGGTTTGATTGCCCTATCAGGTGCCCTCCTAGCTCAAAACAATGGCTATGCGGATATGAATATGGGTACTGGTACAATCGTAAATGGCTTGGCTGCAATCATCTTAGCTGAGGTTATCGTCAAGTATCTACCACTTGGCAAACGCCTCTGGTCAATTGTCGTAGGTGCTGTTCTCTACCGTTTGGTCTTGGTTATTATCCTTGCCATGAACGTTGATGCTCAAATGTTGAAATTGGCTTCAGCCATCTTGCTTGCTATCATCCTTTATGTGCCAGAAGTACGCCAAAAATTGAAAATCAGACCTAACAAATCCTTGACTCCAGGAGGTGACAAGTAATGGCTTTACTTAGTTTACAACAGATTCACAAAACCTTTGAAAAAGGCACAGTCAATGAAAATCACGTCCTTCGTGGTTTGGATCTCGACATTGAGCAGGGAGATTTTATCTCTGTCATTGGGGGAAATGGTGCTGGTAAATCAACCTTGATGAATTCAATTGCTGGTGTTCTTAGCATTGATGAGGGGGATATCTTGTTGGAGGGGCAATCTATTAAGAAAGCATCTGTAGATGAGCGCTCTAAAGACATTAGTCGTGTTTTCCAAGATCCTCGAATGGGGACAGCGACAAACCTTTCTATCGAAGAAAATATGGCGATTGCCTATCGTCGTGGTAAGAAACGTAGCTTCTTTAAAAAGTCTATCACTGAAAGCGAACGTCAAGTCTTCAAGGAAGCCTTGGTAGATCTTGGTCTTGGTCTTGAGAATCGTATGAAGACCGATGCTAATTTCTTGTCAGGTGGACAACGTCAGGCCTTGACACTTGCTATGGCAACCTTGGTTCGTCCAAAAATCTTGCTTTTGGATGAACATACGGCAGCCCTAGATCCTAAGACAAGTGATATGGTCATGAATTTGACACGTAAGATCGTTGAAGAACAAGAATTGACAACCCTTATGATTACCCATAATATGGAACATGCTATCGAATATGGGAACCGTCTAGTCATGCTCTATCACGGAAAAATCGTCGTCGATGTGCGAGGTGAGGAAAAGAAAAACCTCACTGTTGCAGAACTTATGGACCTCTTCCACAAAAATAGTGGACAAGTCCTCAATGACGATGCCTTGGTGCTCGGTTAATAAACAAAAAAAGAAACTATCCAAAGTTCAGATTTTGGGTAGTTTTTTCTTGACTATTTTTGACCAAGTGCTAAAATAAATATATGGATTAGCACTCGTGGTTTATGAGTGCTAAAAATAACGTTTCACACGTTACTAATAATAAATAACATTTGGAGGTAATTGGTATGGCATTGAAACCATTGGGTGATCGTATCGTTGTCCGTTTTGAAGAAACAGAAGAAAAAACAGCTAGTGGCTTTGTATTGGCAGGAGCTAGTCATGAAGCTACAAAGACTGCTGAGGTTTTGGCAGTAGGTGAAGGAATCCGTACTCTTACTGGTGAATTGATTGCACTTAGTGTTGCAGCAGGCGATAAAGTTCTTGTTGAAAATGGTGCAGGTGTCAATGTTAAAGACGGAGATGATTCCGTTTCAATTATCCGTGAAGCAGATATTTTAGCAGTCCTAGCTTAGGTCTATGCTAATCAGATATAAAGTAAGATAAAGAAGGAGTAACTATGGCAAAAGATATTAAATTTTCATCAGATGCACGCGCAGCAATGGTCCGTGGTGTTGATACTTTGGCTGATACAGTTAAGGTAACGCTTGGTCCTAAAGGTCGTAACGTGGTTTTGGAAAAAGCTTTTGGCTCACCTCTTATCACTAATGATGGTGTGACAATTGCTAAAGAAATTGAACTCGAAGATCACTTTGAAAATATGGGTGCTAAGCTTGTCAGCGAAGTGGCTTCAAAAACGAACGATATTGCAGGTGACGGAACAACTACAGCCACTGTTTTGACACAGGCTATCGTCCGTGAAGGTCTTAAAAATGTAACGGCTGGTGCTAATCCAATCGGTATCCGTCGTGGGATTGAAGCAGCTGTAGCTACAGCCGTGGAAGAGCTTAAAGCCATTGCACAACCAGTTGCTAATAAAGAAGCTATTGCCCAAGTCGCAGCGGTTTCATCACGTTCTGAAAGTTGGTGAATACATTTCAGAAGCTATGGAACGCGTTGGTAATGACGGTGTTATCACTATTGAAGAGTCTCGTGGTATGGAGACTGAACTCGAAGTGGTTGAAGGTATGCAGTTTGACCGTGGTTATCTTTCTCAGTACATGGTTACTGATAATGAAAAGATGGTCGCTGACCTTGATAATCCATTTATCCTTGTGACTGACAAGAAAATTTCAAATATCCAAGATGTCCTTCCACTCTTGGAAGAAGTGCTTAAGACAAGTCGTCCACTCTTGATTATTGCTGATGATGTGGATGGTGAAGCTCTTCCTACACTTGTTCTTAACAAGATTCGTGGAACTTTCAATGTCGTTGCTGTTAAGGCACCTGGCTTTGGTGACCGTCGTAAAGCGATGTTGGAAGACATTGCCGTATTGACAGGAGCAACTGTCATTACTGAAGATCTTGGTCTTGAGCTTAAGGATGCAACTATGGCAGCACTTGGTCAAGCCTCTAAAGTAACTGTGGATAAAGATAGTACAGTTATCGTTGAAGGTGCAGGAAGCACAGAAGCGATTGCTAACCGTGTTAACCTCATCAAGTCTCAATTGGAAACAACAACATCTGAATTTGACCGTGAAAAACTTCAAGAACGTTTGGCTAAATTGTCAGGTGGGGTTGCAGTTGTTAAGGTTGGTGCGGCCACTGAAACAGCCCTTAAAGAAATGAAACTTCGTATCGAAGATGCCCTTAACGCTACTCGTGCCGCTGTTGAAGAAGGTATCGTAGCAGGTGGTGGTACAGCCCTTGTTAACGTCATTGCTAAGGTTGCTGAACTTGATCTTGAAGGTGACGACGCTACAGGACGTAACATTGTCCTCCGTGCCTTGGAAGAACCAGTTCGTCAAATTGCTTATAACGCTGGTTATGAAGGTTCAGTTATCATCGATAAATTGAAGAACAGCCCAGTTGGTACAGGCTTTAACGCTGCTAACGGTGAATGGGTAGATATGGTTGAAGCAGGAATTATCGACCCTGTTAAGGTCACACGTTCTGCCCTCCAAAATGCTGCTTCTGTAGCTAGTCTTATCTTGACAACTGAAGCAGTCGTTGCCAATAAACCTGAACCAGAAACTCCAGCAGCACCAGCTATGGATCCAGGAATGATGGGCTACTAAGAGTTTAAAAAAGCAAAAGAAAAAACCTAGGGAAAGTCGAGAAACTTTTTCTGGGTTTTCCTTTTTTTCAATTATTTGTTGTTAATTACTGAAAAGGGTTAAATGTATCAGAACTTCCTTGTTGACCTGCCATTTGCATCATCATTTGTTGTTGTCTAATGCGTTCTGCTTCCTTATTCGTATTGATAGAAACAGCAAGAAGGATGATCCAACCGATGAATGTCCAGCCTAGAAGAAAGGATAGGATAAAGATTGGCCATTTTTTATCTGTTTTATTTAGAAGAGCTGGTAATATAAGAAGTACTACCAAGGGGAAATTAATGATGACGGAGAGAAGAGCCGTGATCAATCCGGCACTAAGATCATCACTGGCAATTCCCAAGAGTATCATTCCAAGAGCCCAGAGGATAGCTGGGATGGAAGCGACGGCTAACATGATGAGGTTTGTTTGGGTTTTCTTGTCTTGTTTCTTCCAAGTTTCATTTAGATTTGCTTGCTTGTTGGAAAGTTTCACCAGTTTGATTCGCAAATTGGTTAACAGTCTGACTGGCCGTTTCTACAGCAGGTTTAACTTGTTCCTGGAAGGTCTTTGCTTGCTTTTCTTGAGCTAGGTTAGTTGCTTGGAAAGTCTCTTCTTCATCTGCTGTAGAGTTAGTGAGTGGCTCTTCAGCAACATCATAGCTGTCAACATTTTTTTCGGCAGTTTCTACCACTTCTGTTGATGGTGCAGATTCTGCTGGTTCAACAACTTCTGAATCTTGCTTAGTTTCTACAGTCTCTTTTTGTGAGACAGTTTCTGTTACTTCGACAGTTTGTTTGGGAGTTTCTCGGACAAACTCGCCTTTCTGAGCTGCTTCAGCCATTTCTTGAATACTTGGATTACGACCATTAACTGCTTGGAAAAAATCGATCCAATCTTGTTGCTTCATGTGTATAACCTCCAGATATCTTGATTATAAAAATGTTGATGATTACAATTATATCAATAGTGTAAGGGGACTGCAATGAGAGTGGGACAGGAGTCTTTACTTTATTTCCTTTTAATCTTCTTATCACTAAAGATGGGAAAGAGAAAGAAATAGGTTAGGATATAGACCACTAGAGGATATATCAGTGGATTATAGTCCCAGGCTCCTTGCCAATCTAGGTGTAAGAGTCTAACACTAGCGCGTGTTAGGCCTGCGCTCCAACCTTTAAGGCCAAATGGTCTTAGGATTAAACTGAGTGGTGTTGGAAGATGTAAAAGGTAGACTCCATAAACTGCCACTGAAACTAAGAGATATAATCTAAAAAAACGCTGGTGGTAGGCCCACAAGCGTGTAAAATAGTTTTTCATTAGCCAATAACTGCAAAGAGTTTTTGAGCGTTTGATTGGCGAGTAGCATCCATGATAAGGAACCAGTCAACGATTGACCAGATACCACATCCACCACATGTCAAAAGTTTACCAACACCAAGACCAACTTGTCCCAAAATAAAGCGGTCGATTCCAAGAGAACCACCAAAAAGTGAGATGACAAGCATCATCGTAGGATCTTGGAAGCTGATTGAGTAAAGCATTGAAAGTTGTTGTTCAGGAAGTGCCTCAAGACGTTGGCGGATGTACTGAACTTGTTCTGTTGGGAAATACTTGGCGTTAATTGCTAGCCATTGATCGACTGGATTCATAAATTAAATACCCCTCAAATTTTAAATGATATGTAAAGGATAACATATTGTAAAGGGAGATTCAAGGCGGTCAAGGCTTTTGAAGTTAATAAAAGCAACTTATTTGCAAGCTTCCACTGTGTCATAACTAGAGGATCATTAGGATAATCCTTTCGCACTATGCTTGAGAATGAGCCTACTTCTATTATTTGTGATTTTTTAACCCTTGTTCAAAACTGTCTGAGCTGGCCTTAACAGTGATTTTGTCGAGTGTTAAGGGATGGGTGAAACTAAGAGTGTGAGCGTGGAGCATGAGTCGAGATGCGGGGCGGTGGCTATAAAGAGGGTCCCCCAGAATGGCATGCCCATGGTGGGCCAGATGCACACGAATTTGGTGGGTCCGACCGGTTTTTAGTTGACAGTTGACCAGACTAGCTCCTTTGAAGGCTTTGAGGCGCGTGATGGTTGTATAGGCAACCTGCCCTTTTCTAGGATCAACCACTCGTTTTCTACGGTCATGGCGGTCGCGTCCAATCTTGTCTTTGTACACAGTCTCCTTGGTCTGAAATTTACCTTCAGCCAAAGCCCAGTATTGACGCTGAATCTTCTTATCTTCCAAGAGTCTATTGAGAATTGGCAGGATAAACGGATTTTTTGCGAAGAGTACAGCCCCACTAGTTTCCATGTCTAGTCGATGAACGACGTAACAGGTTTGCCCACAATAGGCCGAAACATGGTTAAGTAGAGCAATTTCTGTGGGTTCATTACCATGTGTTTTCATTCCTTCAGGTTTATTGACCACGATGAGATGCTGATCTTCATAGAGAGGTTCTACTAAACTGGCATTTCCCATAGGGATAATTTTTTCAGGGTAGTCCTCTGTATCAAAGGTCAGGCTAATCTTATCACCTTTTTCAACAGGACTCTGCCAATTAATAGTCTCTCCATTGATGAGGACGTGCTTTTTCGTGCGTAGGAAATGACGAATCTTACGAGGAATGAGGAGCTTAGTTTCGAGCAAGTCTTTGACGGTTGTTACAGGATAGGGATTGATAATTTCTACGTGTAAAGTCATGGTTTCATTATATCATGAACGTTTAAAAGAGGACAGAATCTGTAAAAACTTGGTATAATAGGGTTATGACATTTTTTGATAATCTAAAAAACAAACTTTTTAAAGAAGAAAATAGCGGAAAGGGCAAGGATTCCCAGCCTGCTGAAAAATCGAAGAATTTACAAAATAAGATAAAGGGACTCTTTGCTAAGAAACCTGATGAGGTTGAACAAGCCGTTGAAGACTTAGATATGTCTCAGGAAAGTCAAGAGACGTCACGTTATCAACGTTCTAAGCAAAAGAAACCTATTGATACGACCCAACCTTTAGGTAAGGTTCAGGCGTTCTTGAGCAAGTTTACACTTTCGCCAAGAAATCCTATTCGTCGTTTCTGGCGTCGTTATCATATTGGTAAAATTCTCTTTATCATGGTAGCTGTGCTGGTTTTGACAGTAGGTTCCTACCTTTTCTATATTGCCAAGACGACCAATGTTTCAGATCTTCAAGATGCCTTGAAAGCTACGACGGTTATCTATGACAAAGAAGGCAATCAAGCTGGTTCTTTGTCAGGGCAAAAAGGGACTTATGTGGAGCTGGATGCCATTAGTGATAGCCTGGAGAATGCTGTTATAGCAACTGAGGACCGTACCTTCTATGAAAATAGCGGGGTTAACGTCAAGCGATTCCTCTTGGCCATTGTATCTATGGGACGCTTTGGTGGTGGTTCGACCATTACCCAACAGTTGGCTAAAAATGCCTTCTTGACACAAGAACAGACAGTCACTCGTAAGGCCAAGGAATTCTTCCTCTCTTTGGAATTAACCAAGAAATACAGCAAGCAAGAAATCCTTACCATGTACCTCAATAATGCCTACTTCGGCAATGGGGTTTGGGGTGTTGAAGATGCTAGTCAAAAATACTTCGGGACAAGTGCTGCCAATCTAACCGTTGATGAAGCAGCGACCCTCGCTGGTATGCTTAAGGGACCTGAAATTTACAACCCAATCGATAATATCCAAAATGCGACCAACCGTCGAAACACTGTCCTCGCCAATATGGTTGATGACAAGAAGTTGAGTCAGGCAGATGCCGACAGTGCGGCTGGAGTTGATATGGCTAGTCGTCTGGATGATACCTATCAAGGGACTGGCGATGACTACAAGTATCCGTCTTACTTTGATGCCGTCATTGAAGAAGCTACGAAAACTTATGGCTTGAGTGAGGATGAAATCGTTAAAAATGGTTACAAGATCTACACAGAGATGGATGCCAACTCACAAGCTAACATGCAGCAAACCTACGAAAATACTTATCTCTTCCCTACATCAGAAAGTGATGGTAGTACAGCTCAGTCAGCTAGTGTGGCACTTGATCCAACAACTGGAGCTGTCCGTGGTCTGGTAGGTCGTGTAGGTGGTACCAGTGATACAACCTTCCGTAACTTTAACTATGCAACCCAAGGGAAGCGTAGTCCTGGTTCAACTATCAAACCTTTAGTGGTCTATGCCCCAGCTCTGGCTTCAGGGATGGAGCATCAATAAGGACCTTCCGAATAAAACCAATCGACTATAATGGCTATACCCCAACCAACTACGGTGGTGTTGAGACAGAGGATGTGCCCCATGTATCAAGCTTTGGCCAACTCCTACAATATCCCAGCAGTTTACCTCTTTAATCAAATCGGTATTCAAAAAGGGATCAGTTACGGTCAAAAATTCGGTCTCAACTTTGACAATGTTCCAGAAGAACTGGGAATTTCACTTGGTGGTGGTGTGACAGCTAGTCCTCTTCAAATGGCTCAGGCTTATGCGACCTTTGCTAATGGTGGTGAGATGAACACGGCTTATTTCATCACTAAAATTGAAAATGCCAGTGGTGACATTATTGCTACCCATAGTAAGAAGTCTAAACGTGTTATCAGCCAGTCAGTAGCTAACCAGATGACCAGCATGATGCTTGGTACCTTCTCAAATGGTTCTGCTGTGAATGCCAACTACACAGGTTATACTATGGCAGGTAAGACAGGTACTGTTCAGGCTGAATTTAACAAGGATTTGACTAGTGACCAGTGGGTGATTGGTTATACTCCTGATGTGGTTATGACGACCTGGATTGGTTTTGATAAGACTGACGAGAGTCACTACCTAACAGGAGCTAGCTCGGGAACAGCTTCGACGATTTTCAGCTACATCGCTGCGGATGTTTTGCCAAATACACCAGGTACTGAGTTTACCGTTGAAAATGCCTATGCAGCTGATGGTCAAACACTAGACTATACGGCAGATCCAAATGACTCGCGCAATAGCAGTAACAAGTCATGGACAGACAAGGCATCAGACGTTGTGAATGACGTTAAAGATCAGGCAAGCAGCCTTTGGGATAAGATTACAGACTCCTTCTCAGGTCTATTCAGATAGCTTGTCAATTGCATTTAAAAGTGGTAAGATAAAAAGAACGGAGGCGTTATGGCACAGAAAAAAGCAAGCCTAGCGTGTGCTGAATGTGGGAGCCGAAACTACTCAATTAATGTGAGTAGCACTCCCAAACCAACACGACTAGAAGTTAACAAATTTTGTAAACATTGTAAAAAATACACCTTGCATAAGGAAACAAGATAGGAGACACCGTGAGACAAACTGGAAGTATTTTCAAAGTCTTGAAAGACACGACTTGGCCAGACCGTAAACAACGCTGGCATGATTTTATTTCAGTTCTTGAGTATACTGCGTTCTTCACTGTCATCATCTATGCGTTTGATGAATTGTTGAGTCGCGCTATGTCAGCACTGATTAACTTTTTCTAAAGAAAACACAAAAAGAGTGGGAATGCCTGCTCTTTTTTGTTATAATAAATGCAGATAAAAGCGAGAACGAGGGCCACCAGGCTTTTTTATTACGCTTTGAATTAAACCATAGACATTCATTGACATTTAACACTCGAAGCTAGAAGATAGCTAGCCGAAAGGTGTTTAAATGTCATTTAGAAAAAAGAAAGGAATCCTAAAATGCTAGATTCATTCGACAAGGGCTGGTTCGTCCTTCAAACCTATTCAGGATACGAAAACAAAGTTAAAGAAAACCTTTTGCAACGTGCCCAAACTTATAACATGCTTGAAAATATCTTGCGTGTTGAAATCCCAACTCAAACGGTCAATGTTGAGAAAAACGGTAAAGTTAAAGAAGTAGAAGAAAACCGCTTCCCTGGTTACGTTCTTGTTGAGATGGTAATGACAGACGAAGCATGGTTCGTTGTCCGTAATACTCCGAAACGTTACTGGTTTCGTTGGTTCTCACGGTAACCGTTCTAAACCAACACCACTTTTGGAAGAAGAAATCCGTCAAATCTTGATTTCAATGGGTCAAACCGTTGATGTCTTTGATACTAATATCAAGGTTGGTGACGTGGTTCAAATCATCGATGGTGCCTTTATGGGTCAAGAAGGCCGTGTTGTAGAAATTGAAAACAACAAGGTTAAAATCATGATTAATATGTTTGGTTCAGAAACAGCTGCTGAACTTGAACTTTACCAAATCGCTGAACTTTAAGATAGATAAAAAGAGGTTGGGCTAAGAGACTTCAACCTTGGAAGACTATCTCATTAAACTTGAGGGAGAGGCTAGAAGCTAGATTTTTGAAATTTAGTTCTGTGTCACTCCCTTTTTTCTAACGGATGATGATGAATTACAAACGATTTTACGATAGGATTAGCGCTCCTTTGCGTTCTTACGCTAAGGTTTTAGAAGGGTTGAACAAGCTTATAACTAGGACTTTTTACCTGCTTTTTCCTATATTTCTTATTTGGGTTTGGCTAAGGAATGGTTGGTTTGTTCTCTCTACGACGGTGCTTATTATGGGGGGAGGCTTTTTCCTTCTTTCTCTTGGTCGTAGCCTCTATAATCGACCGCGTCCATACCAGACCTGGGCTATTCAACCCCTTATTAAGAAGGACAGTCTGGGCAAGTCCTTTCCCAGTCGGCATGTTTTCTCAGCGACTGTCATTGCTATGTTGGCACTGACGCTTAACCCCTGGCTAGGTGGGGACTATGCTTTTTCTGGCGGGCGCTCTAGCTCTTCTGCGCGTGCTAGGTGGTGTCCACTATCCTAGTGATGTTTTGGCAGGCTATGCCATTGGGATTCTTGTAGGTCTCCTTCTTTATCTTTAGAAAATTTGGGTCTTCTTCGAGAGAGGAAGGCTTTTTTCGTTGAAAAAGGAAAGGCACCTCTAGGGCACCTTTCCTTTTGTTCTAAAATTCGAGTTGGCAATTAAAGGCTGTTCCCACCATTAGATATTAGCTTAGTTTAGGACATGTTCTCTAATAGCTTGAGCGACTCCATGCTCATCATTTGAAGCCGTTACTAAGTTTGCAGTTTCCTTAACCCCTTCAGGTGCATTGCCCATAGCAATTCCTAGACCAGCCAGAGCTAGCATAGGACTATCGTTGAAGTTATCTCCGATGGTCATGACTTGTTCAAGAGGAAGGTCATAATATTTGGCAACCTCAAGGAGAGCGTGTTCTTTAGAAACATGTTTGGCTGTGACTTCAAGGTAGTTATCTTTAGATAAGTAGAAGGCTGTCTGTGGAAAATCCATGCTTAGGAGTTTTTGGTGGAGGTCTTGGATAACTTCAGCCTCATCAATCAACAATAGCTTGTGGATAGGTGGTTCTGAGTCTGAGACCGTGTCTTGCAGTTCCTTAATGATAGGAGATTCACCCGTGATACTTCCTTCTAACTGAGACCATTTGTCTAGTTCGTTGGTGATCCAGTCCTTGCCAGAGTAGATATTCACAGAGACACTTGGATAATCTGTGGATAAGTAGTTAAGAAGGTCTTGAATCTCAGCTTTATCCACAGGGTGTTGGATGATAGTACGATTACCCTCAAGTACTAAGCGCCGTTGTAGCAAGCGATGGGATTGTCATGAAGTCCCAGTTTATGAGCAATTGGTTGCATCCCCAGCGGCGAACGGGCAGAAGCTAAAACAAAGGGAATATTTGCCTTTTCAAGCTCTGGCATTACCTCAATCAGTTGCTCATCCACCTGGTGGTTACTAGTGAGAATAGTGCCATCAATGTCACTGATAATCAAACGAATATTACTCATAGTCGCTATCCTTTCCATCGTATAAAATCGTTACTTTATCTTTAAGAGACTCGACCAAATCAGGATCAGGTTCTTTATCTGTAATCCAGTAGTCAAAGTCTTCAATCTTGCCCAAGATATATTTGGAGTGCTTTTCATATTTATCAGATTCAGCAATAAGTATCTTGATTCTAGCAGCTTGCATGGCCAGTTGTTTGACAGCAACGTCCTCTTCATCTTCATAGCTGACCACTCCTTGACTGAGACTAGCCGCTCCGAAGAAAGCTAAGTCAAATTGTAGATGTTGCAAGAGCTGGGCCTCGTGAAGCGAATAGTAGAAGCGGTTTTTGCTGTAAAATCTTCCTCCCAAGAGATGAAAGTCGATTCCTTCTTTGCCACTTAGGACCAAGGCATTGTCCAAAGAGTGGGAGTAGACAGTGACGCTCTTAGTCAATTTTTGTGAAACTTCAAGCATCAGGGTAGAGACATCGAAGAAGAGTAGAGATTGGTCTTTGACCAAGCTAAGCGCTAGGTCTGCCATTTTTTTCTTGTCTTCAGTGAGTCCTTTCTGACGTTCCTGGAAGCCAAGAACAGTGGTATTTTTAACTGGGAAGAATGCCACCATGGGTACGCTGAGCCAAATTCCTCTGGCTGAGGCAGTCGAAATCTCTTCTGACAGTGTCTTTGAAACACCCTAATGCGTCAACCATTTCCTTGACAGATAGGTTTCGCGCTCCTCCAAAAGTGTTAATATTTTTCTCTAATCGTTGTTCCTGATACATGAGTCACCTTCTTTCTGATACTAGTATAGCATCTTTTTGCTTTTTTTGTTACATAAAAGCGCAAAAAAACTTAAAAAAAGAATGAAAAAAAGTGCAAAAATAGATTCAGGCGAATTTGCCTCTTAAAGTTCCCTTATCATCTTTAAAAATCCTTCAAAAATGCTATAATAGAAGCATTACGAATATTGGAGAGAAACCATGAGTTTTTACAATCATAAAGAAATCGAGCCTAAGTGGCAAAAATACTGGGCTGACAATCATACTTTTAAGACAGGAACAGATGCCTCAAAACCTAAGTTTTATGCGCTTGACATGTTCCCTTACCCATCTGGAGCGGGTCTTCACGTAGGACACCCAGAAGGCTACACAGCGACTGATATCCTCAGCCGTTTCAAACGTGCGCAAGGTTACAATGTCCTTCACCCAATGGGATGGGATGCCTTTGGTTTGCCTGCAGAGCAATACGCTATGGATACAGGGAATGACCCAGCGGAATTCACAGCAGAAAACATTGCCAACTTCAAACGCCAAATCAATGCGCTTGGCTTCTCTTACGACTGGGACCGTGAAGTCAATACGACAGATCCGAACTACTACAAGTGGACGCAATGGATCTTCACCAAGCTTTACGAAAAAGGTTTGGCTTATGAAGCTGAAGTACCAGTAAACTGGGTTGAAGAATTGGGAACAGCTATCGCCAACGAAGAAGTTCTTCCAGATGGAACATCTGAGCGTGGTGGCTATCCAGTTGTCCGTAAACCAATGCGCCAATGGATGCTCAAAATCACTGCCTATGCTGAGCGCTTGCTCAATGACTTGGATGATCTTGACTGGCCAGAGTCTATCAAGGACATGCAACGCAACTGGATTGGTAAATCAACTGGTGCCAATGTCACTTTCAAAGTAAAAGGGACAGACAAGGAATTCACAGTCTTTACGACACGTCCAGATACTCTTTTTGGTGCGACCTTCACTGTTTTGGCGCCTGAGCATGACTTGGTAGATGCCATCACAACACCTGAACAAGCTGAGGCTGTAGCTGACTACAAACATCAAGCCAGCCTTAAATCAGACTTGGCTCGTACAGACCTTGCCAAGGAGAAAACAGGGGTTTGGACTGGTGCTTATGCCATCAACCCTGTCAATGGTAAAGAAATCCCAATCTGGATTGCTGACTATGTTCTTGCCAGCTACGGAACAGGTGCTGTTATGGCCGTACCTGCCCACGATGAGCGTGACTGGGAATTTGCAAAACAGTTTGACCTTCCAATCGTAGAAGTGTTGGAAGGTGGAAACGTTGAAGAGGCTGCTTACACAGAAGATGGCCTTCACGTCAACTCTGACTTCTTGAACGGTCTCAACAAAGAAGAAGCGATTGCTAAAATCGTGGCTTGGTTGGAAGAAAAAGGCTTTGGTCAAGAAAAAATCACTTACCGTCTTCGTGACTGGCTCTTTAGCCGTCAACGTTACTGGGGTGAACCAATCCCAATTATTCATTGGGAAGATGGTACTTCAACAGCTGTTCCAGAAAGTGAACTCCCACTTGTCTTGCCAGTAACCAAGGACATCCGCCCTTCAGGTACTGGTGAAAGCCCATTGGCTAACTTGACAGACTGGCTTGAAGTGACTCGTGAGGATGGTGTCAAAGGTCGTCGTGAGACTAATACTATGCCACAATGGGCAGGTTCAAGCTGGTACTACCTCCGCTATATCGATCCACACAACACAGAGAAATTAGCTGATGAGGATCTCCTCAAACAATGGTTGCCAGTCGATATTTATGTGGGTGGTGCTGAACACGCCGTGCTCCACTTGCTTTACGCTCGTTTCTGGCATAAATTCCTCTATGACCTTGGTGTTGTACCGACTAAAGAGCCATTCCAAAAACTCTTTAACCAAGGAATGATCTTGGGAACAAGCTACCGTGATCACCGTGGAGCTCTTGTGGCAACTGACAAGGTTGAAAAACGTGACGGTTCCTTCTTCCATGTGGAAACAGGGGAAGAGTTGGAGCAAGCACCAGCCAAAATGTCTAAATCCCTCAAGAACGTGGTTAACCCAGACGATGTGGTGGAACAATACGGTGCTGATACCCTTCGTGTCTATGAAATGTTCATGGGACCCCTTGATGCCTCAATCGCTTGGTCTGAAGAAGGATTGGAAGGAAGCCGTAAATTCCTTGACCGTGTTTACCGTTTGATTACAAGTAAAGAAATCGTTGCGGAAAACAATGGCGCTCTTGACAAGGTTTACAACGAAACCGTTAAATCTGTTACAGAGCAAATCGAGTCTATGAAATTCAACACAGCCATTGCCCAACTCATGGTCTTTGTCAATGCAGCTAACAAGGAAGACAAACTCTATGTAGGCTACGCCAAAGGATTTATCCAATTGATTGCACCATTTGCGCCTCACTTGGCAGAAGAACTCTGGCAAACAGTCGCAGAAACAGGTGAGTCTATCTCTTATATAGCTTGGCCAACATGGGACGAAAGCAAATTGGTTGAAGACGAAATCGAAATTGTCGTTCAAATCAAAGGTAAAGTCCGTGCCAAACTCATGGTCGCAAAAGACCTGTCACGCGAAGAATTGCAAGAAGTCGCTCTTGCTAACGAAAAAGTCAAAGCAGAGATTGATGGCAAGGAAATCGTGAAAGTGATTGCGGTACCAAATAAACTCGTTAATATCGTTGTAAAATAAAAATAAATCCTTCGGAGCTTAGCTCTGGAGGATTTTTTAGGTTCAGCTTGACAAGAAATAGTAATTTTGTTAATGTTATTAACAAAAAGAGGGACACTATGAATAAGAAAGAACTGCATAAGTTTAATAATCGTTTTAACAGTTTTGTTTTAGCCTTTTAACAGTTGAAAAAGGCTCAGCATAGGAACAGTATTGATAAATCAATCACTATTAATGAAGTCCATTTGATTGACCTAATAGGTCGCAATCAGCCTGTGAATTTAGTGAAATTATCTGAGTTACTTGAAGTATCTAGGAGTGCCATTACTCAGAGTGTTAGACGTTTAACCAAGAAAGACCTTGTTTCTTTTGAATTTGCACCTGATAATGAAAAAAATAAATATCTGATATTATCCAAAAAAGGTGTTGACGTTTTTAACATTCATAAAGAGCAGCAAGAACATATTGAGAAAAGCCATTTTTTCAGTTTTAAGAAACTATAGTGATGAGGACCTTCAAATGGTTATGAAATTGATGGATGATGTTGAAAAGGTATGGCAAGAATTACCGTGGTAAAAATCACGGTAATTTAAAAACTATATTGTTAATTACATTAACAAAAAGAGGAAGATATGAATATAAAAATTGAACTGATTTCAGAGTCTGATTTAGCAGACGAATCTTTTAATATTGTCATCGATGGCTTAAAACCAAGAGAAATCTATCGAGTCGAAATGTTTCTATCCGATTATTATTGTATCAATGCTCCCATGCTTTTTAGCTCATGATGTTTTATGGAAATCAACAGCGACTTTTTGTATCAGATAAGAATGGTATTATTGATATTTCACAAACTCCATCTTGTTCTGGCTCTTATGAAGATATTGCAACAATGGGGTTATTCTTTAATGCCAAACCCTTGACCAATAGGAAAAAGAAACTTCCAAACTCTCTTTCTAAAATTCCCTTATTAGGTCACTTTTTTGTGGAAATCAAAATTATACAAGGTAATACTGTCGTCGCAAAGAGAACTTTCACAAGACATTACATGAGTTCGCAAATTAGTCATCAAGATATTTACGAGAAACATTTTCAAGGGAGACTCTTTTATGATAAAAAGGCAATAAAAGCACCAGCATTGATTATTGTGAGCGGTAGTGAAGGAAGGATTGAAAAGGCACAGAATATAGCTCAGCTTCTATCTTCTAGAGGTTATATTTGCCTAGCAGTTGCCTACTTTGGTTTAGAGGGGTTGCCAAAACATTTGGAACGTATTCCTTTAGAGTGCCTTATGGAAGCAAAGGATTATCTACGTCAGCATCCTCAAGTAGATAGTGAAAAAATTGGACTCTATGGACGTTCTAAGGGAGCAGAGTTAGTTTTAGCTGAGGAGAGCATTTTTAATGACGTTCAATGTTTGGTACTAAATTCACCCTCTGATGTGGTGTATGAAGGGATAAAAGGGAAATGGAACTCTCATACTTCTTCTTGGACGTATTTGCAAAAAGAACTTCCTTATCAAAAGTTTCGACTTAGAGATTATCTGTTCAGCAAACTTTTAAAAAAATCCTTTCCTAAAGATTGCTCTGCTAGGATAGATATTGGTCAAATGTATTCACCAATCTTACTGCTCGGAAGTACTGTTGATGAAATATGGGATGCCTCGTCAGCAATTGATGATATTGTCTCACATTATAAAGGACACCAGATTACATTTAAAAAATATCATGAAACAGGTCACATGTTGACAGTGGCTTATCAACCCAATCATCGCTATCGAAAAGATTGGCGTTTACTGATGAAAGAGAGCAAGGATTCTTGGTTGGCTACGATTCATTTTTTTGATAGGCATTTGAAGAAGCAATAACATAAGATTATAAATATGCTATAATAGTCCCAACTAAGATAAAAACACAGTTCTGGTTGGTAGTCCAGACGTAGGCAAGCCTATCAGTAACCTTCCTCCTTGGTTGTCCATTCTTAGGGATAGATTTAAGGAGGTGCTGTCGTGGAAACAATTTCAATTGGATTGACAGTTTATTTTGAAGATGGATTTTGGCATGGTTTGTTCGAACAAGTTTATCGAGAATCTTATCAAGTTTGTCGTGTGACATTTGGTCAGGAGCCAAAAGATGATGAAATTCTAGAGATTTTACAGACTCAGTTTACCCAATTATCTTTTAGTCCAGAGACTACAGCTAATCAACATGTAAAAATTAAGAATCCTAAACGATTACAGCGAGCTGTGAAGAAACAAGTAAATCAGAAAGTTTCTTCCAAGTCGAAAGAACTATTGCAGTTGCAGTACGAGGAAAGGAAAAAGATTTCAAAACATCAATCTAGTGTCCAAAAGCAATTGCTCAAACAAGAGAAATTTGAACGCAAACAGCAAAAACGAAGAGACAAGAATAAAGGACATTAATGTGTTTCTCTTTAAAGAAACAGCTCTTTTCTAAATAGAAAGGAGCTGTTTTACTAGTATTGAAGAATAGATTTTAACTGTTTCCAAATCTAGTTACTTATCGCCAAAAGGTTTACCGATGATAGTTTTAAATTCAGGACAATACTTACTTGCCTCAAATTCAATGACATCATATTGGGCAATCTCATTTTGATAGAATGGATCGTGTGCAATGATTTCTTGAACACCACTGTATTCAACATTCCTATAGTGCTAAGGGATGCCCATATGACAATAGTTGTATAGAGTCATTTCACGCAACGATCAAAAAGGAGTGTATTTACGCCGAAGCTAATGTTGGTTATAAAGATTTTCAGACCTGTTACGATAGTATTTTTAAGTATATCGGAGGTTTTTATAATTCGAGGAGGCGCCACAGCAAACTGAACTATCTTTGTCCGAATGAATTTTAAAAACAAATTGCTTAGTTAATAGCACTCCTTCTACGCGCTTATAAAATTCATTTTATGATCTCGTAGAAGGAGTCCAGCAACCGAAGGGCGCTAGCCTTCAAATTTTTCTCCTAAAATGTGTCCAAAATATTGACAGAATTCCAAAACTCAATTATTTAAAATGGAATGACTGGGTACTATAAGGTAGGTGATTCAATAGGAAGGATAATTTCTGTTTGAAAATATTCTCCTTGTTCACTTGTGATTATCATACTACCTCCATGTAAATCAACAATTTGGTTAGAAATTTTTAGTCCCATACCACTTCATCGAACTCCAGAAATATCAAAATTAAATTCCTCAATTTTATTAATATTTTTAAGTCTATCTGTAGAAGTTCCAATTCCATTATCACGTATAATAACTGAAAAATTTATTACGGGAAATATAGTTAAGGACAATCTGAATATTACAACCAGAAGGGTTATGCAATACAGAATTATAAATGAGATTGTGAATAACTCTAGACATCAAAGATTTTTCAATGTACATTTTTACCCAACAATTTATTATCAGGAATAAACTCAAAATTAAAAATCATTCCAAATCTCTTGATTAATAATTTGTATGATTATTTCCTTAAAGAAGGGTATAATGTCTGTTATTTCTTGATTTAATTTTAAATTACCGTTTGTTAGTCTAGCGAATATGTTGAGATCGTTTAGCAAATTTTGAATATAGTGACTCTCAATCAGCGTAGGTTTCAAATTTTTTAATAGGTCATCATTGTCTGTTTTTTCAATAGCTAATGATGCATTAGCCACGATAACTGAGAGTGGGGTTTTGATGTCATGAGCTATTCCAGAAATCCAATTCTCTTTGAATTCTTCATTTTTACGTAGTTTTTTTGTTAGCAGAGTTAACCGCTAAAGTTAATCTATCTAATTCTTGAACAGAATTTACCTGTTTGTTTAAACCGACAGGTAATTTACCTATTGCGTTAATAATTGGCTGGATGTTGCGATTTAAGAAAGTAACACTATAAAGGTATAGGAATAGGCAAAAATAGGCAGTTAACAAATATGATAACTAAAATTAAAAATCGGGAAAATTTGAATTCTCTTTAGATCAAAGAAATTATTTCCGTATCTAATGATACTTTCTTTTGGAAATGCAATTATATAAATATCTTTTTGTTCTTTTTTTATTTGAGTGAATATTGGATAGTCATCTAAATAATAACGTGAAAACTTAATGACATCGGCATAATCAAATTGTGTTTTTTATATTTTTTTAGGTTTTTGATATTAAACTTTTTCATTTCCACTTTTTTTGATCAAGAATCATGACCCATAAGTTGTGCTTTTTAATCAGTTTTTTGCAGTTTGATTAACTTTTATATGTTCCATTTGATGGGGTGATGTTCGAAGATACACCTTGTATGATATCTATAGGAGATTGTTGGCTACGGATAAAGTTGGTTGTAGCTACTAATAGAACAAAATCGATAAATATTATGGTAAGAAAGGCGAGAATAAATTTTAATATACCTTTTTTTGAAAAATATTCATAGAGGACTCCGTAAATTCAGATAACTAACTTATAACCCAGCCCTTTGACTGTAATGAGGTGACGTGGTTTTGATGGGGATAATTCTATCTTCTCTTTATATTACGAATATGTACCATTAAGGATTTTTTTCATATCCGAAACTATCTATTCCCCAAATAGTATCGCAGATTGCTTCTGTTGACACAATATAGTTTTTATTGGTATATAGTTTTTCTTAGAATCTGTATTTCAGTTGGAGTTAGTGATAAATGCTGTTCCTCTTTTTACACTAGCATTATTTAAATCAATGATACAAGTTAAAAGTTATTAATTCTGATTCTCCTTTATATGCTCTCCTCAGTAAAGCAATTATACGATAGATTAAAAGTTTTAGGAAGAAATGGTTTTGTGACAAAGTCATCACCACCTGAATCTAATCCTTTAACTTCATCATCTGGATTATTTTTGGCTGTTAAAAAAATAAAATTGGTATATCAGAAGTTTCTCTGATGTACTGAGCAAGTAGATAACCTTCTCCATCAGGCAACATTACGTCTAGGATAATGAGGTCTATTTTAGAAATAGAAAAAAATATCTATTCCTTCGCTAATACTGTAAGCATTACTAATATTCTTAAAGCCCCTGCTCACCAAAAACTTCTTTAATAGATTTACTAAGTGAAACATCATCGTCTACTATTAATATCCGTTTGTTTAATAGCTGCGCTTCGAAATTCATATATGCACCTCTCATAAAATTTGTTTTAATTATACCATAGAGTTATCTATATAGCCGATGAGACAGGTAAAGTCTATATAGATACCCATAGTAATCTAATAAAAACCAATGAAAGTTACTTCAACTTTATTAATTCAAAAAGTATAGAAAATATTCTGTTCTATCTTAATGTTATCTTTAAGATGATAAAGTAGAATTACATTGTAAAAGAAAGGAGCAATCCTGGCTAAAAAGGATTACAAGGTAATTAATGAGATGAATAATATTATTGAATTGAAAAATCTTAAAAAGGTCTATAAAGACACTACTACAGTGGATCTTAAGAAACTGACAGTCAGAGAAGGGGAAATCTATGGTTTTTTAGGTCCCAACGGCGCAGGGAAAACAACTACGATGAAAAATGATCTTATCTTTAGTGGAGCCTACTTTAGGAGAGATTTTAGTCAATGGTCAAAATATCAAAGAGAATAAAGATTACTTAAATCAAATTGGATCGATGATTGAGGAACCATCTTATTATCCAAATTTAACGGGATATGAAAACTTATTAGTATTTCAAAAAATGGTAGGTTTTGATGAGGATAATATTTGGCCAACTTTGAAATTAGTTGGATTGGCAGAGGACAAAAATCGTAAGAAATTAGTGAAAGCCTATTCCCTAGGGATGAAGCAACGTTTAGCCTTAGCTTTTGCTTTAGTTAAAAAGCCCCAAATTTTATTATTAGATGAACCGACTAATGGTCTTGATCCAGCAGGGATTCATGAAATTCGTGAGTTGATTGTTAAATTAGCAAAAGAAGAAGGCTTAACAGTCTTTATCTCCAGCCACATCTTATCAGAGATAGAGCAGATTGCTGATCGGGTTGGTATTATAAATCATGGTTGTTTAGTTTATGAAGGAGAGATTCGTGAGATCAAATCAAATACCTGGATTGAGATTGGTGGCGATTTTTCGCAAAATAATATTGTTCAACACTTAGTTGATTTCGGTTCAGTCAGAGTACGGGAAGCATCGGCGAGTGAGGTTAAATTAGACGATATGAGTAACGATCGTCTTGCGGATATTATCACCTATATAACAGACCTTGGCTTTAGAATTTTTCGTGTCACTAGAGAAAGTGAGACATTAGAAGATATTTTTCTGGAACTAACAAAGGAGGTATAAGATGAAAGGTGTGTACATTGAATGGTTAAAAAGTAGACGAACAAAATCTTTTTCAATTGTTACTCTTTTGATGATTGTAGCGACATTGTGGAGTATTGCAATGTTTATGTCTGTTTTTTCGCATCCAGAGTTAAAAAATGTCGGAACTTTATTTAGTAATCAGAATGTGAACCTTCTCATGCTTCCTATTGCTGTTTCTGTATTTGTGAGTCGAATTGTGAGTAATGAACGTGAAGGACAGACCTTTAAATTACAAGCTACAAATGGCTTAGGTTTGATGACTATTTTTAGACATAAATTTTTATTTACAATGGTCTTCTTCTTTGTCATGTCTTTTGCAGAAATTGTAGCTATCTGTTGCTTTGGAAAACAATCTGGTATCTCAATTCCTATGGACATTGTAGGAGTTCAATTTTTAGGACAATTATTATCTATTTTCGCTCTAGTTTCTATCTATTTAACGTTAGCAATGGTTCTAGAAAAACAAGGCGTATTACTGGCTTTTTAGGATTGCTAGGAGGTTTTTTAGGAATCGTCTTAAATCCAAGAAGTTATGGTTTTGCTAGTTTGCTTAATCCGTTGACCGGAGCAGGCAGTTTAGCGCCTTATAAGTATCACTTTCTTGGGGATGGGGCATATACCTACCTCTTGGATCAACAGTTACCTTGGAAACTAGTATTCTTTATGATTTATTGTTTGATGTTATACGGTTTAGCTAATGTTATTCTGAGAAAGAGAGGAAGTTGAAATGAGACCTTATGTTTTTGCTGAGTGGAAAAAGACTCGCAAATTACAATTGTTCATGATTGGAATGGCATTTTTGATTTTTTCTAGCTTTATAGGTTTAGGAGTTTATTTTGCTAATAGGGCTGTCTTAATTGATAAGACACAATCCCTTGTTTTATGGGGACAATTAACATTTTATAACAGTACACTTCTCTATCCTCCTATGTTAGCCATTATTGTGGGACAGTTACTGATGCCAGAATTTGAGAGAAAAAACATTGAGATGTTAAAAGCTAATCAAGTTTCAATGGATAAATTGTACTTTGGAAAACTATTAAGTGGCTTCTTTCTGATTCTTTCCGTCCAACTTTTTTTACTACTTATTTTTGTTGTAGCTGCCAAAGTTGACGGGATTTCGTTTGACCTCAGTTTAGCAGTTCATATTAAATGGCTTCTGTTATCAGTGGTGGCCTCTTTTCCGATAATGACGCTTCAATCCTTCGTAACCGCAAAGACTCGTAATTTTAGTAAAGCTGTTGGAGTTGCTACAATTGGTAGCATGTTAAACTTTGTGCTGATTTTTATTAATGAGAATCTTACAAAGTTTTTCCCTTATTCTCAACCAATGATTGCCCTACGCAGTCGTTCTTTAACAGATATGTCCTTAATAGATTTGACGATTTTTCTAGTTGTTAATAGTCTATATAGTTTACTTTTCTATAAATTAACAGTGGCAGCTTTGAAGAAAAACGAATAATGTTTTTAAAAATATATCCATTGTTTATGTCAGAATAAGGAAATTTCAGTCAAAAATTTGGATATTGTCAATAATTATGTGTAAACACTCAAGTAGAGTTTGAACTGCACCCCAAAAAGTATCTGCTGCCTTGGGATTAATTATGGAAAAAGTATCACTTAAAAAAATCAGCTTGATGAAGCTATCAAAAATCTTGTATGACAATAGTTGGCTAAGTCATGATGGAAATGGTAATCAATTTAGAATGCTAAACATCACAAATTTTGTTCAATAATTAATTAATGAAGTAATGAAGGTGTTGACATGAACCAAGTACCTATCACAGAGGATGATTTTGATATTGACTCGCATCATCCTAGAGATAAATAACAATAGTTGCATAATCACATATCAATAATAAAGAGTTGTTCTGAATTTGCTTTATTGTATGCTAAATTTCTGAATAAACTCTAAATGCGTTCGTTTAAACATATATGGAGTACAAACCTATGAAAAAATTATTTTGGATGACACGAAGTCAACGTTTCTCAATCAGAAAATATTCTATCGGAGTAGCTTCTACTGTTCAAGAAACAACTGTTACTCAAGAAGTAGCGCAGGCTACCAAAGGAACGGAAGACAGTTTAAACAATTCTGCTGTATCTGAGGACTCACATGGAAACGTTGAAACAACCAACATTGATTCATCTACAAACACTTCAAATAATGTTACACATGCTAGTATAAAAGCAGAACCTAAAATGTCCTCACCAGAACTGGCTTATTACGATACCGGAGACGGTGTTAATTACGACAAAGTGCTTTTGTCTGATGGTCATTATTGGATTAGTTATATCGCTGCTTCAGGTAACAGACGTTACATTAGCGTAGCATAGGAGAATATGATGAAAAAAACAATTAAAATCGTGACGAGCTTGATATTAGCTGTATTGGTTATCTTACTTGCTTTTGTACTATTAAAAGGTTGTGGTAGTAGTAAAGTAGATAAAAGTGGCTTCTACAGTAAGGATACAAAGACCAGCAAAATGTCATCCTCTAGCAGTAAGAGTTTGACAAAGAGCTCTTCAAAGAAATCAAGTAGCTCCTCTAGTTCTACGCAAGTAGACTCTAGTACCGAGGCTAAAAGTAGTGAAGCTAGTGTCGCTTCCAGTGCCGCTTCTAGTGCAACAACTACAGCACCAAAACAAGCGCAAGCTCAAACACCATCTCAACCTGTTCCAAGTCAAGGTAACAGTGCTAATCAAGCTGGAACCACAACTTCTGAATCTGATCCGAAAACAGGTTATGGCGGTTGGGAAGCCACTTCTGGTACTTTGACACTGACACAGGACACCCCTGTTTATACTGAACCTAACAAAGACGGTGGTGTTGCTTATGTGCAACCTCAAGGGGACATACAATGGGATAAATACATCTTCGCTAATGGTGACAATTGGTACAGCTTTGTTCAAAAAAATCGTGACCAAGAAGTTCGATTTTACATTGCTTATTCAGATGTAGGGCATTGATAGAAAAAGAAAAGGACGATACTTATATCGAAGAATGTAAGAGGTAAAAACATCATGAATAAAGTTAATTATCATCATGAAAAAACAACGCTATTCCATTCGCAAATACGCTTTTTGGTGCAGCATCTGTCTTGATTGGCTGTGCCTATATGGCAAACGCTCAAGTCGCACATGCTGACCAAACAACAGCGGCACCAGTTGCAGAAAGTACAACAACTTCAACAAATGTTGCACCAACTCAACCTGCTACTACAGTAGATACTACCACTCAATCACAACCCTCTACAGTTGCCCAGACAGCGCCATCAACTACAGAAAGTACAACCTCAACACAGCCGCGAGCATCAGCTGTGTCTGACAGTGTGACGCCTGCAAGCTCATCTACTGATGTCACCAAGACTGTTGTGGTTACTTATCCAGATGGCTCAACAGATGAAGTACAAGTCCACTATACTGTTGCTGGACAAACTGACGCTGATAAGAATGAACCAACTGTTCGCACACAAACAGTCCGTCAAGGACAAACACCAACTGCAGACTCCTTTATTACCAACAAAGACAGCTTACCAGCAGGTACAACTTATAGTTTCAAAGATGACTCTGCTCTAAAAACAGAAACACCTGCGACTACGCCTACGAGCACAAAACCAACAGAAACACCAGTAACTACTCCAACAACTACTAAACCAAGTGATTCTGAAACAGTAAAAACACCTGAGAAGGCTGAAACACCAACTGCAACGACTACAAAAGACGACACTTCTAAGGAAGAAAGCAAAACTCCCGAAGAACCAGTCAAAGACAAAGTCGTTAAAGAAGTCATCACTGGTCCAGAATTGCCAGCTAGTGGTCGCTACACTTTCACTGAAAAGACAGCCGTGTATACCACACCAAGTACCAATAGTAGCGTCTCTTTCTACTTTAACAAAGGTAACCAAGTTAACTATGATAAAGTCTTAGACGCTGAGAATGCTCGCTGGATTTCTTACGTCAGCTACAGTGGTATTCGTCGCTATGCTAAGGTAGGAGAACTAACTAAGGTGCTTGAAGAAGTGACAGAACCTGAAAGCACTGAAACAAGCAAGAACCGCAAACCACAATCTGCTACTGGAACCTATGTTTTCCAAGATACAGCACAAGTACGCAATGACCCTAAACTTTCAAGTCCAGTACAGTTTGAATTCCGAAAAGGTGATCGAGTCAACTATGACAAAGTTTTAACTTCCGATGATTACAACTGGATTTCTTATGTTAGCTACAGCGGTATCCGTCGTTATGTGTCACTTAACAAAGTAGAAAAGGCAACAGTTGATACTCCAAAGACTCAAACACCACAAAAAGAAGAAAAGTAAACCAGCAACTACTACCAAGTCAGAAGCATCGATTTTGCCTGCAAATGGCACTTATATTTTTCACTGATAAAGCTGATGTACGTAATGACCCTAAACTTTCAAGTCCAGTACAGTTTGAATTCCGAAAAGGTGATCGAGTCTACTATGACAAAAGTTTTAACTTCCGATGATTACAACTGGATTTCTTATGTTAGCTACAGCGGTATCCGTCGTTATGTGTCACTTAACAAAGTAGAAAAGGCAACAGTTGATACTCCAAAGACTCAAACACCACAAAAAGAAGAAAGTAAACCAGCAACTACTACCAAGTCAGAAGCATCGACTTTGCCTGCAAATGGTACTTATATTTCACTGATAAAGCTGATGTACGTAATGATGCTAAGATTTCAAGCCCAGTACAGTTTGAATTCCGAAAAGGTGATCGAGTCAACTATGACAAAGTTTTAACTTCCGATGATTACAATTGGATTTCTTATGTCAGCTACAGTGGAACTCGCCGTTATGTTGCTCTCAACAAAGTCGAAAAAACTTCTGCTGAAACATCCCAAAAAGAAGAGGCAAAATCAACTACTTTAATGGAGGAAGTTAAACCAAGCCTCCCATCAAGTGGTAAGTATACCTTCACAAATACTGTAGAAGTACACAACGAAGCTAAACTTTCAAGTCCAGTACAATTTGAGTTTAAAAAGGGTGAAAGTGTCAACTATGATAAAGCCTTAGTTGCTGATGATTACAGCTGGATTTCTTACGTCAGCTACAGCGGTATTCGTCGCTATGTAGCGCTTAACAAAGTGGGACAAGATACACCTAAAGCAGAAGCAACAGCAAGTAAACCTAGTGTTGTAACAGGAAACATCAAGGTGGAAAATGTGACTGCTAAAGGCTTTGATGTTGTTGTCAGCAATGTCTCTGACACCCAAGGTGTCAAAGCAGTGAAAGTGCCTGTCTGGTCAAGCCAAGGTGGACAAGATGATATCATTTGGTATGATGCGACTAAGCAAAACTCTGGTGATTACAAGGTGGCGGTTAAGATTAGTGACCACAAAAATAACACTGGTGAATACAATGCTCACTTGTACTATGTCCAAAACGATGGCAGCTTGAAAGGTATCGCTGCGACAAGAACCACAGTTGCAGGAGAATCTACAACTGAAACGACTTCAAACAAAGTGACATCTAATGGCTCTTACTATAGCATTAAGGGTAAATACGACGACATTATCATCGCCAACAAGAAGTACCCATTATCTCCATCTTATAATCCTGGCGAAGATGCCACAGCCAAAGCTGCCTTTGTCCGTCTGCGCAATGACATGATTAACCAAGGGTTTAACGTTGGTCATGCTTACAGCGGTTTTAGAAGTTATGACACTCAAAAAACGCTTTATCAAAATTATGCCAATAGAGACGGATATGCCGCAGCAGATCGTTATTCTGCACGAGCTGGCTACAGCGAACACCAAACAGGTCTTGCTTACGACTTGACCGACAGGTCTGGCAATCTGCTCGAGGATAAAACAGCAACTGACTGGCTCAACAATAACGCCTACAAATACGGTTTTGTCGTGAGATACCAACCAGGTAAAGAGTCCGTGACTGGTTACATGCCAGAAGCATGGCACATCCGCTATATCGGAAAAGAAGCCAAAGAAGTTTATGAGTCTGGTAAAAGCTTAGAAGAATACTTCGGCTTTGACGGTGGCGATTATACCAATACAACGTCATCTAGCACAGCAAACACTAGCACTACTACTAGCCTTACTCAACGAGGTACTTACCACTTTACAAGCCGTTCCTCTATCAAGGCAGAACCTAAGGTTTCCAGTCCAGAGCTTGCATACTACGATGCAGGAAATTCCGTCAATTATGACAAAGTTCTCACAGCAGATGGACATCAATGGATTTCTTACATTGCCTATAGTGGTAGTAGAAGATACATTGCCGTTAGTTAATCGTAGTTAAAAAGGAGTGACACTTGGGTATCGCTCTTTTTTTATTAGGAGTTACATAATAAAGTTCCTAAAATGTCAGATTAAGTTAGACTTTTTCAAGTAATTCAGAAAAAAACTTGGTAGGGTGATTGATAATTCAATAATTTTCTAGGAATTCTATTTCTTGAGAGTGGGACAAAAGTCCTAGCCTCTCAATTGTTTTTGGATTGTCGAGCAAGACGCAGTGGTTGAGTGGGCTCTACTAAGCTGATTTCATCAGCTTTTACAGCCCTACTCAACTGTGCGGAGCTGGGATGACGAAATCGAATTCTAACGAATGACCGATTTCTGTCCCACTCTCATAATTTTGAGAAATATTAGTAAAATCCATTTGTTTTGGTAGTCCATTTCGTCTTAATAAGCCATTAGAATGTTCATTGAGACCTCGTTGGCCAGGACATCCTGGATCCGTAAAGAAAAATATCAATGTCATGTGCATTCGAAATAGATTTCCAATTAGAAAATTCTTTCCCACAATCAAAAGTTATTAACTTAAAGAGATGACTGGGAACTTGAGACAACTATTGATTGATGGATGCCTCAATATCACTTGCTTTCCGTCCATTGGTTTTCAGTGTGATGATGGCTTTTGAGCAGCGTTCTACTAAGGTAATGACTGCACTTTTGTGTTTTTCTCCCACAATTGTATCCCCTTCTAGATGACAACAACTATCCCATGCTTATTTTCCCAGCCAATGATATCCAGTCACATCCTGAATTACTAGAAAAGTCAGACTATCCTACTGCTTTTTTCTGCGAAAATGATTCCATTGCCATCAGTCTAATAAAGTCTTTACAAGACATTGTCATGCGTATCCCAGAAGATATTTCTATCATCGGATTTGACAATATTTCTGAATCCAGTATCATCAAGACCAGAACTTACTACTATTGATGTCAATCGTCAATACATGGTCAAAATAGCCCTTCAAAAATACTGGAAATGATACAAAATAAATAGACAATTCAAACACAGATCCTGATTAACACCGATATCGTGGAACGTAAATCAGTTAAAAGTCTCAAATCCTAATCATCACCTTAAAAAGACAGTTTATCATTATTCCCTTGATTCAAAACATAAGGGTATTCTATCATAATGAATGTTCGTTCCTAGTTAAAAATAAAAAGCAGACAAAAGTCCATAAAGACTTTTTATCTGCTTTTTAATTTAAATCAAAAAAATCTGTTATTCTCTGACAACTCTTAGAATATAGATGACTTATTACAAGCTCTTAACTATTTCAAGTACATGTTCAACGGTGAAACCATAGTTTTCAATAACTTGTGTAGCTGGAGCAGAAGCTCCAAACTTATCAATTCCGATAACGGCTCCATCAAGACCCACATACTTATACCAGCTTTGTGTTGCTGCCATCTCAATAGCTACACGACGGCGAATCTTATTCGGCAATATTTCTTCCTTGTAAGTAACGTCTTGAGCATCAAAGAGGTCTGTTGATGGAACAGAAACCACACGAACCTTGCCGCCTTGAGCTGCTAATTCTTTAGCTACCTTAACAGCTAAGTTAACTTCAGAACCTGTGGCTAATAAAATCGTATCGAAATCTGCTCCTGTTTCATAAACAACATAAGCTCCCTTGCTGACACCAGTAAAGCTACTGCCTACTTCAACATTTAGATTTTGTCTAGTCAAAACCAATACGGTCGGTGTGCTATCATTTGTTAAGGCATATTGCCAAGCGGCCTGTGTTTCACGCGCATCTGCTGGACGAAAGACATTGAGGTTTGGAATAGCACGCAAACCAGCCAAGTGTTCAATCGGTTCATGCGTTGGGCCATCTTCACCAACAGCGATAGAATCGTGGGTAAAGACATAAGTCACCGGCAGATTTTGAAGAGCTGATAAGCGGATGGCTGCCTTGAGATAATCTGAAAAGACAAAGAAAGTTCCGCCGAAAACACGTAGCCCACCATGCAAAGCCATACCATTTAAGATCGTTCCCATGGCAAATTCCCGCACACCAAATTGGATATTACGGTTGAGACGATGCGCATCATCTTGCAGCCCATCTTCCTTGATATAGGTCATATTAGAATGCGCCAAGTCCGCAGAACCACCCAAGAAAGTCGGTAGAACAGCTGCTGCTGCATTGATAGCATCTTGACTAGAATTACGGGTAGCTTGAGAAAAGCCAGCTTCATAGACAGGAAAATCAGCCTCTTTGACCTCAAGCGGTACCTTCCCTGCCACAATAGCCTGCACTTCAAAAAGCCAACTCAGGATAAGCTACTGGATAGTCCTCCACTAATTTTGTCCAAGTAGTGTAGCTTTCTTCTCCGCGATCAGCGACATTTATTCTAAAGTCGGCATAAACCTCTTTCGGCACTTCAAATGGAGCGTATCCCCAGCCAAGATTTTCACGTGTCGCATCTGTTTCCTCAGCACCCAAAGGAGCACCGTGTGTTGCATTCGTTCCCTGTTTATGTGGGGCACCGTACCCAATAACAGTTTTTATTTCAATAAGACTCGGTTTGCCAGCAGTTTTAGCCTCTTCGATAGCTAAACTAATAGCATTAACATCATTGCCATCTTCAACTAAAATTGTATGCCAGCCGTATGCTTCATATCTAACACGAACATTTTCTGTAAAGGCATCGTTGGTCTCACCATCTAAACAGATATCATTTGAATCATAAAGTACAATCAATTTATCAAGATTTTGTTTACCAGCATAAGAAGAGGCTTCACTGGACACACCTTCCATTAAATCGCCATCACCGCAGATGACATAAGTATAGTGGTCAAAGATTGGAAAACCATCACGATTGTATTTGGCAGCGAGGAAACGTTCTGCCTGAGCTAGACCAACTGCTGTTGAAATACCCTGACCAAGCGGACCAGTTGTCGCATCCACGCCTGCAGTATGACTAAATTCCGGATGCCCTGGTGTTTTAGAACCCCATTGACGGAAATTTTTGATTTCATCAATAGACACATCTTTAAAACCTGATAAATGCAGCAAAGCATAGAGTAACATAGAGCCATGACCCGCAGAAAGAACAAAACGGTCACGGTTAATCCAATTTGGTACCTGTGGGTTGACACGCAAATGTTTGGTATAAAGACTATATGCCATAGGAGCTGCTCCCATAACAATTCCGGGATGCCCTGACTTAGATTTTTCAATGGCATCTACACCAAGAAAACGTATCGCATTAACAGATAAATCTGACATATTAATTCTCCTTTGTGATAAATTATAACTACAACGATAAAGAACCCATTAACTCATCTTGTAATATCTCAACAATTCAGTAAATTTTTGAGTTATTCTAGTCTTACTTAATATTAAACAACTATGAAAAAAATTTTTAAATCATCATAAACTCAGTCAATTTCTCAAACTTTTTTTCAAAAATACCCGCACATCGTGCGACATGCGGATATAGTAAGGTTTTTATGATTAGATACTAGAGTTTTCCATGTTAAAAAAATATAAGTAGATAAAATCCAATATCTAACTATAGAAGGGCTTTAAATTGGATGTTTGAATCATGTTCAAAGCAATCATCAAAGCCACGAGGGTGATGGTATTCAATCAAGTCTTTATCTTGAGGGTAAGTGTATTTACCACCAACTTCCCAGATAAATGGATGGAACTTGTATTGTAAGCGTTCTTTACGCATCTTCCAAAGTGCCAAGATCTCATCAGTTGATGCCATAAAGTTTGACCAAATATCATAGTGAACTGGGATAATAACTTTAGCTCGGAGATTCTCAGCCATCCGCAGTAAATCGATAGAAGTCATCTTATCTTGGATACCAACCGGATTGTCACCATAATTATTGATAGCAACATCCACATCAAAGTCTTTACCATGTTTAGCAAAGTAATTTGAGAAATGAGAGTCAGCACCGTGGTAGATCGTTCCACCAGGAGTTTCAAAGACATAGTTAACAGCCTTACGTGCCATTTCTTCATCAGTAACAGCAAGACCAGCTAATTCGCCATCTTGAGCATCTGCTCCTTCAACAGGGAGAGTTACCAAGCAAGTACGGTCAAATGATTCAACAGCTGTAATCTTAACATCTTTGAGTGTAATGGTATCACCTGGCTTAACGATGATAATGCGTTCTTCTGGAACACCCCATCCTTTCCAAATTTCACCACATTCGTAAGGACCTACAAATTTTACATGGTTAAGTTTGGGATTGTTAACAATAGCAGCAGCCGTATTAATATCAATATGGTCACTATGGAAATGAGAAACTAGGTAATAGTCCAATTCATTAATAGCAAATGGGTCGATTACCATCGGCTGTACACGAAGATTTGGTTGCAATTTACGAACACCAGCCATGTTTGCCATTTGGTGACCGCGTACCATGTCTTTTACTTTTTTAGTATGTTTACCGCGATTTGACCAGAGGTCCATAACAATGTTAGCACCGCCAGGTGTCTTGAACCAAACACCACAGTTGCCCAGCCACCACATCGCTACATTGTTTTCTGGCACAACTTCTTCTTCAATTTCTTCATTCAGCCAAGTTCCCCATTCTGGGAAAGTGTTCAAAATCCATGACTCTCTTGTAATATCTTTAACGTTAGCCATCAGATCTCCTCCTCTTTAAAAATAATAGCTTATTAATTGTTTACATTATTAGTATAGCGCCAATAGTAAACACAAAAAAGACCAAGAAGTACACAAAGAAGTGTACCAAAATAGACTTTAGCTGTACAAAGCACAGTAACTTTACAGATAAAGTCTATTCACATGTGCTAGCCACTGTCGCTATACGTCTTGAGTGTCGGTGTACTTGTCGTAAAATCAAACACTAACTGAAAATATTATGCCAATTTAGCTGAAATTTAAAGAAGATAGGACAGATACCCATGATAACTTTGTCCTCACCCAGTCTCTTTATGTTTATAGTACATACTCCTGCAAGGCGCATGGCTGGAAGAAACTGTGATACTTTAGTCAATGTTCAATTTTAGAACCTTTAGTACTCATCAATCACTGCTAAATCGGATCCAATGTGTTAATAAATCAACTTTCATAGTCCTACTCAACGGTGTGGGGTGCTTCGACAGTCTAAGGATAGACTGTCGAGGTTGGAAATCAGATTTGTGCAACAAACCACTGTCCAGTCTGGGAGGATGTTGAAACATCGAATTTCTTCGAAATTACCGATTTTGTCTCACTCTCAGTTAACTATCGAATTCGCAAAAGACCTCGACGATAATGATGGCAATAAAAAAGGGTAGAGTCCATTGCTCTCTAAAACTAAAAACACCCTAAGTTCTCTGATGAACCTAGAGTCGATACACATACTCAATTCCTTAAATCAAGAAGGAGTTCTTGGCGAAAAATTTTTTCAATCTGGCTACGCAACGTATAGCGCTCGCTATCTTCTTTAATGTAGTTTTTTATCAAATGATCCAACTCATCTGAAAAATCATGCTGACTTTCTTGCCCATGTGTTCTGACAAAAAGCAATGAGCTTGACAATATCATCATCTGTCAATACAGGATGAATAACCATCATAGGCAATGGCGAATCAATACCATCACTGGTAGAAATAACCACATCCGAATTCAAAATATCCTTAACACTGTGAAACTGCTCTGATGTAAAGACCGCATCAATCTGTACTCTGACAAGATAGGCTTGACATTGTTTAAATAAAAACTTGCGAACACCAATCCCTTCATCGCAAACAATGATAACCTTTGTTGGCTTGAATGTCTGAGCACTGCTGTTTCGTAAAAGCTCCACCTAGATGAATCGTCAGATAAGCAATGTCATCATCATTCATTTTAATGAACCAGGCTTCTTCCAAAACAGACACACATGATTTAGTCATGTAAAAAAGTTCTTCATACTTATTCATGATTTGCTCTGTTAAAAGATTCACCGATAAAACACCATAGGTCTTACGATAAAGAAGTGCCTTGCAATGGGTCAATAACTGATTTAACAACTCATCACGATGTTCAAAATTAACCTGATAAAGTTTTTCAAAACGATCCAAAAAAACACCCAGTGTCAAGCGCATTTCATCATAATCATGGCTATCATTATGAATGTCGCTATCTTTGCGAAAAGATAATAACAGCATGGCAATAATGCAGTTTTCCACATCATCAAAAGTAACTTGAAATTTCTTTTGATAATCTCGAGCTAGCTTTTCAGCAATATAATATTCTATACGTTCTTGTGCCAGCAGAAAATCTTGCTTGAAAACCTCACGATCTTCATCGGTAATATCCATATTGCGATAACTCATTAGTAAATAAGGCAATATTTTAAACATGAAATCGCTATCTTGTGAATTGAGCTGTTTCCCCAAATCTTTTTTTGCCTTTACCAAAAGTTGCCTGAGATAATCCAATTTCTGTTTAGAAAAATAACGGTTGAAACTAGTAAATTGCTCAATCTTATCCTGAACCATGGTGATAAAATCCTCGGAACCCTGTGTATATAGTGTATAGAGAAGTTTGTAGATAAATTGAATCTTAGATAAAGGATGGCAGTCTAGATAGTATCCCTGTGCCTTAGTAACATGAAGTTGAATTTGATACTGTTCCAAAGACAATTCCTGTCGCACTTCATTTAAATCATTTAAAACTGTATTACGGGATACATCTGTCAGCTGCATGAGTTTCTCAATCGTCACCCGCTGATCGGAAACTCCAATGTACAACAAGATGAGCTGCATACGTTCATTGATACTCATCACATAGCTGTAAGCATCTAACTCTTTTAGTAAAAGACGGCAAGCAGCCTTTTGCTTAACATTAAGGACAATACCTACTCGTGAATAGCTTATAATTTGCTCCACATCAGTTGGTAAAGCATCGTTAATTTTTTCAAGATGATAATAAATTTTACGTCTGGACTGTTTAAGTTTTTTAGAAATGGTCATTACCGTTTCTGGCTCATCCAACTTAATCAAATAGGACAAAAGTGCATAACTTTTCTTATCCAAAATAATCATTCAACTTTTACTCTCCTATCTGTAATATTTTTTAATTCTTATTGTACCATTTTCCCTCTCAAAGAGGGAGCAATCAGTTTCGTAAAATTTCCCTTATGATGCAAACTATTTTTCTGTTAAGGAGTCTTCATAAAATCAAATTTATACTCATGAAAATCAATCTAGCTTAGACGAAAAAAAGTGCAGGTTGCTTTGACAACACACGGATAGACTGATTTTCGCAGAGTATTTCAGCAAAAGGAAATGGAAATATGAAACAAGCAACCATTTTATTATTCGAAAAAGGAGTTAGCTTTTTTTATACCAACTCCTCTTTTTTTCGATGTCAATGATATTTCATTTAACACAAGACTTGTATATTATTTTTTTAAAGCTTTCCCAGTCTTTTTAAGAAGGTTTCAATTCCTTGATCTGTCAAGGGATGAGCGAAAAGCTTGGCAAAGACTGTATCTGGAATAGTCGCAATGTGTGAGCCGCGTTTAGCTACTGCTTCAACATGTGGCAAACTGCGAATACTTGCTGAAATGATTTCTGACTTGAAGCCATACAAGTCAATAATATGGCGTAAATCCTCAATTAAAAGCATAAGCATCTGTCCCAATATCTTCCAAACGTCCGATAAATGGGCTGATATAGGTTGCCCCTGCTTTCATAGCAGAAAGTCCTTGAGATACTGTAAAGATCAAAGTCACATTGGTCTTAATACCTTCCTTAGACAAGATGTGAACAGCAGCCAGACCTTCTTCAGTCATCGGAACTTTAATAATAACATTATCTGCCCATTTGGAAATACTTCTGGCTTCTTCAACCATTTCATTTCTAGTCAGACCTGTAACTTCAGCACTGACTGGTCCATCAACAATACTACAGATTTCTCTAATGACTTCTTCAAAATTACGACCTTCGCGTGAAATAATGGTAGGATTGGTCGTTACCCCATCTACAATTCCCAGAGCATTTAAGCGTCTGATTTCATCAACATTTGCAGTATCTAAGAAATACTTCATTTATCTCTTCCGTCCTCTTCTTTTTCATTATTTTCTAGTGACTGTCACCTTTTTGTCCATAATAAGCATTCTTACCATGTTTACGGAGATAGTGTTTGTCCTTAAGAGCTTGTGGCACTTCTTCTACATCAGGGTTGATGCTTTCTGTATAACGTGCCATACGAGCAGCCTCTTCCAAAACAACAGCATTATAAACAGCGGCTTTTTCATCTTTGCCCCAAGCAAATGGTCCATGGTTACGAACCGTAACTCCTTCAACGGCCATTGGATTCAAACCGCGTTTCTCAAATTCTTCAATGATGACTTTCCCTGTTTCTTTTTCGTATTCACCATTGATTTCTTCAGGTGTTAGAGCACGCGCACACGGAATGGCTCCATAGAAAGTATCGGCATGAGTCGTTCCATAGCATGGAATATCACGTCCAGCTTGTGCCCAAGCTACGCCTTCTGTTGAGTGAGTGTGGACAATACCGCCAACTTCTGAAAAAGCCTTGTATAATTCCACATGGGTTGGTAAGTCTGATGACGGGTTAAGATCCCCTTCAACGATATTACCATCAAGATCAGTCACCACCATGTTTTCAGGTGATAATTTATCATAAGAGACGCCAGAAGGTTTAATCGCAATTAAACCTTTTTCACGGTCAATAGCTGAGACATTACCCCAAGTGAATTTGACCAAGCCATGATCTGGCAATTCCATATTTGCCTTATAAACACGTTCACGCAATTCAGGTACTAACATTAACGTAACCCCGCTTTCTCAATTAATGGGTAGAGGAAATCCTGTGCTTCTTTGATTGCCGCACGTGTTTCTTCCACAGTTTCACAATTTTCTGACCACATTTCAATCAAAAATGGTCCATTATAGTTGGTTTTCTTGAGGATATCGAACATAGTTTCCCAATCCACACATCCCTTGCCAAATGGCACGTCACGGAATTGTCCTTTGGAGTTTTCTGTGACTGCATAGGTATCTTCAAGTGGAGGGCAGCAATAGAACGATGTCCATTATAAAATTCACTCCAAAGGTCATTATGCCAAGCAGAAACATTGCCTGTATCTGGATAGACAAAGAGATAAGGTGAATCGATTTCTTTTTCAACAGCTAAGTATTTTTCAATCGAGTTGATAAAAGGATCATCCATAATCTCAATAGAGAGAATGACCTGTGTTTCTTCAGCCCATGTACAAGCCTGACGCAAATTTCTGATGAATCGTGCGCGTGTTTCCGGTGTTTTTTCTTCATAGTAAACATCGTAACCAGCCAGTTGAATATTTCTCACACCAATATCTTGCGCAAAGACAATACATTTTTTCATCATATCCATGGCGCGTGCTTCTTTTTCAGGATCACTAGAACCCATCGGGAAACGACGATGTCCGCTAAAAGTAATCGTCGGGATACGCACACCCGTCTCAAAGATAGCCTTAACCAAATCCAGCCGCTCTTCCTTAGACCATTCCAAACGGGCTAAACGCTCATCGGATTCGTCTATGGACAATTCCACAAAATCAAATCCCAATTCTTTAGCAAAATTTAAGCGTTCCAACCAATTAAAATGTTTAGGCGTGGCTTTTTCATAAATACCAATCGGACGTGTCATAGCCTACCCCCAAATACGTTTGATTTCATCTTTGAAAGCACGTGCTGCCGCTGCTGGATCTTGCGCTTCTGTGATACCGCGACCAGCAATAAAGGTAAAGACATCAACGCCTTCAAAAAGTTTCAACGTATCAACAGATAATCCACCTGTAACAGAAACACGGAATCCCATATCAATCAATTTCTTGACCTTGTTCAAGTCTTTTTCACCCCAAGCTTCACCTGCAAGCAGAGCATCACGTGACTGATGATAGATAGCTTGAGAAATTCCAGCATCAAGCCATTGTTGAGCTTGTTCAAAAGTCCAATCCCCATAAAGTTCAATTTGAATTTCACCACGATCCCCGCGCTCTTCCTTGATAGCTTTGAGAGCTGCTTTCATAGTTGGAATTGTAGCACAGCAAATACAAGTCATCCAGTCTGCACCGCGTTTTGCATTATTAGCCGCCACAGTACCACCAGCATCTGCACATTTAGTATCTGCCACAATCCATTTATCAGGGAAAAGACTGCGCAAAACTTCTACTAGTTCGCTACCGACTTGCAAAAGACAAACTGTTCCTGCTTCAATAATATCTACTTCTGCACCAACAGAAACCGCAGCTTTGATGGCACCTTGCAAATCAGAGTGGTCTAGCGCTACTTGTAAATTTGGTAATTGTTTTGTCATGTTCGTCACCTTTTTTTCTACCTTGTATCATTTTCTATGAGATATAATATTCTCATTTTTTTCATCACGAATGAATAAATTTATATTTTTAAGCAAGCAAAAAAACGAAATTGAGATGATTTCGTTTTCAACTACTTGCTAATAGCCTTTATAGATTAGCTATCCAAATCCAGACCTTCTAGATAGGGACTATTTTTTTAGATTCATCAATCATAGCCAGCACTTCGTCTGCTGTTTTGCAGGCTTTCAAACGTTCTACAGAATTTTCCAATTCAAAGAGAGCGATGATTTGTGGGATAGCAACAGATGTATGAATTTTTGAACTTGTTGCAGCAAGAGCCAAAAGAACGCTAACATCTTTTCCGTCTGAAAATTGAATAGGTTCTGTCAATGTAATTAATGAGAAAGCATCACGTTGCACACCAGCTTCTGGACGAGCATGTGGCATGGCCATACCTGGCATTAAGATATAATAAGGACCATACTGTTCAGTGGATTCGATGATAGCATCATAATATTCGGGTTTAACAGCTCCGCTTTCAATTAGTGGTTCTACAGATAATTTTACAGCTTCTTTCCAATCTTTAGCTGTCAGTCCAAGCCGAATAGAGTTATTTTCTTGTAAAGCTTGCTTTAAGTTCATAGTATTCTCCTTATCTAATATTTTGAAAAAGTTTGGGTGCTTTCAGCAAACTAGAAAACACCCAACTACCTTACTATTTCAAAGCTGCACCCAGTTTTGTTTTGATTTCGTTATCATCCATTAGATTGTCAAGACCGATGAGTTTACCATTAGTACGATCATCTAGTTCATGAATCAAATGGTTAGATGCAACTACAATATCATAACCAGAAGCCAAACCTTTTGCTTCACCTACTGAGCAAGAAGCAGATTCAATATCGCTAACGCCTAATTGGCGCAAAGCATTTTCAACTTTCATCTTGATAACCATAGATGAACCCATACCGTTACCACATGCTGTAAGAACTTTTACCATTTTATTTTCCTCTATTTTTCAAATAAGATATTATGATGAGCACATTTTTAAATTAATCTTCTAACTGAACATCTCCACGGTAATAAGCTTCTTTGTCTTTTGCTTTGGCAAATTGAAGTTGCGGAATAACCAGTAAGAAGACACAAACAATAATGAAACCAATAACGCCGACATAATTAAAGATGTATGCAAATGGTACCCAAGGAATATCAAAGTCAATATTACCATGATAACCACCATAAGAAGCAAGTCCGAGGAGAGAAACAGCAATAGCACCAATAGCTACTTGAATAACCCCTGAGATGAAGGAAAGAAGAACTGCTGCTTTCCAACCACCACGTTTATCAGCGTAAACAGCGATAGCCGCATTATCAAAGAATACAGGCACGAAACCAGTGATGATAAGAACTGGATTTTTAAAGATGATGAGTAGAACGATAGTCACTAATTGACCGATAAGCCCCATAGAAAAACCAAACAGAGTTGCGCTAGCAGAACCAAAACCGTAAGAAGCTGCAACGTCAACTGCTGGGAATGAACCAGGAAGCAATTTAGCAGAAATACCTTGAAAGGCATTGGTCAATTCACTAACGAACATCCGAACCCCTTGCATCAATACAAAGAGATAAACTGAGAAAGTAAATGCTGTCTGGATAACATACATAAAGAATGACTGACTAGCAGGGTTATAAAGCGTACCAGATGTGATGACTTTTGAGTTAGACATAATATCTGGACCCAAGATATAAAGGATAATACCAAAGAAAATCAACATCAAGGTTGCTGAGGCAACAACTGTATCATGGAAGATATTTAAGAAAGCTGGCAATTTCAGATTATCCAAATTATCTTCTTTTTTACCAATTTTACCAGCAACTTTATCCACAAACCAAATAGCAAATTGTTGTTGGTGACCAATGGCAAATCCACCACCGCCTGTTAAACGCTGTGTTGCTTCAACAGTCATATTTGAACTGACAGCCCAATACAAACCACAGACAACACCGATAGCCAATGTACCCCATAACTGATTACGTAAAGCAGGAATCAGAATTAACACCATTAAAGTGACTGTTGCTGCTTGTTGAACCATGATATGACCAGTAATGAACAACGTCCGAATTTTAGTGACTTTACGAAAAGCAACTAAGAAAATATTTAAGAAGAAACCAATTAGCAAAGCTGTGGTTGCTGTACCCACAAATTTTGGAAAAATCTTCAGCAATCTTAGTATTTGCCGCTGTCAAACCAAAAATATGGGTCGATAACCGCCGCACCAATATTAAACTTATAATTCAAAGCTGCCAGAATTGGTCGGAAAGTTGAAACCAAGCCGCCAGCCCCGACATTAAGAATTAAATAACCAACCGTTGCTTTTACGAATCCTGAAAAGACATCGTGCCAAGGTTTCTTTAATAGGATGTAACCTACCAGAACCAGTAAACCAACGAAGAAGGCTGGCTGTTGCAGAATATTGAGCGAGAACCAGTTAAGGATTGCCATAATGACACTCATATCCAATTACCTCTTTTCTTTTTAAAAATATGTTCAATTTGTTTACATTCTTATTATAGAATGTGTAAGCGTAAACAAAAAGACCAAGAAATACACAAGCAAGTGTGCAAAAATAGACTTTAATAAAAAGAGTGCCCTGCAATATGGATAACAACTCCCATTAATTACCATGCAAAATAGTAAAATTGCCAGCCTGTTCAAAAAAATCATCAGTGGTATTTGGTATTCTGAGCATTTAATCCGAATTTTTCTAGATTCCTTTCTATTGTCAAGTAGCAACAAAGCAGACTATCTGCTTCTTCTAAAGTAATCTAAACCGCCTGACCTAAGGAAAACTTAAAGTTTTTAGACAAAGAATTTGTATTGGACACTTAATGTTTATGTTCCTTATTAATTTTAATATTTTTTATAGAGGCCTAAATTGTCAAATAAAGTTAGACTTTTCAAGTAACTCAGAAAAAAACTTGGTAGGGTGATTGATAATTCAATGACTCCTAGAATTCTATTTCTTGAGAGTGGGACAAAAAGTCCTAGACTCTCAATTGTTTGTGGATTGTCGAGCAAGACGCAGTGGTTGAGTGGGTTTCTACTACGCTGATTTCATCAGCTTTTACAGCCCTACTCAACTGTGCGGAGGTGGGACGACGAAATCGAATTCTAACGAATTACCGATTTCTGTCCCATTCTCATAATTTTTAGAAACATTCGTAAAAATCTATTTGTTTCGGTAATCCATTTCGTCTTAATAAACCATTAGACTGTTCATTGAGACCTCGTTGGCCAGGACATCCTGGATTCGCAAAGAAAATATCAATGTCATGTGCATTCGAAATAGATTTCCAATTAGAAAATTCTTTCCCACAATTAAAAGTTATTAACTTAAAGAGATGACTGGGAACTTGAGACAACTATTGATTGATGGATGCCTCAATATCACTTGCTTTCCGTCCATTGGTTTTTCAGTGTGATGATGGCTTTTTGAGCAGCGTTCTACTAAGGTAATGACTGCACTTTTGTGTTTTTCTCCCACAATTGTATCCCCTTCTAGATGACCGAATTCCGTCTTAAAATTAGGATAACTGTCTGCTCTCTCACGTAAATCTCTGCGCAATGCTTGTTTTCCTCGTTTTTCGCTATGATCATTTGGTTTTCTTTTTGCCTTTCCAAGGGAGATCCTCTTTCTTTAGAATACCACGATCTGCTAGTCGATAGAGAGTTCTCATAGAACAAGAAACCCTATCTGGATAAGTTCCTTTAATGGCTTCAAGGCTCCAATTTTGAACTAAATGAGTTTGGATAAAATCTTTTTCTGCTTGCGTAAGACTGGTTTTATTCCTGCCACAGCGTTTCTTATTGATTTTATAGCAGAGTGCCCCTCTTTCATATAATTGATGACATTGTAGATTGTCTGTTTTGATCTGCCAAGTGAAGTCACAATAGCTGATACTTTTATGTTTTCTTGATAGTAAGCCTCTATCATTACAAGCTCACAAGCTCGTTTGTGGTAAGATGAGTATAGGTCATTTATGTTAGTTCCTTTCAGACAAATGTGGTGTTTGTCTGAGCCCTAACATAGATGGCTTTTTTTCTGTCTAGCTTCATTTTTACAAATTGGGTATACAAACATTAGAAGAATTGGAA
>BNJU01005188.1_pt1 | contig 76094 bp, 69 predicted proteins | sample 8539281 | NCBI WGS metagenome assembly BNJU01 (sample SAMD00202456, study PRJDB9452) | human saliva metagenome | isolation source: human saliva | place: Japan
CGACGTCGAGACGGCCCCGACGCCGCAGCCTCCGCCCGGGAGGCTGCAGCGTCGTGTCTCCTGAGCCTTACGTAGTACGACTGCGACGACTGCCCGCAGAAGACTGGTGGGGGCGGGTGCCGTTGGTGCCAACGGCTCTCCTCCTGTTCAGTTCTGGCTGCGTACCTTGAAGAATCGTGTCAGTAGGCGGTGTGGACGCGAGCGACTCGGGACGCGGACGCCTGTGGTTACGGCGGCGCGCCGCCGTACCGCGGCTCTACTGAGGTCTGGGTGGTATGTCGTGTCTCCTCACTTCTGAGACATGTGAGTGTCATGCTGCCGAGGGCGCGGGCAGGGCGGGGCTGCCGGGGTGCAGACCTGACCGCCGCGCCCGATGCACCGCTGGGGCACCGGCAGGTCAGGGCCCTCGAGTCCCCCGATGAAGAGGACATCGCCGCGGCCATCCAGAGACCGGCGGCGGTCGAGTCTTCGATCTTCTGGTCAGGGTAGACGAGCATGTCGGGACCTGCTGCCCAGACGCGACTCTGGCCGGCGCAGCGCGCACTGACCTGGAGCCGGCTGCGAAAGACCTCACATACCCTCGAGACGCACTTTTGCCTCAGGACTGCGCATGTCTGAAAATATTACAGGTAGATCAGTATTCTGCGGGCACAGTCCCCGAACAGAGCCATCCTCGACATCATTCCTGATCACCAACGCATCAGCGGAACAGCGAAGCCGCTCTCGCCTCATCGGACTCTGTCGACGCCGTCTGCGGCCGGCCCCTCAGGTCGGCTAATGCACGAGGGTGGGGGTTGTACTGGCCAGGGGTTGTCCGTACTGGAGACTGACCCCGTGGAGTAGCACCCACCCTGTCGGCCAGTGGCCTCATACCTCGTGCAGTAGCGTTTAGCCTCCGCTGGGAGCGCTCTGTGGCGTTGTTCTGCTTGCAGGTCGCTGGGTCTGCGACGACGTCGACCACCACCTTCGGCATCGATGCCGGGAGTCCGGGAAAAGCCGGTGAGCAAAGGCACAGGGCGGGGTGGTCATCTCGAGTACCGCTGATGCGGCGGCTGGACTAAGACTAATGGAGTTGGCGCGCCCTCGGTGCGCCCGGCGAACCTCGTGCAGCCTGCGCCTGTGTCTGTCGGGGGCGTACACGCGGACATCCCCTCATCCCTGGGTCGGCCTCGTGCGGCCTGTGGCCGGGGGAGACGTGTGCAAGACCAGAAGAACGTTCGGCCAGGCTCGGGAGCTTCCTGAGAACCGGCTCGACGACAGGAGAACACTCAATGATCCAGCAGGAGTCGCGACTGAAGGTCGCCGACAACACCGGTGCCAAGGAGATCCTTTGCATCCGTGTTCTCGGTGGATCGGGTCGGCACTATGCGGGTATCGGCGACACGATCGTCGCCACCGTCAGGACGCCGTTCGGCAGCGTGAAGAAGGGCGAGGTCGTCGAGGCCGTCGTCGTGCATCTGCCCGCAAGGGCGTCGTCGTCCCCGACGGCTCAGTACATCCGCTTCGACGAGACGCCGCCGTCATCCTCAAGAACGACGGGGAGGCCGCGGTACGCGCATCTCTCAACCCCGTCGGCCGTGAGCTTCGCGAAGAAGTTCATGCGCATCGTCGTCGCGCTCGCGGGTGATCTGAACATGGCACGCATCAAGAGGGCGACAGGTCATCGTCATCGCCGGTAGGACAAAGGCAAGACCGGCCGCCGTCTGGAGGTCCTCAAAAGACACCGCCGTGTCATCGTCGGGCGTCCAGCGTGCCGGCACGAGGTGGGGCGGTCCCAGCGAGGCGCCCGCACCGGCAGCATCGAACCGTTAGGCGCCCATTCACGCCTCAACGTCATGCTCGTCGACCCCAAGACCAGAAGCGCACCGCGTGGGCTTCCGCGTCGAGGAGGGCGTGCGTGCCCAACGCGCAAGCGCACCGTCGCGTGCGCTACGCCAGAGACAGGGAGGACCTGTGACCATGGCTGACAAGACCACCCCCATCTCAAGACGAAGTACACCGAGGAGGTGCGCCGCCCTGCTCAGGGGTTCCTCGCAACGTGATGGAGGTCGGGCGCGTCGTCAAGGTCGTCGTCAGCATGGGTGTGGGCGAGGCCGCCCGACTCAAGATGATCGAGGGCGCCGTGCGCGACCTCGCCGCCATCTGGGTCAAAGCCCCCAGGTCACCCGGGCCCGCAAGTCCATCGCGCAGTTCAAGCTGCGCGAGGGCATGCCGATCGGCGCGCACTCCGCTGCGCGGCGACCGCGTGGGAGTTCCTAGACCGTCTGGTGTCGTCTCCTGCCCATCCGCGACTTCCGCGGTCTGAGCTGACGGTTCGACGAGGACGGCAGCTACACCTTCGGTCTGACCGAGCAGGCCGTCTTCACGGGATCGACCAGGACCAGATCGACCGCGTCCGCGGCATGGACATACCGTGGTGACACGGCCCAAGACCGACGAGGAGGCCGCTCGGCTGCTCAAGCAGCTCGGCTCTTCAAGGAGAGTGACATGGCGAGGCCGCTCTGATTGAAGGCGAACCTGAAAGCCCAAGTTCGGTGTCCCGTGCCTGCGCTTTGCCAGCGCTGCGGCCGCCCGCCTCGGTGTACCGCAAGTTCGGCCTGTGCCGTATCTGCCTGCTGAGATGGCCCTTCGCGGCGAGCTCCGGGCGTGAGCAAGTCCAGCTGGTAGACTTTACGTCGCAGGTCGGTGAGGAAACCACGACGAGGAAGGGCTAGGCCCACTCGCGTGCATGACAGACCCCATCGCAGACATGCTGACCCGTCTGCGCAACGCAAACAGCGCCTACCGACACCGTGTCGATGCCGTCGAGCAAGCTCGAGTGAACATCGCTGAGATGCTCAGAGTCCGGGGCTACATCGCCGGCTACGGATCACGGACGCCGAGGTCAGCGAGACGCTCAGCTGAGCCTCAAGTATGAGCCCAACCGCCAGCGGAGCCATCGAGGGCCTGCGCCGGATCTCAAACCGGCCTGCGCGTCTAGCCAAGTCCACCAACCTGCCCAAGGTCTCGGCGGCCTGGGAGTGGCGATCCTCCACCTCCTCCGGCCTCCTGACGGCACAAGCAGGCCGAGTCGCGTGGCGTGGGCGGCGAAGTCCTCGCCTACGTCTGGTAAGAGAAGGAACGGAGAAAACCATGTCTCGTATTGGACGGCTCCCCGTTCCGGTTCCCGCCAGTGGACGTCACCATCGACGGCCAGGACGTGATCAAAGGGCCCCAAGGGCACCCTGTCGCACGATCAGCGAGCCCCTGAGCGTCACCCGCCAGGAGGACAGCCATCCTGGTCACGCGTCCCCGACGACGAGCGCCGCTCGCGCTCGCTACACGGACTATCCGCACCCTCATCAACAACATGGTGATCGGCGTCACCGAGGGGCTACTCCAGGCAGCTCGAGATCGTCGGCACCAGTTACCGCGTCGCTGCCAGGCCGGGCATCGAGCTCTCCCTCGGTTTCTCCACACCGTGACCGTCAGGCCCCCGAGGCATCACCTTCACGGTCGACGGCAACCTGAGATCACCGTCTCGGTATCTCCAAGGGAGCAGGTCGGCGAGGTCGCGGGCGACATCGCAGAATCGCCGCCGGGCCCTACAAAGGGTAAGGGCGTGCGCTGCGCCGGCGAGAACGTGCGCCGCTAAGGTCGGAAGGCTGGTAAGTGACCGAAGCACTACTCGATCAAGAGGGCAAGGGCAACCTCGCGCCATCGCCCGCAAGATCCGCCACCAGCGCGTGCGCAACACATCTCCCGGCACGCCGGCGAAGTCCCACCTGGTGGTCGCGGTCCAACCGCCGCATGGGTGGCTCAGGTCGTGGACGACACCATCGGCCACACCCTGTGCCGCCTCCACCCTGGAGAGGCCGCCAGCAGGGCGTCAGGCTAAGGTGGGCGCCGCCCGCAGGTCGGCGAGCTCATCGCCGAGCGCGCCAGGGCGCTGGGCATTGAGAGCGGTCGTGTTCGATCGCGGCGGCAGCAGTACCACGGCCGTGTCGCGGCCGTCGCCGAGCGCCCGCGAGCGCCTGAAGCTGTGACACTAAGACGACGAGAAAGCAGAGGAACATCGGTGGCTGCACCGCAGCGAGACGGAGTCCGCGTCGTCCGACGGCTCGGCCAGCGCGAACGACGAGCGCCGGGCGAGGCCGCCGCCGCCGCGACCGCAACAACGACCGCCGCGACCGTGGTCGCGCTGCGACTGTTTCAAAGCACATCGAGCGCGTCGTCGCCATCAACCCGCGTGTCCAAGGTCGTCAGGGGAAGCCGCGCTTCACCTTCACGGCCTCGTGGTCGTCGGTGACAGTGAGAGCACCGTCGGCGTGTGAGCTACGGCAAAGGCGAAGGAGGTTCCGCCGCCATTGCCAAGGCCGTCGAGATCGCGAAGAACTTCTTCACGTCGATGATCCGCCGTACCATCCGCACCTGGTCCAGGGCGAGGACTCCCGCCGAGGTCGTCCTCCTGCGTCCAGCGTCCCCAGTACCAGTGTTAGTCGCCGGCGGTCCGGTGCGCGCCGTGCTGGACTGCGCCAGTGTCACGACATCCTGTCCAGTCACTGGGCTCCTCCAGCGCGATCAACATCGTGCACGCCACGGTGGACGCTCTCAAGCAGCGAGGCAGCCTCGAGGCCGTCGCGGCCCGTCGTAGCCTGCCTCTGGGACGTCGCCCCGCAGTCCATGCTGCGGGCCGCGCCGAGGCGGGCCGACAAGCGCGCCCAGGCCGAGAAGCAGGGAGGCCGAGAAGGCCACGCTGAAGGAGTGGGTGCGTGATGGCTGGGTCCGCATCGAAGCGAGATGACCAAGCAGCTCAAGGTCACTCAGATTCGCTCTGGCATCAGGGGCACCACCGCCAGCGCGGGTCCCTCAAGACCCTGGGTCTGCAAGATCCGCCAGTCCGTCGTGCGTGAGGACACCCCCAGCGTGCGCGGCCTGATTGCCACGGTGCCACCTGGTCACCGTGAGGAGGTCTGAGATGGCTGACACCGAGAACACGCAGGAGGAAGGTGCGCGTCGTCAAGCTGCACCACCTGCGTCCGCCCCGGCGCCAAGAGCCAAGACCCGTGTGGGTCGTGGTGAGGCGTCAAGGTAAGACCGCGGTCGCGGTACCAAAGGGCACCAAGGCTCGTTACCAGGTCACGTCCTGGTTTCGGTGTGCGAATGCCGCTGCATGCGTCTTCCCAAGCTGCGCGGCTTCCGCAACTAACCGTGTCAGTACCAGCCCGTGAGACGTCGGCCGCATCGCCGAGCATGTTCCCCGAGGGCGGCACGGTGACCGTGGAGGACCTCGTCGCCAAGGGCGCGGTTCGCAAGAACCAGCTCGTCAAGGTCCTCGGCGGCGGTGACGTCACCGTGGCCCTGACGCTCACGGCCGACGCCTGGTCCAGCTCCGCCAGGAGAGATCGAAGGCCGCCGGCGGCACCTAACGCCACGCGCTGAGCGTCCCGGCGTTCCGGTGAGAATGAGCCCCGCTGAGAGCGACGCCGGCGGTAGCGAGCTGGCTGAACCCCCGGTGGTCCGGGAAAGCCTGGACTGCCGGGGTTTGTCATGCCCCGACGTCGAGCGCCGGGGAAGATGACCTCCTTCCGGCATGGAGGTGCGCTGAGTCACCCGACGACGCAGAACAGGGGAAGGACGTGATAAAACCCGCACCCCATCGGCGTTGCAAGGCTGTCTCAGCGCCCAGGCCGGGGAGCCTCGGCGGGGTACTCTGGACCGGGCACGCAGTCCCCCTGCGCTCTTCCTTGCTGCGTGCAAGACCGACCCAACCCCGAGTCCACAGGAGATCGAGTGCTCAGCGCGTTCGCAGGCGTTCAGAACGCCAGACCTCGAGGGCAAGCTGCTCTTTACCCTTGGCATCATGGCCCTCTTCCGGCTCAGGTCGATCCTGCCCGGCCCCGGTCAACCTGGCCAATGTCAAGGCCTGCATCGGCGAGTCCCAGGACAGGAGCCTGCTCAGCCTCGTCAACGTCTTCTCCGGTGGTGCGCTGCTCCAGCTGAGCGTCTTCGCGCTCGGGATCATCCTCATCACCGCCTCCATCATCATCCAGCTCCTGCGGTGGTCATCCCCCGCTTCGAGGAGCTCCACAAGGAAGGGCAGGCGGGCACCGCATAGCTCACCGAGTACACCGCTACCTCACCATCGGCCTGGGGCTCCTCCAGTCCAGCACCATCGTGGCTGACCTCGGCAGCCGCCTCTTCCCAGCTGCACCACGAGATCATTCCGGCGGCTCGGTCCTCACGATGCTGCTCATGGTCATCCCCATGACCGCCGGTGCAACCTCATCATGTGGCTGGGCGAGGCTCATCACCGAGCGCAGCATCAGCAGCATGCATCATCGCTGCTGATCTTCACCTCGATCGTGGCCCAGTTCCCTCAACATGTTTCTCCATCGCCGGCGGCAACGACGGCGCCAAGGAGTCCTCATCGTCGTGGGCGTCGTCCTGGCGGCGACCCTCGCCGTCGTGTACATCGAGCAGGCCCAGCGACGCATCCCGTGCAGTACGCCGAAGCGGATGATCGGGCGCCGTCAGTACGGCGGCTCGACCGCCACATCCCGGTCAAGATCAACACCGCCGGCGTCATCCCGGTCATCTTCGCCTCCTCGATCCTGGCCATGCCTCAGCTCGTCTCCAGCTTCGCCAGCCCCACGAGCAAGTGGGTGCAGTGGATCATGACCCATCTGCAGCAGACGCACCCGATCTACCTGACCGCCTATGGGATCCTCATCACTGTGCTTCGCCTTCTTCTACACGGCCATCACCTTCGACGCCGAGGAGATCGCGGACAACATGAAGCGCTACGGCGGCTTCATCCCGGGCATTCGTGCCGGCGAGCCCACCGTGCGCTACCTGTCCTACGTCATCAACCGCATCACGACGGCGGGCTCCATCTACCTGGTGGTCCTCGCCCTCATCCCGACACTTGCCGTGATCTGGCTGGACCTGTCCCAGCACCTGCCCTTCGGCGGAACCACGATCCTCATCACTGGTGGGTGTGGGCCTCCAGACGGTCCAGGAAGTCAACTCGGCTACAACAGCGCCTTTTACGAAGGGTTCTTGTCGTGAGCGCACATGGTTCTCCTCGGTCCCCGGAGCGGGCAGGGCAGCCCAGGCCGCACGGATCGCCGAGCGCCTCGGCATTCCGGCCATCTCACCGGTGACATCTTCCGCGCCAACGTCGCCGGCGCCACCGAGCTCGAGTACTCAGGCCAAAGGCCTACATGGACAAGGGCGAGTACGTTCCCCGACTCCATCACCAACGCCAGCGGTGGCCGACCGCATCGCCCAGAACGACTGCGTGGCCGGCTTCCTCCTGGACGGCTACCCGCGCACCACCGCGCAGGTCGGCGAGCTCGACTCCATGCGTGAAGGCCTCCGGTCTCGCCCTCGACGTCGTCGTCGAGATCACGGCCGACGCCGAGGCCGTCATCGCCCGGCTGCTCAAGCGGGCCCGGCGAGCAGGGCGCGCCGACGACGCCGGCCGTCATCCGCCACCGCCTCGAGGATCTACGCCGGGTCCACCGCGCCTTTGGCGGGCATCTACGCCGAGCGCGGCCTGCTCGTCCAGGTCGACAGCATGGGCGAGATCGACGTCGTCACCGGCCGCATCCTCGAGGCCCTCACGCGCACGGCATCACCAGCTCCTGAGGCCCGGCCTCACCGGCGGGTCGTCTGCTCACGCGGACGGCCCGCCTCCATATCTCCGACCCCGTCCCGGTGCTCGCCGGCCTCTGCCGGCGCTCCCAGACACCCGCCAGCAGTCTCATTTCCCTCCACGCGACCACAGGGAGGCAGCGTGCTCTCACGCGAGCAGATTCAGATCAAGACGCCCGAGCAGGTCCGCCCTCATGCCAGGCCGGACTCGTCGTCGCCGACATCCACTCCGCCCTGCGCGGGCGGTGCGCGCCGGGATCACCACCAGTGAGCTCGATGCCGTCTCAACCGGCGTCATCGAGCCGCCGGCGCCCGCTCGAGACTTCCTGGGCTACTCCGACTACCCGGCCACCGTGTGCATCTCCGTCAACGACGAGGTGGTCCATAGCATCCCCGGCAGACGCGTCCTGGCCGACGGCGACCTCGTCACCCACTGCGACTGCGGCGCCTACGTCGTCGACGACGACGGCGCCCAGTGGCACGGGGACGCCGCCTTCCACCACCGTCGTCGGCGGGACGTAGCCGCCGCGAGACCGACCGACTCGTGGACACCACCACCCGTGAGGCCCTGTGGGCGGCCATCGCCGCCGTCGCCCGCGCCGCCGCGGGGGAGGGGCGGACGCGAGCTGCGCCTCAACGCCGTCGGCGACGCCGTCGAGGCCGTGGTGGCCGCGGCCGCCGAGCGCGAGGGGCACGAGCTGGGGATCCTCCAGGAGTACGTCGGCCACGGCATCGGCACGAGCATGCACATGGCCCCCGACGTCCTCAACTACTCGGTCAAGCGACGCGGGCCGCGGCTGCGGCCTGGCATGGTGCTGGCCATCGAGCCCATGCTCACCGCCGGTAGCCCGGTCACGCGTGAGCTCGACGACGGCTGGACCGTCGTCACCCAGGACGGCTCCCACGCCGCCCAGTGGGAGCACACCGTGGCGATCGTCCCCGGCGGCGTCTGGGTCCTCACCACGCCGGACGGCGGTGCCGAGGGGCTGGCCGCCCACGGCATCGAGCCCAGGCCACTGAGCTGACCGGCGACCAAGACGTCGGTGTGTCGGGAAACACCGCGTCATCTCGCTATCTGGCATGGTGAAGCCCAGGCCGCCTGCCGTAAAGTTATCCGCTGGACGCGCGTCCGTCGATGACGTATGCCCTCATAGTCGCAACCGAGCTCCTGGCCCAGGGGCTCACCTGTGTGGGGCCCCTGCAGCGGCGAGCGCGACCGCGGCGACGTCGTCGTCGGGATGAACTGCGAGAAAGCACCGATGGAGAACATGGCTGAAGGACCCGGTCATCGAGGTCGAGGATCGGTCGTCGAGGCCCTTCGAACGCGATGTTCGGGTGGAGCTGAGCAACGGGCACGTCGTGCTCGCGCACATCTCGGAAGATGCGGCAGCACTTTCATCACATCCTCCCGAGGACCGGGTGGTCGTGGGCTGAGCTACGACCTCTCCCGCGGCCGAATCGTCTACCGGTACAAGTGACATGTCGGCTCCTAGGGGCCGGCGGAGGCATCATGAAGGTCAAGCCAGGCGTCAGAAGATCTGTGACGGCTGCAGGTGATTCGTCGCACGACGCGTCATGGTCATCTGCGAACCCGCAGCACAAGCAGCGTCAGGGGCTGAGGCCCCGGCGCAGGGCCCGCAAGACTGGACGGTCGCTTTCAGCGCCATCGCGCGCACCGCGGATGCAACCCCAGTTCTCGAGGCCGGGGCCACCAGGCGGTGGGAGATGGTGACGACCTCCGGGAGCACACGGGAGAACCACCCGTGGCACGCATTCGGTGTCGACCTGCCTCGCGAAGCGGTCGAGTCTCACTCACCTACATCTTCGGGATCGGACGCACCCGCGCGGACCGAGACCTGAGACGACGGCGCCAGCGACACCCGCGTCAAGGACCTCACCGAGGAGGCTGGTCAAGCTCCCGCACCCACATCGACAGCAGCTACCGGGTTGAGGGTGACCTGCGTCGTGAGGGTCGACGGACATCGCCGCAAAAGTCGGATCGGCTGCTACCGAGGGCCTACGCCACCGCCCGTCACCTGCCGGTGCACGGCAGCGCCTCAGACCAACGCGTACCCTGCAAGGACTAAGCGCACCGCATGGCCCGGTAGAGAAGAAGGCCAAGTAAGCAGCAACTCGCGCGCGCACAGCTCAGGGTGCAGTGACGACCTCATCACGAAGAAGGAAGAATGCTCTCAAGACCCGCGCCGCCGCGCCTAAGACGCGCCGCAAGGCCACGCAGAACGTTACCACGGTAACCACGCCATCAAGTCCACCTTCAACAACACCATCGTCTCTGCGGACCCGCAGGGTGCCGTCATCGCCTGAGTGCTCCTCCGGCCAGGTCGGCTGAAGGGCTCGCGCAGGTCGACTACGCCGCCCAGCTCGCCGCCGGGTCCGCTGGCGCCGCGCGGGAGCACTGGTGTGAAGAAGGTTGACGTCTTCGTCGAGGTCCCGGCTCCGGCCGCAGGACGCGATCCACCGCTCTCCTCAGGCCACACACACGCCGGCCTCTCGAGGTCAGCTCGATCACCGATTTCGTCACAGGCGCTTCGGCGGCTGCCGCCCGCCCAAGCGCCGCCGCGTCTGGGGCTTCACGGGACGACGGCGCGGCCAGTGCTGCGTCGTCGTCTCACCACGTCTCGCGCCGACCGGCGGGGCAGCGAACGCAGCTGGCCGGGCGGGCCGGCGGCTCCACGCGAGACGGCGTCGCGCGGCGGGCGCCGCGACGAAAACCACGTGCTCATCGCACACGCGGCGACCCACGCTCACCGAGGAGGTCGCTACGGTCGGGGACCGCCGCTCGCGCTGGTGCTCGAGGCCCTCGAGCCCGGCTTCGGCTTACACGCTCGGCAACTCCTGCGCCCGCACACTGCGTCCTCCATCGGGGGCGCGTGTCAGCGATCCGCATCGACGGATCTGCACGGGGTTGCTGATCCCGCGGTCAAGAGGATGTCGCCGATCATCCTCAACATCAGGAGGCCGTCCTGTCCTCGGAGACGACGAGCCGGTCGTCATGTACCTGCGCAAAGTCCGGTCCGTGCAGGGTCCTGCATGGTGACATGCACCGCCGGCGGCGTCCGAGATCCCACGCGCAGGCTGGTCGTCGCCACTCTCAACGAGAAGGGCAAGCTGGAGATCGAAGGCTGACGGTCGAAACGCGCGCCGCGGCTTCGTCTCCGCCAGCGAACAAGGACGACGCGGAGAGTCTCCGCATTCGGTGGACTCGATCTACTCGCCGGTCAAAGAAGGTCTCCCTACTCCGTCAGGCCACCCGTGGTGAACGGCGCAGACTTCGACCGTCTCATCGTCGACGTCGAGACCAGGCCTCCATGCTCCAGCGCGACGCCCTGGCACTCCCGCCGGCAAGACGCTCGATGGAGCTCTTCAGCGGCCTGGCGTGGGCTCGACGTCGAGGCCGAGGCATCGAGGTCTGCCTCTCGCTCCGACGAGGCCTTCGCGGACCCTCGCCTCGCGATCGACGAGGCTCGTGCCTGGGCGTTTCTCCAACGCCCTCAAGCGCGAGGGCATCCACACCGTCGGTGAAAGCAAAGTACTCGTCGCAGCAGGCCGACTACTCGACATCCGTAACTTCGGTGCCAAAGTCCATCTCCGAGGATCCAGGACGAGCTGGCCGAGCTGCTCTCCCTCAAGGGCTCGGTCGACTACGTCTCGGACGACGGCTTCCGCCAGCCCACGCTTCAGCGACGCCCAGGCCTGAGCCAGCTCGTTGTTACGTCTGAGAGACAACCATGCTCGCCTCCTTACCAAGGGTCGCCTGGGCGGTGCGCGCAGCTCGAAGCGCCTGCTCGCTCAACCTGTGCACGCAGCTCATCGTCCACGAGGTCGATCAAGACACGCTCGCGCCCGCCGCCCACCGTCTACGTCAGCTCATCACCATAAAGGGCGAAGCGCGCGGCGACCTGCCGCCGCCACGCGCAGGTGCTGCTGAAGAGGTGACGGACAAGTACGCCGTCTACCGCTTTCTCTTCCCGAGCTCGCCCTGGTTCGAGGGCCGCGAGGCGGTTACACCCGCATCATCGAGACCACGCAAGAGACGACAACGCATGGCGGTCCATCTCCCTGGTGCTGGAGCCGGTTGCCTGCAGGGAGGTCGTGGACGACGCGATCGCCACCGCCAAGAAGGCCGCTCGAGAGGCTGTCGCCGACGAGACAGAGGCCGCGAAGAAGGCCGACGCCGAGAAAGGCGCGAGAGAAGACGGACTGAAGGCGCGACAGGCCGAGTACGCCGGCGCAGTTCGCCTCGAGGAGGCGCTACCGACGCTCCCGACGACGACCACGGGTCGAGGGCAGCGAGGACTCCATGAAGTACCACGGATCCGGCTCGCGCGCTGGTACGACGCCACGGTCGCCGGGTCTACGGTTCTGCCAGCGCCGAAGGCTGAGGCCGCAGGCTTCGCCCCGCCGGTGGCGCCGCCACGCCGCCCAGGAGGTCGGTGAGGCCGGGGCTGACGCGCTGAGTTGGAACTCGAGGAGGGCGGGTCACCTGCGACCGGCCTCCATGTCTGGAGGTGGGGGAGGGGCCGTACTCGGGCGTCAATCGTCGCCCGCGTCCCTCTTCTCAATCTGCGTGAGGACCTCCTCGTCGTTCACTGGCGGACGTGGGCGGAATCAGCGCTCGCCCGCCTGCCGGAGGACTGAGGCGCGTGGGTGCCGAGGTGTCTGCCAGCCCCTGACTGAAGGCCTCCGGGTACCTGGGCGGACTCGCGCGAAGGTCGACCGCCTCCCGCGCGAGTCTCCAGGGCCTCGCCTTGTGACCAGCCTCCGCGCAGACGCGCCGAGCCGGTGCAGGCACAGAGCCAGTGCGGGGCGTGAGTCGCCGGATCTTGCGCTCGGCCAGCTCCGCGCGGCGGATCGTCGCCATCTCCCGGTTACTGCAGCCAGCGGCGGGCGGGTTGCCCCGTGTCGCGCAGGCAGCGTGGCGACGTGTGCAGGCGGGCGGCGCGGGTCCGGCTTGTGGCGGCAGCATCGATCTACACCAGAGCTGCGGTAGATGGTGACCGCCTCCTGAACGGCGCAGTGCCTCCTGCGAGCGGCCTGCGATTGAGGTTCAAGGTGAGGATATTGAGCGCTGAGCGAGGTCGGCGGTATAGGAGGCCGGATTGGCGGACCGGGCGCCGGTAGATATCGATGGACTCCCTGACCTCCGTGAAGGACTCCGAGCTGCTGCCTGACCGTACAGGCCGACGGCCGAGATGCAGGACCGGCGATCAAGAATTAATAAGTGAGTGGACTGCTCCTCACCAGGATGCGCCGGATGCTGACCACTACACCGCAGCCAGAGCAGGTCCAGCCTGTCGGCGTCACGCAGACAAGCGGCGCGCCTCTTGAGGGCACTCGCCAGACGGGCAGAGCGTCAGGGGCACCATGTGACGACGGCGATACCCAACCGCCTCCTGGGTCACGGCAGAGGGCCTCTGATGCTATCCCACATCGCACTCATGCGCCAGGCCAGGTCCCCCAGGAGCCCCGATGACCCAGGGAGTAGAGGCGCGGCAGCACGGGCCAGCGGAAGAGCGCGGCAGCCTCCTCCCGCCGCGTCCAGGGCTCTTCACAGCGCCCGACGGCGACCCGCAGACGGCCAGCACCCAGCGCACCGGCAAATTCAACCGCACGAACCAGGCTCATCCTCATCGCGCCTCCGAAGAGACCGACAGCCTCCACATGGTCAGGGCCTCACCCGGCACCACAAACTGCGCACGAACCGCAGACTGCTCCAGACTGCCAGCCCGCGAGAACCTGGTGTCCCGGACGAACAGACAGACATAAATCAGACGCTGACAGCCTGCCGCGCGTTGACGAAAGGCGCCTCGGCCTCCCGACTCCCAGACAGCGAGCGAGCGTGGTCAGGCCCCGAGCCAGACCGGCGTAGTGGGCCTGAGGCTTCCTGACTCAGGCCCGATAGAGGTCGACGACTCCCGCGCGGTGGCCAGCGATCGCGCAGCTCACCGGCCGCGCTCAGATCGACGGCGACCGACTCAGCAACCGCCCAAGGCCAGGGCATGCGCGTCGTAGTCCTGCTGGGTCAGGCGCCGTCGATCCAGGCCGTCCCCGCGAGAACCGACACCCTCTCGATCGCGGGCCTAGAGATGACCGCCAAGTCGACAGGCCCTCAAACCAGGTGAGATCCGGGTTGACGGGCCAGACCAGGATCCCACTCGCCTCCCGCGTCCAGAGCCTCCACGGCCCCCGAGCCGCCAGGCGCTCACAGGCTCCAGCAGCCTGCCGGCGTGACCGCCCTCAGGGACGCCATAGGTGAAACGACGACCGAAGACCAGATAGGACGAACGGTGACGGCGTGTCAGCCAGGCGATGGGAGACGTCCGAGGACACCCCGGCCGCACCTCCTAGAATCGGCGGTGTGCAGTATCGCCATCGCAAGAGAGACGATGTGGGCGCTGTTCAGCCTGAACACGTGGTACCAGGTCGTCACCATGGCGACCATCACCTGTGCCTGACCTCGGCGCAAGAACCACCTGCGCCACAAGGACGCCGACGTCAGAACCCGCACGTCCTGTGGGACTGCCAGCCTGTTCACCACCCATCCGCCTACAGATTCGCCCCGACGTCACCGACGCGTCTCCGCCGACCCCAGCCGTGGCGCGCAGATCGTCTCTGCACCGCTACCACAGCGCCGGGGCCCCGTCAACAGACACAGTCCGCGGCCTGACCACCGCCGCCACCGTCTCACCAGCGCCGCCATCAGCGTAACGGAGCGGGCACAATCCTGGCGCCACCGCCGTCGCTCGACTACGTCGTCGTCCTGCTGCTAATTCCACCTCGCCTGGCATCGCCGCTGAGAGGTGCCGGCGCATCGACTACGGGTCGGCCGCGCCATCATACCAGATCCTCCAGGCCGCCACCACCTCCCGCTTCGGCCACCCTCGAGGAGACAAAGATGATCCGCAGCGACACCAGGCGCACCATCAACGCCAACACGCGCTTCCACAGCAGCCCGCCGCCAACCTCATCAGTCCACCGCCGGCTCGACGGCGCCGACGGCGTCAAGGCCTCGAGGCGGCCGGCTCGTCTGACCCAGCTGACGCCAGCGCCTCCTACCCAGGGCCCGAGATGATGGCCTCGACGGTGTTGGCGTCGCCGAAGGCATCGGTGCTCCCAGAAGAACAGCTGGTTGTCCACCCCAGCGTAGCCGGTGGCGCTGAACAACAATGACTCCTCGACCACCACGCGCATCACCTGAATGCCATCTATCTCAAACGCCACACGTCGACCGGTCTTCACGATTATAACCACGTCACTCGCCGAAGAGTCGTTGACCTCGTCCATCTCAGGACGATATCGTAGGGGACCTTCGCCTCGGCCAGCAGCGTTCATGTGTCCGTGACGGCCCGCCACCAGGTGGATGCCGAAGGTGACCCCCACTCCTCCGGCGGCATCTCGGTGAGTGGCCCGGGTACTCAACGGGCAGCCATCCCGCAGCCGGAGGCACACCACGCGTCGCGGCGTTCTGCAACAGATAGCACCGCCGGCGCTGGTCCCTCCACGACCCCCATGCTGAGAGCCACCCGGCAGCGCTAGTGGAATCGGTCCATGTACCCAGCAGCACGAGCGAAGGAGCGGTTCGCCAGCCTGGCACATGAGTAGGACAGTATGCCCCGATAAGCCCACCACGCCCCGGTGATGATAAGCAGGTCGTTGTCCACCCCAAGAACCGCTGTGAAGGCGGGCCACCCGAGTAGAGTTCAAGATGAGACGACCACCAGCATATCGCCTCCGCCGATCGCCAGCACGGTGGGAGGCCGTTGAGCACGGCGATGAGCTGGGGCATCCGGTCATGAACACGCCCAGCCACCACCAGCCCGATGACCGACCCAGCCCAGGCTTCCATGGCGATAGCAACGGGTGGAGCCACGCCCCGCGCAACCGGCTGCCAAGACCAGACGGCGGCGAGCACCGCCACCCCCATACCAAACAGCGCCCGCCGTTGCCGCACCGCCATCCCATGGCGTGACAGCACGCCGCGGCCAGGATGAACAGGACCGCGGCGGCGTGCAGGCAGACCACCGGGAGGGCAGTGACGGCGCAGCGATCAGCTGTCCGACGACGCACCAGCCGGCATCAGCACGTGAGTCATCATCTGGTCCTCACCTCAGTCCTTCGTGAACATGAGCGAGCCACGCGCCGGTGACCGCGAAGCCGCGACGATGTTGATCGTTGCCAGGACCACCACCGCCAGGCTGATGGCGCTGACGGATTGGGGATGGCCCACGAGATCGCCCGACCAGATGATCCCGAGATCGCACTGGTCACCGACATGAGCGTGTCAGGGCGGGGTCACTTGAATGACGTGGAAGCCCAGAACACCGAGCATGAGCACGATATAGTGGCTCGTGGCAGCGACCGCGCCACCAGACCAGGCTGCAACACCAGGCTGCCACCATAAAACCACTGCCGGAGCGGAGCGCGCCCGCACCGCCGGCCGCCTCCTCGGCTGCGTCCCGACAGCCGACTCACCGGGCGCCCAGGGCCGGGAAGCCAAGACCCGATCGAGGGGCCACAGCAGCTCGCCGTCGTCGGTGACCGTGACCCGCACCACCCGTCGACCGGTCCGGCGATTCCCGTCGCCCGGTGACCAGCCAAGCAGGTTGACGATGTTGCGCCCCGTAAGAGTTAGGAGGCCTGCGACGGGCAGCATCCCGCCAGGTCAGTGCCCCCGATCGTGACGCCACCTCGGTGGTGACCACCTCCGAGCACCGTCAACTCGTGTTGCCGCCGGTCGCCGCCACATCGATAATGACCATCCGGAAGCGCATGGCCTCAATCGAGCCCCGGTCAGGAGCACAGACGCGCCCGCCGGGATGCTCGCCGTCGATGACGACGTCGGACTCAAGCACCGCGGGCGTAGACGCATACGCAGCCGCCTGATCGCACTCATCTCCCTTAGCGTAGCCACGTATGAGGCCTCCTGGCGCAAAGGCACGAACTGCGCCCCACGGAACCAAACACCGTCAGCGCAGGCGCACGTCAAAACCGCGCACCTGCGCGCCCAGGAGTAAGCAGTCCCGATAACCCCGACGCCACGCACCGATGACATAAACCGATTGCGGGAGGAAACCTTCCCGCGGCGGTACCCACCGAACAGCCTACCGAAGCGCAGCCGCCCCTAATCGATGACAACGGTAGCCGGCGAGTCTGCCCGCGAGAGGCACGTCCCACGACCGCCCTGCGTAACCTCGGACCACGTCCAGGGCCAGACAGGTGATGCCCGCTCCCAGCACCTCGATGAGCCGGGCCGGCGCCAGGTCCAGCCGGCAGACGAGTGACCGCCCCCAGCCATGACGCCAGCTGCCCTCACCGGGGCACCACCGACTCCCAGCCCCAACAAACCTGGCCCGCTTGCTGGCCCCGCGGCCTCGTAAAACTCGTCGAGGAACTGCCCGCCTCGGCGCACGCTCAACCAGACTCATGAGCGCGGATCATCCGCCCACCGTCCGACCCGCAGCGCCGCGACCACGGCTGCGCAAGGAGGAACCGTGCATAATCGCCTCTACGACACGGTTTACGTCGCCGGCACCACAAGAAACACATCGGCAAGATGAGGCTATCGAATAACGGCAAGGACTGTTGCTACCAGTCAAGCGGGGAACGAGTCGAGAATCGCACCCGAGGCAGGAGAGCGACATAACCGAGACGAATCGACGACATGTGGTTAGGGACGGGCCATGTCCCAGCAACGAAACCACCGGTCATGCCAGCCTCGTTGCCACGACGACATCGTCGCCGGTCTTGCAACTGGGCCGCCGTGATCCCGCGAGCTGCCGCCGCGGGTAGGCGTTACAGTACAGGCGCAGTGCTTCGACGACCCACCGCGCGACCATTGTGGGCGTCGCCCAAGGCGCAGCCGCCGTGCTCACCGATGAAGTCGTCGAGGGTCAAACCCAGCGCACCGGCCCTGAGACACCACGTCGTAACAGGATACCGTTGTCGAAGACGGCGTTGCCCAGGCCGATGCACGATCATCTCCAGGCCGCGGCGTGACGACTCATTCCCCGGCGACCCAGCATCGTTAACACGGCACCAGGAAAAGTTTGGGGCCCGCCATCGAAGCGAATTTGAGCCTCCCACCAGCTCAGGCAGCACCTTGGAGCAGGACCGTCCCGAGAAATAAGTGCGGCGTGGCCAGCGACCCTGGCGACCCGGATCCCGTCTCGATCCGCCCCCGGCACTGGAGGCCAGCGGCGTGGTCCCACCAGCTTCGTCGGCGGCAGCGGCGGGCGGTCAGGGTCACGGCGCGGGAGATGATATTGCCCTCGAAGTCCGCACCGAGGCCTTGATGCCGCCACGCCGCAGTCCACGGACAGGTCGTTGTGCCACGGCTGCGAGCCTAGTGGAAGCGCGCAGTCGCTGAAGGCAAAGCCGGGAAGGGACAGGTGCCCCGGCAACCATCCGCGCCATCGTTCGCGATCACTGGGCAAAAGGACCAGTCGACGCAGCGGCACCTGCGCTCAGCCCGCAGCCCGGCCTGCACGTCGCCACGAAACCGGTACGGTTCCAATGGGGTATGCCGCATCCATGACCTGGCTCGACGCCTTCTTCTCGTTAGCCGGGCTGCGCACCGTCGGTCCTGACCACGCCCCACCGTACCGATATAAGGCCCGTCCGCCTCTCACGGTATTGTCGCACTGACGCCGGCGACCGCCGCCCGCCAGAATGGTCCACCTCGGCGTAGCTCCCAGTGGGGGCTGCCAGGCACTCAGGCACGGCCCAGAGGCGCCCACCGCTCACCCCCACGGCTCGCGGGCGTCCTGGCGCGCAGGGGCGCAGGCAGCCTGCCGCGCCCACCCCACCCGAGGCCACGGTAACCAATGCGTCACCCAGGTGCGCATCGTGCAGGCCGCCAGCGCCCGCTGGCGCTGAAGCCCGCCACGCCTATCGGATCGCGCCGCGACGCCGCCCCGCGACCTGCCCAGCGCGCCCCGTCCCTGTGGCGCAGGTCGCCTCATTGTCAAGGGCGCCGCCCAGCTGGCGGCGCCTCTGCTAGACGGCTTTGACTTCCTGTCCTTCTGCAAGCCCCGCGGGCCTCACGACCATCCGCACCCTGCAGACGCCCGGCTGGCACAGGACCTCCGCCGGGCCGGACATGACTTGTCACCCTGGGCGTCGTCGCCCGATGCCTTCTACCACTCCAGCGGTCCGCCTCTGGTAGGAACCGGCTGCTCGTCAGGCAGGCGGAAACCCGCCACCTGGCCCGGAGGTTCTGGCGGCCCGTACCCGCAACTGACGCCACCCCGTGCCCCGCCGCAGGCGCTGACCCTGGAGGAGGTCACCTACCGGGCGCGGCAATACGCCGCCCAGCAGGCGAGCATGCCTGCACCGCCGCGACCTGCTGACCGCCTGACGATGGCCTGCCAGCAAGCCCGCTGGCAACCGCCGAAGCCCTCGCCGATCATTCCGGCGGGCCGCGTGGTGCGGTCACGGGCTGGAAAGCCGCACGGCCCTCCTGCAGGCGGCCCAGTACTGTTGGCGTCATCGTGCCGCGCGCGTACACGTGTCCGCAGTGCCGTCCTCGCCCGTCTGGCGTGCCCTCTGAAAACAAAGGCAACGTGCGCGTATACACCGAAGCGGCGACGTCCGAGTGGGCGTCATCGACGCCACCGACGTCGTCCTGGGTCGACTCGCGGCCCAGGCCGCCACCTGCTCCGTGGGAAGCACAAGCCCCAGTTCGCGCCCAGCAGGGACTGCGACATTCGTCGTCATCATCAACAACGCGCGCCGACAGGTGGCCTCGCAACGGCAGGCCGACGGAAGTTGCCTACCGCCACTCACGACCACGGGCGACACAATACCGTCTCCTACACTGACCACGCGTACCGCCCGAGCGCGCGCTGCGAGAAGGCCGTCAAGACATGGTGCCCCACCAAGCTCCGGTCGCAGCTCAAACTCAGGGTCTACACGCAGGTGCGAGCACCCGCACTCCGAACCGAAGACGTTGAGATCACCCGTCGCCCAGTGGCGCTCCAGCTCAGCACCCCGCGACAAGCAGACACATCGTGGCTGGAGACCACTGTCGACATCGACGCGCTGGACGAGAGGTACCCCTCAGCCACCACCAGACCGAGGTCCGCTCCAGCCGCGCGGCAGTCCATCTGCCCCGGCTCCGGCCTGGGCCTGCCGCAGGCCATCGCCCCTGTGCGCCTCGTACACGCTTTCCAGCCAGTGAAGCGGTAGCCGCACCTGGGACTACTTTATAGCTGCACCCAACGCTCGTACTTCCCTTCATCTGGACTCGAATGGTGCCACGTCGTCGCCTTCAACAGCGTCGCAAAACCGGCGCCTCGTCTGGGCATCACCCACTTTCAACGGTCGACCATCAGGCTGACGCCACTCTCGAAAGGCCAGCTTCCTCACCGCTCGCATCGTGGGCGCGCGGCCAGTGCCTGACCGCACTTTATTACCAACGCTGATCAGCGCCGTTTTATGCGGCGGCCAGGCAGAACCTGCCCTGCCTTTAGCGACGGCGTCTCAGGGCCGACGCCTTCATGAGCAACCCGCAATCAGCTCGGCTGACCAGGCAAAACCCAGCACACGGCAATTGGGCAGCATCTCAGGCAGGAACTCGCCGCGGGAGCCTCAGGACATGAACTTGCCGGCCATAGCCGTCATCTCCCACGGCCGAACCGCGCGGGATGCTGTTCGGCGTACCTCAGGAGAATTTCGCTTGTCATCTCTTCCAGAACCGACGGCGTACGCGGCGGCAACCTCCACTTGCCCTGGCCGTGGCTTTCAGTAGAGCCGCGGCCCATGTTCTGACCAGAACTCAGGCCACCGCGTAACGCCTCCGCATCGTGAGGCACGCTTGCCTCCGGAGTTCCTCGTACCGCCAGCGGGCAACTCCTCGGGTTAGGCATCACCCGTGTGGCGTCACCGCCCGCGGCGTCCGCCACCTGACGGCCACAGGACATCAGGCGGGCGTCGTCTGCCTCCACAACCTTCCCCGACAACGCTCAGTTCAATAGCGCACCGGTGCTTTCTCGCTGCCGGCGCCGTCGGATCGAGCCCTCACGAGCAGGAATCAGCGACAGCCCACCAGATCCGTCAGCCGCGTCATCAAGGCGAGACCGTCGCCGACGAAACTACATCAACCACCTGTCGACTCCGCCGCCTGACTGTCCGGGCTGCGCATCGTCGTCGACGCCTCAACAGTGCCGCCTCCGTCGTCGGCCGGCCGCGCTGCGCGCCTCCGGCGCCGAGGTCATCGTCATCAACGCCTCCCGGACACTAACATCAACGACAACTGCGGCTCCACCCACCCGAGCAGCTGGGGCTACGTCAGGGCCGTCGGCGCGGACGTAAGAGTGAGCCTACGACGGCGACGCCGACCGCGCCTGGCCGTGGACGCCGACAATGACCAACATCGACGGCGACCAGATCAGGCAGCATGCTCGCCATCGGTGTAACCCGACGGCACCTCGCTCCGACACGCTCGTCCGTCACCGTCTTGAGCAACCTCAGACTCCTCCTGGCCGTACGCGAGCTGGCATCCACACCGTTTCAGACCGGTGTGGGCGACCGCTACGTGCTCGGCGGGTCTCGGGGCAGCGGCTACCTGGGGGGCGAGCAGTCCGGGCGCGTCATCGACACCTCCACGCCTACCGGTGACGGCGTGCTCACTGCCTCCTGCGGCGCGCGCATCAAGCGCACCGGCAAGACTGGCCACTCGCCAGCGTCGTGACCCGCCTGCCCCAGACCTCATCAACGTCAGAACGCGTCGACAAGGCGGCCAGCACCAGCCAGTCGTTCCAGGACACCGTCGCCCCTCCGCGAAGGGGCTGGGGACACCGGCCACGTCCTGCTGCGCGGTCGGGCACCGAGCCGCTCGTGCGCGTCATGGTCAAGGCCGCCACCAGGAGGCCGACCGCGTGGCCCGCTCCTTGGCGGACACCGTCAAGACAACCTCGGCCTGTGATGACGGCGCGGGTTCCTCCACGGGGCAGTCGCGGACACCCAGCCGCAGCGCGGTGGCCAGCGCCCGCAGCGGTCCCTGGTCGTAGACCTCGGCTCCAACGGATCCGGCGCGCGATGAGGAGGATATCTGTGACGTCCTCGTGCCCTGGCCCTCTCGGCTCCGCCATTACAATTGACAGGGCTGGCGGGCCGGACCCTTGACCTGTTGTCGCGCTCGCCGGCAGCAGGATGCCAGCGAGCGGCAGCACCCTCATCGAATTTGTGGCCCGACGGCGCCCCTGCCCGGCAGGCTGCGTCGTCGTCTCGCGGTGCGGGCGGCGAGTGGGGAGGACGTCGTCGAACGCGTCAGCGGCAGGTACCATTGCGCTGCCAGCAGCGGATCGTGGCTCTCCATTGTCGGACCGAGGCCGGAATAGCGCCTGCGCGCCGCCGAAATTGATGGGACCAGGTCTGGACCTCACCATTGTTGACCTACCTCGGGCCTCTGTTCCCGGGCGGACCGACGTCGTCAGACGAAACCTCTCGCTTTCGCACACAACTGCGGGGCGCACCGCCGCCCGCCGGGCAGCCAGCGAGATCAGGCCCCTCGCCTGGGGAGGCCACCAGCATTTCAGGCAGGCCGCGGGGAGCTGCTGCCGCGGGCCGCCCAGCGGGACGCCAGACGAGACCGTCCTGGCCGCCCTCATGCGAGCCGGGTCCTGGGCGCTCACCCGCCGCCGCCCTGGGATCTACGAAAAGGAAACCGCCGCTGCAGGCTGGGCGTGCCGGGCCCTGCGCCGCCCCTGCGAAACCGTCTGGCCGCGAGCCCGTGGTACGCGGCACCGGGCCCACCTTGGCACTTCTGGGTGGAAGACGGATGTGGCCGGTATGCCTCAAGGCCCTAGGCAGCCATCAGCTGGTGACACTCACCAGCCCCGGCCGTCGGCAAGGTCCCTGGCGCGGTGGTGGCGGCTCGCAGCCTCGCCCCGCCATGCGCCTCGCCGAGGTCTCGCAGCTTCGATCTGGTCAGTCCTCCTCGACCGTCGAGGCCCTGGGGCGTAACGGTGACCCGCACCGGTCCCGCGCAGCTCTCGCCTGCCAGGGACCGTCCTCGTCATCGACCGAGCACGCCGACGGGGATCGCCGACCTCATCGGACCGCTGCTGGCCACCTGTCGGACCTGCATCCTGGCGACCTCGCGCCGCCCCCTCGACCTGGGTGCGGGCGTCCACCGCCTCGAGCCTCACGACGCCGCCTCAGCAGCGCTGGCTCTTCCGCGCCCGCCTCTGACAACCGCCCGTGGGTCATTGATGACGACGACCTGGACGACCTTCTCTTCTCGGTTGATGTACAGGCGCTGGCCGCCCGCTCGCAGCCTGTCGGTCAGCCAGATCGCCCGGCAACCACCCGGCGAGCCCGACTGCTCACCGCGGCCACGACGCCCCGCCGCCAGCGCACCCTGACAGCGGTCATCAGTGGTCTGGAGCCTGCTCGGCGCCGCTGAGCGCCAGACTTCCTGGCGCGTGTGGCGCTGCTCACGAACGGATCACCTCGCCGCGCGGAGCTCACCCGTGCCGACGCCCGCCGAAACCCTGTTTCCTGGTCTCCCTCCCTGCTCGTGGTGCGACCGCAGCCTGCCCACTTCCATATGCTCGTCACCGTCACGACTTCTCCTGGGCCTGGCCGCCTCCGGTGACGTGACGGCAGCAGGCGGCCCCTGCACAGTGGAGTGAGTGAACCTGTCAGATCACTTCCCCCATCAACGGCGACTTCCGGCGACGCCAGCACAAGCTCCCCAGCACAGCCCGCATGCCAGCGGGTCGCCCCGGCAGGCGTCGCCCTCCAGGAGCTCGACCGGCTCAGCACGGGAAGCAAGCCAGGACGCAACCGGACCCCCTGCCCTGCGGACCTGCGTGACGCGATCCTCTGTCGGTGCCGCATCGCCTGTGGGCATCACCTGGAACTATGAGCGCATCGCACGCGGACGGCTCGCGCCTCATCGGCCCCTGCACTGACAGCCCGGGACCCTGCCTGCCTGCGCGGCAATGAGGGCGGGGACGAAGGCGTCTAGCCTGGCCGTCACCCTGTTCGGGCTCTGACCACACATGCCCACCCGGGTCCGCTCCCCTGCTACCTGCCTCCCCGCCTTCGACGGCGAGGCCGTTTCTCCGGAATTACGGCGCTACCGTGCCGGTGACGAGCAGTGGGCCAGGCGGCGGCGGCCGCCGACCCCTGGGTCGCTTCTGGGCGACGACCCGCTGCCTGTGCCCAGCAGGACGACAGCGGCCCATGCCTCCCCTGGAGACCTCGCAGGGACCTCCAGATCGACTCCGGCGCCGAACTGGCCGGTATCAACCTGCTCAGGCTACCTTCACCGGCTGCAGGTGCCATGTCCCTGGGACGGGTACAGCTGGGTCGTTGACGCCTACGCGCTCAGGTGCTCCTGGACCGGGTCACGCTAGGGCAATTCTTCCGCATAGCTTTGCGGCTGGAGAACCCTGCGCAGGTCTACCTCGATCCCGTCCGGAGACCGCGTCAATCTCCTGGAACCCTGGAGCCCGTTGACCTGCCGGGAACCATGCGCTTCATCGCATGGCCACTCCATGCGCCTTGAGCTGGAGGCTCACCAATGGGCTGTGCGCGCCGCCGCCCTCACCTGGCGCTGAGCCTGCGCGCTACGCGCCGGGCACTGGCACTCCACGGCATCCTGGGGCAGGATCCCGGTGGGAGCTCACATCCTGAGCATGTGCCTGGTCACCAGGCGTCGAGCTCCAGCACGCGGACGCCGTCGGCTCTGACGCCGGAATCGGTAGCGCCAGGCAGGCGCCCTGCGTGATACCTCTCCCGATCCTGCGCGCGGCGGGCGCTGCTCCGCGGCAGCCTGATGTCCCACCATCATGGCCTTCGCCGCGGCGTCGGCCTGCCCTGTGGCCGCCCGCACGGCGGGCTCTGACCGGCGGGCGGCAGGCTGGCTGGTCGCCACCGCCCTGGCCATGGGACCAACCAGACCTGCCAGCTGCTCTCCCGGCCGCCTGCGCACCCGCACCGAGCAGCGCTCGACGCTCAGGCGCGACGGCGAGGACATCAAGCTGAGCCGCCTCCAGCTGGTCGCGCACGCAGCCGGCCTCGCCCGCCGTCGAGCGGGCCGGTTGGAACCGCTGACCGGCGGTCGATCGCCGCTGCGATAGAGGCCCGGTCGACCATGTGCCTCGACTGCCGCTGGCAGGGGTCGTCAGCGGGCGCGACGGCCGGACGGGAGAGAGCCGATGATCGCGGCGCACGTCCTCGGCCGAGCCCGTCGTCCCGTCCAGCGAGTGGCGGCGGCCGTCAACGATGTGCGAGACCAGGTTGTTGCGGCGCCAGCCAGCCTTGTCGCGGTGACTATCGCGTTGGACAGGAGGTCAGTGGGAACAGGACGATGACGGTGAAGGAGGTGACTGCCTGGGCCGAGGAAGAAGACTGTCCCAGCAACTTGGGAAGGTCAGGCGATCAGCAGGCGCAGCCGCCGCCAGGGCGATGGCTCCGATAGATCCCCGACCAGCCAGGCCAGTGCCCCAGGACGTAGCCGGTGAGCACCGTCAGAGGTGCAGATGAGGTACCGCAACGTCAGGAGACCATGTGAGGACGGGCCTCCTCGACGCCAGCGGGTGGAAGCGGTGAAGACGCCCTTGTCGCGCGAAGATTACGCCGCTTTGGCTCGTGGTCAGTGCGTTGATGATGATGAGGCGGCGTCTCGTGGGCAGGTGAGCGCCCGGCGTCGCCGGCGATGGCGCCGCCGAAGATCTCACCGAACATGACGGTGAACATGATCGGTTTGGATGAGGATGTCGTGAACTCGCCCGGGTTGCGCACCATGGTGGTGAGCGGCGCCAGGCCATGGCCAGGGTGTCCGGGACCAGCCGCGTCTCGCTGGCGACGGGTCAGGCTCGGGTTTGAACCGGCGCCAGTCAGGCAGGGTGGTGCTGTTGCTGCGGGGGCCATGACTGCTCCTTGATATCCCGAGACGGGCGGATGGGGACGTGGGCGAGGCGCCGACGCTGTATGAGTCAGGGGAGGCTGTCGTCGGCCCCCATGGGGATGGGGCTGGCCGGTCGAGGGCCAAAGATGGTCATGCTGGGTTGATCCACGGAGACAGTGTGGGGGCGGCGGCGTCGCGCATCCACAGGCCTCGGTATTACCGACGCCTCGCTCAACAACTGTCTACAAGTGAGCGCCGTGGTCGACGACAGCCAGGCGTGACCGGTGACCCCTTCGATGATCTCGCGGCGGTGCCTAGTCACCAGGTCTCGCGGGGCCAGGATGAGCGACTGCTGCCACGGTCCCTTGAGCTCGTCCAGGGGTGCCCTCGGCGATGAGCCGCCAGTGTCGATGATGCCGACCTGGTGGGCGGGCGGTCGGCCTCCTCCAGGTGCTGGTGCGGTGCAGCAGGATCGTGGGCCGCCCTCACCGGGATCGGATGACGTCCATCTGCTCGCGCGTGCGCAGGTGTTGCGGGCTTCGGTGGTGGGCTCGTCCCGGAGAGCGGGGCCGGAGATGGCAGACGACGCGTTCAGCGACGCCGCATCCTGCAGATGGCTGCTCGCCGCGCCGCCGGCACTCGGTGGGGCTGAAAGCGGCCCCAGCTCGTCCGGCGATCACGCGCCGACGTCGGCTAGACCCAACAGTCGTCCGAAGCCGCAGGTTCTCTCCGCCCGATGACATCTCATCGGCCTTCGTACTGGCCGTCACACCCCGATATGAGGCTGCGTACGGCGCGGCGCTCGCGGACGACGTCGTGCTTCAGGACGTTGCCCTGACCGCGCGGTGGGTGCCAGCAGGGTGGTGATCATGCGCAGCGCCGTCGACCTACGGCTCCGTTGGGGTGAAACAGGCCGTACCGATGCCCGCGGGGATCTCCAGGTCGAGGCCGTCGACGGCGGTGAAGGCCGAGGGTCCGGGTCAGGCCGTCGGTCCTGATGGCCGCAGGATATCGGTGCGGGTCGATCTGCTTACTGCCGTGTGGTCATGCGGTAAAGGCTGGACCCCGGCGGTTCAGGCGGCTTCACCGCGACGCGCCATGGCTACACCGTTTCTGATCCTGTTCGTGACCCATGCCGGGTGGAGATTCTGATCGTGGCGAGAGGTATGCTGCGGAGCCGCCTTAGCAGCTCGTTGATGGGCGTGGAGATCCGGCTGGCCCAGCCCCTGCTCATGTGGTTCGGCACGAACAGAATCGTCGGTGTTGCCGCGTCATGATCCTTCCAGGTAAGGAGGTCCCTGGCGAACGTGCATGTCATGAGGGCGGAAGCGTAACCGTCGGCAGCCGAGCAGACAGCTCGCGCAGTGGCGCCTCAGATCTTCGCACGGTACGATCCTCGATGTCTCCCGGATCGCCTACAAAGCAGGGCAGGTTCAGAAGTTGCCGGGTCCTGGCGCGTATTGCACGGTCGGGGCTACTGGGCAAGATGGGGTACTCCATGAGGTGCGGGGGTTCGTGCCGTACGGACAACAACCTGTTGATAGCACCACCCTCGTGCCGCCCAGCTGTAGAACGTAAAGCGGTACTCACGAGCCTCGAGCCCCACCGCCGTAAGCCAACCGCACCGCCCGACCCGGTCACCCTCTTGACGATAAAGAATCAGGACTTGCCAGCGGGACCCGCTCGCACGGTGCTCCGGCGATCCGCCCGTTCAGGACCGGGTGGCCCGGCTCGGTGAGGCGATGTTCTCGCGCAGAGTTGACGAGGTTGACGCTCTCCCAGATCTCGTCGGCCCAGCCAGGGCCGTGACGTCGGGGATACTCGTGGCGCCAGGAAGTAGGAGGCCGGCTGGGTGAGAGGCCGGCGTGCTAGCGGGTGAGGAACCGGTCCGGGTACACCAGCGGCGGATGTCGCGGGATCGGCGGCGTCGACGTGGATCGAGAGTCGATGAAGTCGCTCGCGCCAGAGTCGCGAGGCGCGGCCGCGAGCCCGCGAGATGCAAGCTGGAGGACGTGAGAGCTCAGGACCGAGAATGTCGGGACGCTCTCCGTGACGTGCGGCTCCGGCGACGATGTCGTGAGACCATTGGCGAGTAGACCGGCGCCTGGGCGGACGATGTCGCTGCCTGACTGCACGGCGGCCTACCAGCGAAGTCCGGCAGGGCGCGGCGGTCGTGGGACTCAGGGAAGCCCTTGCGGGCCATGAGGCGCGCGTCCTCCGCAGGAGCCCGTTGGGCAGCAGGAAATCCGTCGGTGGTCACGGTCCACCCGGGCGTGTCCGAAAGCGTAGCGAGCACGGTGGGCGGCGATGGGTCGCGCCGTCGTCGACTTGCCGACGGCGACCGATCCGGCCACCACGCGGCAGCGACGAAGGGCGTGGGCGGCTCGTTCACCCCAGGAGAGCTGACGTTGATTACGCGCGCTCGCGCGAGGTGGCGATGTGATCCTCCAGCGGCGCGGTCGGCGGGCGAGTAGACGGCGTCCCACCGCGGCGCGCAGGTCGATAGGGTCGCCCAGCGCGGCTGGGCGTCCGGCTGACTGGGTCGGCAGTGGCGCCGAGGACGCGGGGCGGATGCATTGGTCGCGGTCCAGCTTCGATATGAGCGGGCGAGGCCTGCGAGATGCAGGTCGCTCAGGTCGCTCAGCTCGGAGTTCACCGAGCACGCGTGTCGCAAAAGACGTTACTCGGCGGACGATCCGGGAATCGAGGACTCGGCGGAATATCTGCGGGTATGCCGGCTCAGTCAACGTGAGGGGCAGTGACGGGATCATACCGAGGCAGTTGCTGAGGTGTCTGAGCGACGTCGACATGCACGAGGTGGCCCGCGCTCGTTTAATCAACGCCGCGTCAGCATGATTTCGATCGGAGCATGTGTGCGATTGTCGGCCACGTGGCACTGCTGATACTGGTTCGTCACGTTCAACTTGCTGTTCTGATGGACGGCCTCCGGCCGTCTGGGTACCATGGATACGACGCCAGCAGGCGTCTCGCCCTGGGTGGGGCCGCGCGGCCTGGACGCCGTCAAGGGCGCAGGCAGCTCGCCGGCCTGCGCGCACGCTGCTGGAGCCCTCGCGGCCCGGCGCTACCGCAGGCATCGGACACGCCGCTGGGCCGCAGGGGCCGACGACGGTCAACGCCCACCCTCACCGCGCCCGCCACCTCGCCGTGGTCCTGCGGCATCATCGAGAACTTCCGCCGCTCTGCGCGAGGAGGTCGAGCGTTGCGGCGCGAGCATCCTCTCAAACACCGACTTACCGGGTCGTCGCCCGTCCTGGACGTCGACTTCCACCGGGCGCCTGCACGCGGGACCCGTGCCGCCACTCTCGACCCGGCGGGTCGCCGGCTTCATGGTCGCCTCGTTGCAGGCCGTCGTCGCCGACTCGCCTCGAGGGCACCTTCGCGCTCCTGGCCGTCAGCGACCTCGCGCGGCCATCGTCGCCGCCCGCCGCTCCAGCCCGCTGGTCGTCGGCCTGGGCGAGCGGGCTTCGCGGCGGCGTCGCGGCCTTCGTCGCGCTCACGCAAGAGGCCGCCGGCGTCGACGACGACCAGGTCGTCCTCCTGACCGCCGACGCCGTGCACGTCTGGGACAAGGACGCGGCAACGACGTCGAGCCCAAGACCTGTCTCCTGGGACTCTGCCGCGGTGATGGCGGCTACGACTGCGCGCCATTGAGATCGACGAGCCACCGCAAGCCGGCCTGGCGACACCCCTGCGCGCCACGCGTCGACGAGCGCGCGACTCCAGCTAAACTTGAGATGCGCATCGACCCAGCCGTCCTGCGCGGCGTCTGACGAGATCATTGTCATCGCCCATGCGCACGGCCTCCACGACCGGGCACGTCGCCGAAAGTACGCCATCGAGCACTGGTGCCGCATCGGTTGAGGTCGAGCTCACCCACGGAGTTCCGCTACCGCGACCGGTCAGTCGAGTGAGACGCTGACCGTGGCCAGCTCCCGGTCCGGCGGACCGCTGGACACCATCCGGGCGGTGCGCGCCACGCCCGCGAGCAGGGCAGCAGGTGACTGTCGTCATCGCTTTCCCAGCTCTCGACCATCGCCCACGCCGACGCCGTCCTACACCTGCCACGGCCCCGAGGTCGCCGTGCAGCTCACCTGAGGCTTCGTGCCCAGATCGCCTGCTACCTGCAGGTGCTGCCTGGCCCAGCTGCGCGGCAACAAAGTGGCCCGGCAGGGTCGCCGCACCTGGACAACCTCGCCGCCATGCCGGACGTATCCAGCGTCCCTGTGGACCAGCCAGGAGGCCGAAGGTGCGATGACCTGGGCGCCGAGCGCTGGCGCGTAGGTCCTGCTGCCTGTTCCTGCGCCACGTCAGCTTCGGTGTGACTGCTGGAGGGCGCGCTCGAGACTCAAGGGCGCTACTTCGTCCACGCCGAGGCCCGCGCCGCCGCGAGCTCAGCACGCCCGATCGCGGCGCTCATCGGGGAGGCCTGCCGGTATCAACCGTCCATCGTGCCTCCGCGCCGCGTCCTGCACGACGGTCGTATCCGACGCAGAATCCGGGCGCAGCTCTCCGTCATCATCGCCGAGGGCAGCGGCGACGTCGAGGCCCTTCGCCGACCCACATCGTCCAGGCGCTGCACACGGTCCTGTGGCCGCTGCTGACCGTGGGTGCCCGCTGCGGGTCTTTCGCGCCGCCGCGCTGGCCGCAAAGGGCACTGGACATCGACCAGCCGCGCAACTGGCGGAGTCCGTGACCGTCGAGTAGGATTCCGACGGCGAGCCCACGACCTGACAGCCGCGCCGGGCCTCTGGTCTTCGCGGCTCGGCGTCCTGAGGGCCGGGCGCAGGGACGACGCTGCGGCTTGACGCGCAGGCCTCAGGAGCGCTGGGAGGACAGCCAGAACCGCCGTGGTATGAGCGACGTGGTCGGCCTGGGCGACGACGAGGCCTGCATGCCTGCCGCTGAAATCGTGGGCCAGCGAGTAGAGGTGCCGGTGGCCCGATGCCGGCCTGGCGCGCGCAGCCATGGCGGCGGCGGTCGACGCAGACGCGGCGGTGCGCGAGGTCGAGATCGCCTCCCGGTGATGTCATATGCGCGCCACCCTCCCGGTCATCCAGCCGCGAGCTCGGCGCAGGCCGACGCCCAGCCTTGAGAACCTGCCTCCCTTTGGCGGCGAGGCGCGCGCGCGCAGGGAGGCTGGCCCGCTTCGAGCGCGACGGCTCGACAGTGAAGAGGCGCTCGCGCAGGCGGAGTGCCGGTTGCTGCAGCCTTCGAGGCGATTGACGTCGACCGGTCGGTCCTACTGCACGGATCACTCGTGCCCATTGTGCCGGGAGTGTGGACGCGTAGGCGAGGGCTGAACGCCGCCTGGATCTGGAAAGGACAACTTCTTCCGTGCGTGTAGCGAAGACTGCGACCGACTCAAGGAGGTCTCATTTCTGAAACCTTCGCGTCTCAGAACTTCGCTGGAGCAGCGGTAGTGACAGCGGAGACTGTCGAACAGGTGGTGGCCTCAACGCGACTTCACGCGTTTCGAGGACGTCATCGGCGACCGCCTGCGCGTGGCCGGCCCGGAGATCGCAATGCGGCGGAAGCGCCTGTCACCGCGGGCACCAGACCGCCATGAGAGCCGCCGCTGCACGCGGTGGCCACTCGCGGCGTCGCTGTGCCCGCGGCTGCATATCTCCCAGCGCCGCGCCTACTCGGCCCGGCTACGCTGCGCTGTCCCGGCGCTCGCCGGGCGCAATCTCAGCGTCTCGCGGAGCTCACCGCGCGACCGGCGCGTCGGCCGACGGGAGGGTCTACGTGAGCCCAGGAGTGCGCTCGACGCGCGGGTGCTTCGCTCTCACTGGTCGGCAACGGCGGGCCAGCTGGGGCCGACACCCTCCTGGCCGAGGCCTGCTGGCACAACGGCTGCGCGGTCACCGCCGTCCTGGCCACGGGCAGCACCCCCGTCGCCCTGGAGGCCCGCAGCCACCGGTCATGGTCCGGCGCCGGCTACCGCAGCGACGGCGAGGGCTGACCAGGGCGCCGGTGCTGCCGCTGCCATCAGTCTCATTCCTCGTCCATGGCGGACTCGTCCTCGACGGGCTCACCAGCATCCAGGGCCACCGGGCCGCTGCGTCGACGCGTGCCCCTCGCGCTCCGTCGTCGCGGCCCGGACCACCGGGCGGCGTCGCTGCGCGTCATCGCGTCGACCTGCCCGGTGGGACCGGCGTCGACGACGGTGCGTCGACGCGGTCCTGGCCGCCGACCGACCATCAGCTTCACCTGTCTCCAGGGATGCCTGTGCCTGCTGGCCCGGCGCGCTTGCGCTCCGTGGAGGTCGATCCCCTCGGATTTCTGCTGGCACCGCTGGGCCCTACGCCCACGCCGCCCGTCGACGGCAGCCTGGGTGACTACCTGGCGCGATCCGTCCCCGAGGCGGTACAGGCGACCACAGTACACCCGCGGTGTCGTGGGGCCTGTGGGCCGGCAGCCAGTCCTACCCGGTACACGCGTCCTGGCCGCCAGCGGCGCGGTGCGCGCCAGGCCGGCATGGTGCCCTGGCCGCGCCCCGAGACGCGTGGAGGACACTCGTGCTGGCAGCTCGGCGGGGTCGTCCCCACCGCCGGACGCAGCCAGGCGCGATCCGGGACCGGGCATCGACCACCGACACCGCCAGGGCCGACGAGCTGCGGGACGTCTGGGCCCCACCCTCGTCGCCGCGAGCGACCGGCGGTCGTGATGCCGACGGTGCCGCTGGGACTGCGGCACCACTCGGGCAGGGCTCCAGCGAGGCGGCAGCGGACCCGCCCTGCGTCGTCGACGCCGGCGCGCTGAGCGATCCTGGCCGACCTCCTCGCCGAGAACCTGACCTGCGCCCTCCACGTGCGCCCGCACGCCGGGAAGCCGCTGCCCTCCTGACATGGCACTGGCGGGCAGGCGGCGTCCGCGGACCCGCCCCGTGACTGGGATCGCGAACGCGTTGAAAGCTCATCCGGCGCCGCAGCCCGCGAGCTCTCCCGTCTCACCAGTGCCACCTTCCTGCTCCGGGCCACGACGCTCATCGCGCACCGGACCATCCCCTGGTCAGCGTGGACTGCGGACCCGGTTGGATGGCGACCGCCGGAAGTGGGGACGTGCTCGCCGGGGTCTGGGCGCCGTCCTGGCCGGAGCCGCGCCCACTTTGGGAGCGAGGGGCGGCAGACCCAGCGCGCACGCGGCAGCAGTCCCTCGACGCTGTGGCCGCCGAGGGTTGAGTGCTACGCGCTCGCGCAGGCGCCTACGCGCGCGCGGTGCCCTAGGGCGTCAGTGGCGAGGCCACTAGCCGGCGGGCACCCGGTCGCCGCTCGACATCGCCCGCAGCCCTCGGCGCGCCCGCCTCGGCTGAACTGGCTCAAGCGGTCGCACACTGCGATCTGTGTCAGCCTGCTGCAGGGGTGCGCGAGGGCAACCTCAGGCTCTCCACGCGCTGCGACAATCGCGCCGTGACCTAGCGGACTCCACAGCAAGGACAGCGCGTCGGTGACGATGGCGATAACCGTCGCCCACGTCAATACCTCAGCCACCTCAGCCCGAGCCCTTCGTCGCTGCCCAGCGCGACGTCGCGCGCCGTCGTCGACCTGGAAGCCGTCGCGCGGCAGCCGCCTTCCTGGCGCAGTGTGGCGGCGTGCCGTGGATGGCGGTGGTCAAAGACCGACGCCTACGGCTGGCCTGGGACCGATCGCCTGACGGCCCTGTCGCGGGGCCTCGCTGGCTGGGAGTGGCTCAGCTCGCCAGAGGCCCTGACGCTGCACTCTGGGAGGCCGGTGTGGCTCGCCCGCAGGATCCCGGGCGAGACTGCCCAGGTCCTCCTGGCCATGCCCGTCGCTGGATCCCGCCGGGGCGCGCGATGACTCGCCCTGCCGCCTCAGCGGCTGACCTGGACATCGGTCTCACCTTCCCCAGCTCGAGGCCCTGGGTGGGCGCGGCCCCGAGGCGCAGGGGTGCGACTCGCCTCCATCTCCAAGGTCGACACCGCGTACGCGCGGTGGCGCTGTGGAGGACCTGCCCGCCCTGGTCGCCCGCGCTGAGACGGGCGCGGACGAGGGGCGGTCGCGTCGTCGCCTGGATCCACCTGTCGCGCCGGACAGGCCACCAGTGGCTCCACCGAGGCACCTGCGCGCGGTGCCGGCAGGCCGGGCGGTCGTCGGGGAGCCGGGCCTGAACCCGCACCCTTCACCACGTGGCCGCCACCGGCGGGCTCCTGTAACGGCCGCCCGCATGGACCTGGTCGCGGGTGGGAATCGGCCTGTACGGGACTGAGTCCCTGACCCATCCGTTGCCACCAGTGCCGAGCCTGGGTGCCGCGCCAGCGCGCTCTGGGTCCAGCCTGGGTGCAGGTCAAGCGCATCGACGCCGGGCAGGCCGTCTCCTGCAGGGGCACCTGGGCGCCCCACCGACCGCTGGGTGGGGCTCGTCCCTGGGCTACTCCGACGGCGTCCCGCGCCGCCAGCTCGACGGGGCCCGGTGGGGATGGGCGGTCTGCGGACCTCCGTCGTGGGCCGGGAATGTGTATGGACCAGGTGGTCATCGACCTCGGCCCGGCTCTCGGCAGGGACCAGCTGACCCTTGCAGCGCCGGCCGCGGTCGGGGACACCGCCGTTAACTCTGGGGCTCGCCCCGACGCCTTCAGCGGAGGCCGTCCCGACGGCGGACGAGTGGGCGCAGGCCTGCGGCACCATCAACTACGAGATCGTGACCCGGCTCGGGGGCCCGTATCCCGCGCTGCTACGTCGGTGGGGGCGCAGGCGGCACCCTCGGCGAGGAACAGCACGACGTCGGATCTCGGCAGCCTGGTGTCAGGTGCTCACCCAGGGCCGTGCAGCTCCACGTACGGATGAGAGGACACATGAGCGTTGCGCCGCACATCTGAGGCGTTCCCGAGATCACCGTCGCCACCGGCGACGCTCGATGGTTCGGGCCCTCGGCGCTCGTCTGGCCCTCTGCTGCGTGCCGGCGACCTCGTCATGCTCTCCGGCGGCCTGGGGGCCAGCAAGACCTCGCTGGCCCAGGGCTCAGCGCGGCCCTGGGAGGTGCGCGGCCGTGTCTCCTCGCCCACCTTCATCATTGCTCGCGTGCACCCTCACTCGCGAACGGCTGACCTCATTCGTCGACGCCTACCGGATCACCTCCCTGGAGAGTCGACGCCCTCGACCTGGACTCACCGGAGCTCGGTGACCCTGGTCAGTGGGGTGAGGAGCAGGGTGGAGGCCCTGGCCCCGATCGCCTGGAGATCGAGGTCCGCCGCCCCCACGGCGCCGTACGCACCGGCGGCCCCAGCAGTCCGACGACGCCCCAGCCGTCCGTCGGTGAAGAACCCGTCGTTGACCTGGGTGAGGTCGACGACGGCAGCAACCGGTCACCGTGCGTGCTCTCGGTCCGCGATGGGCCCAAGCCGATCTGGACCCCTCGCCGCCGGAACGTCCTCCCAGCCTGGAGCGTCACGGTGAAACACCTCTCCCGTCGCCCCGTCCGCGACGCCATCCCCCTCCGCCCCGCCGCTATCGCGGCCCCCTGCGAGCCATGGCGGGCCTCGTTCTCGCCGCCGCCCTCCTGGCCATCTCCTCCTGAGCGCCGGGGGTGGCCCGCCGCCAGCCAAGCGCCGTCGGCCGAACGCAGGAGGCTCAGTCGCCTCGGAGGGACGGACGACTCGGCCACGTCCGAGCCGGCGACCACCACCAACCCGAGCGCGCAGGCCCGCCGGCCGACCCGGCACCGGCCACACCCGCAAGCAGTGCGGCGGACGCGGACTCACGCGGCGCGGCCAAGGCCCGCATGGAGGCGACTGCGTGGCCCAGGTGCGTCAGAGCACCGGTGAGCAGGGGGAGATCACGGTCGAGGATCTGACGAAAGCGTCTACACCTGGGCGCCTGGGTTCCTCGATGAGCTCCCAGCCTCCGCCCTGCCCGTCGACGCCGGGGATTGGGCCGCAACCGTCTCCGCCGCCGGCAAACCCCATCGGTGTGCTCGAGGTGGTGGAGGACAAGGGACGCACCATGCGCCCCCGTGTTCGACGACGACCTGGCCAGCGACATCGACCAGATGGGCGACGCCCGTCTCATCCACGACCGCAACGCCAACGCCTGGTACTCGCTGCGGGGCGCCACGGTGACAGCGCTGGGGAGGCCGCCGCCGACGTCTGGCCGGCCCCATCGAGCTGAGCGACTACGGGAGATCCGCGTGAGCGCGCCGGCTCAAGCCCGAGCCTCCGCCCGCAGGCGGGTGCGCTCCACCGCGGGCGGCTCGGGCGGTCTGGGGCCGGTCGCTGCGGTCGCATCGTTGTCAGTCATCACCGTTATCATCGGTCCGCCACGAGCGCAAGGTGACGGCGCCGCTGCGCAGGCCCGCAACCAGGGCCGACATGGCCGAACAGGGCCGACCGTCTCAGTCGGATCAGTCCCGACGCGAGGGCGTCGCCGTTCGCCGAGAATCCCGCGTGCGACCATCGACCTGTCCTCTACCCTCAGTGAGGCGGCGATGATACCGGGCACACGGGCGGCGAGACCCTGGGAGACACGATCCGAGTCGCGTCGAGCGACCCCTCAGATCCGAGGCATGCAGGCTGGGCCCGTGCGAATCCTCTCATCGACTCCTCCTGGGGACACAGGTCGCGGTCGTTGACGCGCCGAGACGGCAGGGGCCGTCGACCGGCCCGGCGGGAGCGCGGCCGCGCGGGCTCGCCCTGCGAGAGATGCTGACCCAGGCAGAGCAGACTAATACCCGCAGGCGCGCGGTCCCTGGGGCAGATGCTCTCCGAGTCGCTGTCCGCGACGTAGCCGACTGTCACTGGACGCCGTCGTCGCGGCCATCGGGCCGCCCCTTCACCGGGCTGCGGGCGGGCTGCGGTGACGGCAGGAGTCGTCGGGCGCACCGCGGCGTGCCCGTCCACGGCGTTTCCAGCCTCGACGCCGTCGCACGCCGCGCCCTCGACGAGCTGTCACGCTCGTGACGGCGAGCAGACGCCACGGATCCTGTGGTCCTGGTGCCACGCGACGCTCGCTAGGCGAGAGGTGTACGCAGCGCTCTTCCCGCGCCAACGGGCCCGACGACGTCATCCGTCTGACCGAGGATCGGTGTCTGCCCCCTCGGCCCAGGTCGGCGAAAACGGCGCTCAGTGTGCGGGTCGCCGGGCGCTGCCGACGAGGTCGGGGCAGCCGACGTCGTGGCGCTCCAGCGCCGCCCTCTGCCGGAGCTGGTGGACCTGGCCTCCTCGCACGAGGTGCTCGCTCGGTTTCCGGTGACGCCCCTGGCCAGGTGCGGATCGCCTGGCCCGCCTGGAGCGCGGCGGGGAGGCTGAGCTCGGAGCCGCTGTACCCGCGCCACGCCGACGTGCAGATGCCCGCTGCCTGCAAGCGCGTGCGCTGATACCGGTGGGCCGGGTGACCTCAGTGCCACGAGGCCGAAGACGGGCTCAGGCTGCGGGGAGCCGAGGGGCGACCTCGACGCCATCGTCCCGCCTCGAGGCGACGCTGTTCCGGGGCCGAGGCCTGGGCCGGAACCTGCTGGTCGCAGGCTGGAGCCTCCCAGGGTCCCCTGGCCGACCGTCGCTACGTCGTCGTCGAGTCCGATGATGACGATGTCGCTGTGGGGACCGGCGCAGGCACTGGAACGAAGCGGCCACGGCTCCTGGGCTGCTGCCGGTCTCTACCACGCCGGCGGCCTGAGCCAGTGCCGATCTGCTGACCATCGCCACCGATCCGGCGGCGCGCGGTCGAGCACTGGCCTCCCCATGCTCACCGAGCTCGTAGGCACCGCCCGGCGAGGCAGGCTGCCCGATGTCCTGCTGGAGGTGCGCCAGTCAACGAGGCGGCCCAGCGGCTCGCCGCCAGGCACAGGTTCGACTCCCATCGGGCGGCGCCGCCGCTACTACCAGGCGCCGCCCGAGGACGCCGTGGTCATGCGCTGACGCTGCGCCGCGCCCGGGACCGGTCGGGGCTGAGCGAGTCAATGGCGTGAGGGTCAGCGGGTCAGCGAGGCGAGCTCAGGTGATCCGGAACAGAGCGGATGGGCCGAACCGGATGAGCTGCCGTTTTGACCGGGAGGATTGCAACGGTCATGAGGTCCATATGCACGGCAGTACCAGCCTTAACGGCCCTCGCCTCGAGATAGACTCGATTGTCTGAGACCTCACAGATTTTGTTTGACGCCCTTGTGACGAAAAGATGCCTGGCCTGATGGTGCCGTCGACATATTCAGTAGCGTTGAGCGCGAAGTTGAGGCCTTGACCGAAATCCTCGTGATTCTGCGGATTGGTCGGCGTATCTGCGCTGGTAGGGGGCTAGATGGGACCAACGGGGTACCCGAGCCGCGCCAGCCTTTTGCCGTGGCAAAACATCTGCTCGCTTCAGAAGGGCGGACCGCCTTCTCACGACCGTCTTCATGAAGCGCATGATGGCGATCTCGGGGCTGGTGTTCCTGTTCTTCGTCCTCTTCCACGCCTACGGCAACCTTCACTACTTCGAGGGTGAGATTGCCTACGATCACTACGCGCACTTCCTGCGTACGCTCCTCCAGCCGATTCTTCCCTACAGCGGCGTCCTGTGGATCCTGCGCGTGACCCTCATGGCATGCCTCCTGGCTCACGCCGGCAGCGCCTTCCACCTGTGGGTGCGCAACTAAGCGGGCCTCGCAAAGCGACAGTACGCGGTCAGAAGCCCGGCGCGGACTACTTCGCCTCCCGCTACGCCATGCGCACCATGCGCTGGGGCGGCGTCATCCTGCTGCTGTTCATCATCTGGCACATCCTGCAGTTCACCACCCTGACACTGACGCCCGGGGGGCACTACGAGCATGGACGCGCCTACATCGAACTGTGGTACGGCTTCCAGCGTGGTGGGTGTGGCTCATCTCACGCGATCGCGCTGGCGGCCCTGTGCCTGCACGTGTGGCACGGCGTGTGGTCGGCCCTGCAGACGCTGGGCGCGGTGCGAGGAAACACCATCCCCTTCATCCGGCTGATCGCGTTCGTGGTGGCCTTCGGCCTGTTCGCCGCCTTCATGACTCGTTCCGACGGCGATCCTCTTCAGCACGTCGTGCCCCAGAGCCGCGATGACTACGGCGCCCAGTACGCGATCGATGGCTGCCGAGGCCGGCATCGCATTCGCCCACTGAGTGAACGACTGTGACTGAACTCATCGACGGCCTGTGACTACGAGGGCGAGAAGATCGCCGACACCCAGGCCCCCACTCCGTCCCGATCGACCGGCGCTGGGAGCAGCGCAAGTTCGAGGCCAAGCTCGTCAACCCCGCCAACCGCCGCAAGCTGGACATCATCGTCGTCGGCTCCGGCCTGGCCGGCGGCGCCGCTGCCGCATCCCTGGGCGAGCAGGATACAACGTCAAGGTCTTCTTCATCAGGACTCCGCTCGCCGGGCGCACTCATCGCCGCGCGAGGGCGGTATCAACGCCGCGAAGAACTACCGCAGCGACGGGCGACTCGACCTACCGCCTCTTCTACGACACGGTCAAGGGCGGTGACTACCCGCAGCCCGCGGACAACGTCTACCGCCTGGCGAGGTCTCCGCCAACATCATCGACCAGTGCGTGGCCCAGGGCGTGCCCTTCGCCCGCGGTACGGCGGCCTGCTGGACAACCGCTCCTTCGGTGGCGTGCAGGGTCTCCCCGATGCCTTCTACGCCCGCGCCAGACCGGCCAGCAGCTCCTCATCAGCGCCTACCAGGCCCTGGGCGTCAGGTGCCGCCAGGACGGTCGAGGAGTTCCGTCGCCACGAGATGGTCGAGGCTCATCGTCGTCGACGGCCGCGCCCGCAGCGATCGTCACCCGCGACATGGTCTCCGGGAAGATCGAGACCCACCTGGCCGACGCCGTCGTCTGGCCAGCGGCGGCTACGGCAACGTGTTCTTCCTGTCCACCAACGCCGACGGGCTGCAACGCCACCGCCATCTGGCGCGCGCACCTGCAAGGGCGCCTGCTTCGCCAACCCCTGCTACGCAGATCCACCCCACCTGCATCCCGCAGTCCGGGGACTTCGGTCCAGCTCACCCTCATGAGTGAGTCCTGCGCAACGACGGACGCATCTGGGTGCCCAAGAAGGCCGAGGACTGCGACAGGACCCGCGCGACATCCCCGAGGCGCGCGGCTACTACCTCGAGGCGCATCTGCCGGCCTTGCGGCAACCTCCGTGCCGCGTGACATCGCCTCCCGCCGGGCCAAGAACATGTGCGACGAGGGGCGCGGCGTGGGACCGGCCATCGAGGAGCGCGACGCCGACGGCAACGAGCGGATGATGCGTCGCGGCGTCTACCTGGACTTCTCCGAGGCCATCGGCCGCCTGGGCAGAGACGCCGTCTCCGCCCGCTACGGCAACCTGTTCGAGATGTACCAGCGCATCACCGGGGACGACCCCTACGAGGTCCCCATGCGCATCTACCCCGCCGTGCACTACGATGGGTGGCCTGTGGGTGGACTACGACCTGGAGTCCAACGTCCCCGGGCCTCTACATCGCCGGAGAGGCCAACTTCTCCGACCACGGCGCCAACCGCCTGGGCGCCTCCGCCCTCATGCAGGGCCCTGGCCGACAGCTACTTCGTCCTGCCCGACACCATGAACGACTACCTGGCGGACATGCTGCGCCTGGGCAGGGTCGACCGAACGCCCGGAGATCGCCGAGGCCAAGCGCTCCGTCGAGGCGCATCGCCCGCCTCATGGCCCTGCGCGGCACCCGCAGCGTGGACGACTTCCACATGGCCCTGGGACGCATCATGGGAGTACTGCGGCATGGGCGGCGCGACGCCGGTCTGCGCGACGCCATCAAAGCAGATCCGGGCCCTCAAGGAGGAGTTCTGGCGCGACGCCCGCATCACGGGCCAGGCCGACGAGCTCAACCAGGCCCTGGAGAAGGCCGGCCGACTGCTGGACTTCTTCGAGCTGGCCGAGCTCATGTGCATCGACGCCCTGCACCGGCGGGAGTCCTGCGGTGGCCACTTCCGGGCGGAGTCCCAGACGCCCGAGGGTGAGGCCATGCGGCACGACGACGAGTTCCTCTACGTCGCCGCCTGCGAGTGGGGCGGGGAGAACCAGCCGCCGATCCTCCACGAGGAGGACCTCGTCTACAAGGACATCGAGCTCACAGCGGAGTTACAAGTGAACATCAAGCTCAAGATCTGGCGCCAGAAGAACCAGGACTCGAGGGGCCACTTCGAGGAGTACGCCATGAGCGGGATCGAGGAGCGCATGAGCTTCCTCGAGGTCCTCGACCTGCTCAACGAGCAGCTCTTCGCCGAGGGCAAGGAGCCGGTGGCCTTCGACTCCGACTGCCGCGAGGCATCTGCAGGTCAGTGCGGCGTGGTCATCAACGGGCAGGCCCACGGGCCCATCCGCTCCACCACCTGCCAGCTGCACATGCGCCACCCTGGCGGAGGACCCCTCCTTCAAGGACGGTTCCACCATCACGATCGAGCCCGTGGCGCTCCACCGGCTTCCCGGTGCTGCGCGACCTCATCGTGGACCGCTCCGCCCTGGACCGCATCGTCGGGCCGGCGGCTCATCTCGGTCAGCACCGGTGGGGCCCCGGAGGCTCACTCGGTGCCCGTGCAGAAGGAGGCCGACGCCGCCTTCGAGGCGCCGCCGCCTGCATCGGCTGCGGCGCCTGCGTGGCGGCCTGCCCCAACGCCTCGGCCATGCTGTTCACCGGCGCGAAGATCTCGCACCTGGGTCTGCTGCCGCAGGGCTCAGCCCTGAGCGCCTCGCCCGCGTGGTGAGCATGCTGGGCCAGCACGACGCCGAGGGCTTCGGCGGCTGCACGAACATCGGTGAGTGCGCGGCTGTGTGCCCCAAGTCGGCGTGCCGCTCGAGGTCATCTCGCGCCTCAACCGGACCTCGGGCCACGCCCTGTGGAAGGGCCAGCACGCCCACTGATCCACCTGCCTCACTCAGTATCGAGCAGGGCATTTCTCGCGTACCCGACAGAAATTCTGCAGGGCTACGCGAGAAATGCCCGGCTCGGTCAGGTGTTTCCAGCGCAGCGTGCACGCCCGGTGGGGTGGATGCCGTGGTGGGCGAGCTCGCGCAGCATGGCTGGGGGCGTCGGTTGGCCGGGCGTCCTTCCCAGGTCCAGCGGGCGACGTCGTAGCCGGCGCGGATGAGGGCGAGCTCGCGCTGGCGCTCGTCTGAGACGGTGTCCTCGGCGTTCTTTGCCGAAGCTGTTCTTGCGGTGCTCGATGCGGCCGTCGAACTCGCCGACGACCCTGGTGCGGGGCCAGAGGAAGTCGAGGCGGTGGTGAGCTCGTCGATGTGAGCTTCGTGCTGGAGGGGCGGGGCAGGGAGTGGCCTGCCACATGCGTACGCGGGAGACGGGACTCGCCGGGGGACTCGGCGCGCGCGTCGGCCAGGTGGGCGGCGGTGCGGGCGTCTGCGGATGCCGCGGGCGCCGGTGGCGAGGCGATCGACGGCGTCGGTCAGCTCGGCGCGGGTGCACAGGCGGCCGGGCCAGAGCGGCGTCCATGGCGCACACGCCTGGGTGATCCCGCCCCACCGGGCCAGATCAACGACCGTGTCAGGAGGCGTTGGACACCAAGACTCCTCTGACCGTTTCCAACGCGCCGAGCCCGGTTCTCTCCCGACGTTGCAGAAGAGCGGTGCTCGATCGATCCGTGCGACGTCCGAGGCACTGAACCCGCCTCGGGATGCGGCCCACCAGCGGGAGCCCGAGCCACACGGCCGCCGATGGGCCGAGCAGGACCAGGTCCCCGCGGGCCTTGGCCACCGCAGCCCGGATGAGGGTCAGATGCCGCAGGTCCGGCCTGGCTGCCTTCCACTCCCGCTGCGGGGTATAGACGCCAGGACCGATCCGGAACAGACCCGGCGCGGTGCACAAGTGGGAAGCCCCCACTGCAACGGCATCGGAGGACAGAAGGAATGACGGGGCGTTGTGAGATGGACTTTGGAGGCAATGCCGGTGGTCATGCCTACCAGCGTGAGGGTTGAGCTCAAGACGTGAGAACTGGCATCAGATGCTCTGTGGACTGGCGGTGTCGATGCCCGTCTGTGGAAACCGGCGTGTACCAGAATCACGCCGCCCAGTGCCCAACCGCGAAGAGGATTCTTCGCGTACCCCAACAGAAATTCGTAGGGGCTGCGCGAAGAATGCCCGCCTCGAGCGCTAGCTGTCGATGGTGACAGTGATCCCCGGTGAAGTCCGCGATGGGGACGTACCGGATCGGCCTCGGGACGCCGTCGCCCACGAGAGGATCTGAGCGCCGGCGCGCTGGGCGGCGATATAACCCGGAGGCGGCGTCCTCCAGCACCAGGCAGGAGGCAGATCGGCATCCCCCAGGAGCTCGGCGGCCTTGAGGATAGGGCGTCGGGGTCCGGCTTTGCCGCGCTCGACGTCGCCGGCGGAGACGACCGCACGGAGGAATGGGGACGCCGGCCTCCTCCATGCTGCACCCGCATGAGCTCAATCGGAGCAGAGGTCACCAGGGCGGCAGCGGAACGCCGACCTCGATGAGTGCGGTCACCAGAGCATGCAGCGCGGGGATCTCCGCCATGCGTCCCCTGCCGTTCGCATCGATCTCTCCCGGGCGAAGCGCTCGTAGATGGCGTCCGCTCATCGGCCGCTCAGGTCGGCAGGAACCGGCGGATCGTGTCGAGGCCGGTGCGGCCGGGGGAGTAGGCCATGATCTCGTCGAAGCGCTCACTCATGCCGTAATCGCGGGCGAAGGAGCTCCACATCGACTCCACGACTGCCGAGGTCCACGAGCGTGCCGTCCATGTCGCACTAGGACCGCCTCGCCCGGGCCAGAGGCACCGGCTCCTCAGTGGAGCTGCCCGATGATGACAACAGCTGAACGGACACGGTGCCTCCTGAGACGAAGCCGATGGAAGAGTGAGGATACACGGACACGAGTGTGATTCAGGAGCATCAACGAAGGAGGCGTGCAGTTGGGCTATGCCCACACCCGGAGGAGCCACGACGGTGGAGCCGACCAGGTGCGTATCAGATGATCCCGATCGCTCCGATGAGGGCGTGCATCGTCGTCGGGACCGACGAAGCGGAAACCCGCGGCGCTAGAGCTCGCGGGACAGGGCCGCCGACCGCGGCGACTGAGTGGGAATGTCCGAGAGCCGGTGCGGTTGAGGAGTTGCCTCCGCTGGAAAGGACCACACGAGGCCCGCCAGGCCGCCGGCGACGTCGCCACTCTCCCTGAGGCGCAGCGTCGCGCGGGCATTGCGATGGTCGCCAGGATCTTGGCCCGGTTGCGCACGATCGGGCATCGGCCAGCAACCGGTCCACGTCCGCCCTCCCGGAAGCCCGGCCACCGCCTTCGGGATCGAAACCGCAGAAGGTCGTCACGGAAGGCCGGCCGCTTGCGCAGGATCGTGCCCAGGACAGGCCCGACTGGAAGGCCTCAGGCTCAGCCGCTCGAAGCACCCCCGCTCGTCGCGTACCGGCATGCCCCACTCGGTGTCGTAGTACTCGCGCAGCAAACGGGTCGGTGGCCGCCCAGACCGGCCTGGCTAGACCGTCGTCGCCCACCACGAGGTCCGGGTTGTCGGGCTCAGTCACGAGTACCTCCTCGTCGGTGACGTGTCAGGGGCGTCTGATCGATGTCGTCCTCGGTCGGCACGTCCCAACGGTAGTCGGGCAGTGGCGGATGGCCTCGCCGTCTGTGACCCGGACGGCATGCGCCTGTTCGGCGTCCGTGCTCGCCAGGCGATAGTCTGGGCCCTGTGAGCGACCCCTCATTCTCGGTATCGAGTCCACCTGCGACGAGACCGGCGTGGCCCTCGTGCGCGGCCGCGAGCTCCTCGCCGACGTCACCGCCACCTCCATGGACCAGTACGCGCGCTTCGGCGGCATCATCCCCGAGATCGCCTCACGCGCCCACCTGGAGTCCTTTCTGCCAACCCTCGACGCCGCGCTGGAGAAGGCCGGCGTCGACCTGAGCGAGGTCGATGCCGTCGCCGTGCGCCGGTCCCCGGACTCATCGGCTCCCTGACCGTCGGCATCTCCGCCGCCAAGGCCCTGGCCGCGAGCCTGAACCGGCCGATCTACGGCGTCAACCACGTCATCGGGCACCTGGCGGTCGATGAGCTGGTCGACGGCCCCTGCCGGAGCAGTTTCGTCGGACTCATCGTCTCCGGCGGCCACTCCAACCTCCTGAGCATCCGGGACGTTGCCACCGACGTCGTCGAGCTCGGCGGCACTCTCGACGACGCCGCCGGTGAGGCCTTCGACAAGGTCGGCCGGCTCCTGGGCCTGCCCTACCCCGGTGGCCCGCACGTGGACCGGCTCTCCCAGGAGGGCGACCGCGGCGCCATCCGCTTCCCCCGAGGGCCTGGCCGCGGCAGGGACAAGGAGCGTCACCGCTACGACTTCTCCTTCTCCGGTCTCAAGACCGCGGTGGCCCGCTATGTGGAGTCCCTGGAGGACTCCGGGCAGAAGGTGCCCAGTGCTGACGTCTGCGCTGCCTTCTCCGAGGCCGTCAACGACTCCCTAACGGCCAAGGCGGTCCAGGCCTGCCTGGACACCGGCTGCGACACGCTCGTCGTCGGGGGCGGATACTCGGCCAACTCCCGGCTGCGGTCCTTGGCCGCCGAGCGCTGTGAGGAGGCCGGCATCACCTTGCGCCTGCCGCCACTGCGCTTCTGCACCGACAACGGCGCCCAGATCGCGGCCCTGGGGTCAGCGGCCGTGCGCGCGGCGTTGCCCCCAGCCCCATGGACTTCGCCCCGGACTCAGGGATGCCGCTGGACGTTAGCGTCGCCCGCTGAAGTCGCCCACTGACGTCCGCTGACGCTTCTCGACGCGGGCTCCGGTGCGTTCAGTCTGATGACTGTCCGATGTCTGCGGCCACACCCCGGATGATGATCTCGATCTTGCGGTCCAGTCCGCCTCGCTCCAGCCAGCTCTCGTTCGGAGTCAGTGCCTCGGGCAGGGCCGGTGCCCTGCTGATCGTCGCGAACCGGCTCGCCTCCTCCAGTCCGTGGCGCCGCCCCTCCCGGCGCCTGAGGCGCTCTCTCCCGATTCGTGTCCCGGGAACGGTGCAGGCGGCTCGGGGCGACCGGCGGGGGAGCGCATGACCTCGATCTGCGCGTGTGTGGAGATGACGGTGTCGCCGACGAAGTCCAGAACCACCCCGGCCTCCTCGACCCCCAGGCCGCCGTCGACCAGGACCTGGCACGCCTGAGCCACGGGTGCGGCGAAGAGCTGGTGGGCCCACGGCACCCCCATGATGACGCCGGCCAGGCCGGGATAGCGCTCCAGCATCTCCCAGACGGCCTCGGCATGCGCCCGAACCGTGTCGGGCCAGCGCTTCCCGGGGCGGGGAACTTCGATCTGGGCGGCGATCCTCTCCAGGCAGGCGGCCAGCAGGTCCTCACGTGAGGTGATCGTGCGGTACAGGCCGGAGACAGCCACGCCCAGCTGCTTGGCCGTGGCGGTCAGGGTGAATTCCGCGATGCCGATCTCGAGGGCGGCGTCGACGACGTCGTCGCGCGAGAAACCGGGTCTCGGTCCGGTTGGCCTGCCCAGTCGTGCCTGTGATGCCATGACAGCACCGTAGTGCGACTCAGCGACGGTTGCCCCGGTTCAGCGACCAGAGTAAGGTGTGCCTTTATTGAGTTCTGAAACACCTTCAGAGTTAGAGTCGACGGAAGAACGAGGCACCTGATGAGCACGCAGGCACAGCGGCTGCGCCAGGGACGTCGCCGCAGACGGCACCGCAGTCGTCTCGCAGCTGTCGCCGCCTTCGCCGGGCCCCGGAAGAGCCGGGGAATCGGGACGAGCAGGTGAGGAGGAGCAACGCTCAGCGCTCGCGTGAGGGCAGGCCGCCATCGCCCGCCTCGGCGCCCCCGTGCGCACCCGCCTGCGGATCGGTCAGATCCTCGTCCCTGCTCTCCGCGGTCCTGGCGGTGGCCCCTACATCGCTCTGGTCCAGCTCGGCGACATCCTGCTGCGCGCTCACCGGGCGGGCCTGAGCCCGATCCCCGGCAGGTGTCAGGTGCGGTCATGGTGCTCGTGAGCGCCTACTCCACCCGCCTGTTGCTGTACTTCCTGGCGCTGCTCATCACCCACCTGGCCGACCTGTCCCTGCGCGACCGCCTGCGCCGCGACATCGTTGCGCGCATCTCCCACGCCCCGCTGTCCTGGTTCACCGCTTCCACCTCCGGGCGCCTGCGCAAGGCCGTTCAGGACGACACGACTCTGGTCCACACCGTCATCGCCCACGGCCCCGTCGAGCGCCTCAACGCCATCGTCACTCCGCTGGCCCTGCTGGGGTGCGCCTTCTGGATCGACTGGCGCCTTGCCCTGCTGGCTGTCTCCACACTCATCCTCTACGTGCTCACCTACTCGGTGTCCATGCGCGGCATGAACGAGAAGACCGTGGAGATGGACCGCAAGCTGGCCGCCATCTCCTCGACCATGGTCGAGTTCGTCTCCGGCATCGGCGTGGTCAAGGCCTTCGGCCGCGTCGGGCGCGCCCACTCGGCCTACCTCACCGCCTCCGACGAGTTCTCCGCCTTCTACCGCGCCTGCGGCGATGCCCCTGGTGACCGTCACCTGTCTGTCCTTCACCTGGGTCTCGATCCCCGTACTGCTCCTGGTCAACCTCGGGGGAAGGGCGCTGCTCATCCATGCCGGCACCGTCACCCTGCCCCAGGTCCTGGCCACGACCCTCATCGCCCTGGTCCTTCCCGCCGCACTCATCACCATTGCCTCGATCTCCTGGTCCTACCAGCTGGCCGGCGCGGCGGCCCTGCGCCTGTGCGAGGTCCTCGACACCCCGTTCTGCCCGCCACCGACCGCCCCGGAGCGGCCTCGCACGGCGCTCGTCGAGATCGACCACGTCTCCTTCTCCTACGGGGACACCTCGCCGTCGACGACGCCCGCCTGACCTTGGAGCCGGGAACCGTGACCGCTGCTGGGGCCCTCCGGCTCGGGCAAGTCGACGCTGGCCACCCTCATCGCCCGCTTCGCCGACCCCCGACGCCGGCGCCGTACGCATCGGCGGGGTGGACCTGCGGGACATGGACGAGTCCACCCTGTACTCCACCGTCTCCTTCGTCCTCCAGGACGCCCAGCTGCTCGCCACCACTGTGCGGGAGAATATCGCCCTCGGGCGCCCCCGGAGGCCGACCTGGCGCAGGTGCGCGCCGCCCGCGTGGCCCGCATCCACGAGGAGATCGCGGCGCTGCCGCATGGGCTACGACACCGTCCTGGGCAGGGACACGGCACTGTCCGGTGGGCAGGAGCAGCGCATCGCCATCGCCCGCGCCATTCTGCTGGACACCCCCGTCATTGTGCTCGACGAGGCCACCGCCGCGCTGACCCCTGAGTCCGAGGCCGAGATCCAGCAGGGCACTCAGTGCCCTGGCTGGCGATCGCACCGTCCTGGTCATCGCCCACCGGCCGGCCGCCGTGCGCGGCGCCGACTGCATCGCCGTCATGGAACGGCGGACGCATCGTCGCCGCCGGCCTCACGACGACCTGGGCTGGATGAGCCCCACTACCGGGCCTCCCGCTGCTGCGGCCGGCGAGCCATGAGCGCCGCGGAGGCGGGACAGCCACGACACCGTGACTAGGACGGACGGCCCCGCACTCGCCGACGGCGCGGCTGGCAGGCCGGATGACGGTGTGGCTGACGGCAGCGTTCTTGTACCGGCATCCTCCCGCACCGATGACCGGGGCGGGAGGACCGGGACCGCGCTTCCGGTGCCCTCCACTTCCGGCGGGCCTCCCGGCGGCGGACTCCTGCTGTCCCGCTTCCGCTGGCTCATGACCGACTCCTCCTGGAGACAGACCCGAGGGTGCATCGCCCTGGCGGGAGTCAACGGCGTCCTGGTGGGACTGGCGCTGCTGGTGTTGCTGCCCGCCTCAGTGGCTCTGGCGACCAGTGCCCCCCGATGGGGGCTGGCCTTCGGCGGCTGGCTCATCGTGCTGGTCGTTCTCGGGGTCGGTGCGGCTGTCTGCGACTTCCAGGGACGGCGCATGGGCATGTCGGGGGCGCTGGGCTCATGCACGACGTCCACCACGCGGTGGGCGACCGGATCGCGCGCCTGCCCCTGCGCTGGTTCACCGCCGACTCCGCCGGCACCCTGTCCCGGGCCGTGAGCCAGGAGATGGTTGCCCTGGGGGAGTCCGCCGCCCACTTCGTGTACCTGCTCACCTCCACGACCGCTGCATGCCTGGTCGTCGGGTTCGGTTCCTGGGCCTGGGACTGGCGCCTGGGACTCCTGCTGACGCTGGCCGTGCCCCTGTTCGCCGGACTCGTGCGCCTCTCGCGCCGTCTGCTGGACCGGGGCAAGTCCATCTCGAGCCCGCTGAGCGTGAGCTCGCCGCCCGCATCGTCGAGATCGCCCGCTGCCAGGGGACCCTGCGATCCTGCCGGGCCGCCTCGGCCACAGCTGCCTCACCGCCGCCTTCGACGACGGGGCCCGCGCCTCAAGGCGCGCCCTGTGGTGGAATCGGCCGGCAACCTCGTCAACGGCGCGCTGAGCCAGATCCTTGTCGTCGCCATGATCGTCCTGACTCACTCGCCTGCCTCCGGCTCCATGGAGCCACTGGCGGCCATCGCCGTCATCGGCATGTGCCTGTCACCACCATGCTCGACGACATCGGAGCAGCCGTCATGGGCATGGAGGAGCGGCGCCAGATGATGAACCACCTGGACGCCGTCATGGACGCTGAGCTCATGGCCGAGCCGCAGGAGCCCCAGCGCTGCCCGAGCCGGGGACCGTCGAGCTCGACGACGTCGTCTTCGGCTACCGCCCCTGACGCTCCTGTCCTGACCGGGGTGTCGATGAGCGTGCCCGCTCGCACCATGTGCGCCATCGTGGGCCCCTCGGCAGCGGCAGGGACGACCATCGCCCGCCTCATCGCCCGCTTCTGGGACGTGGGCTCGGGAGCCGTGCGAGTCGGCGAGTGCTGACGTGCGCGACATGCCGACCTCCCAGCTCTGCGGAACAGCTCTCCATGGTCTTCAGGACGTCCACCTCTTCGACGACACCCTGGCTGCCAACATCCGCATCGGCAACCCCGCGGCCGACGACGCCCAGGTACGCTGGGCCGCGGGCTCGCCGGCGTCACCGAGATCGTCAACCGTCTGCCCCACGGCTGGAGCACCCGCGTGAGAGGGTGGGCAGGGCCCCTGTCTGGTGGGGAGCGCCAGCGCGTCTCCATCGCCCGCGCCCTGCTCAAGCGAGCACCGATCGTGCTGCTCGATGAGGCCACCAGTGCCCTGGATGCGGAGAACGAGGCCAATATCGTTGCCGCGATGCAGGAGCTGCCGCACCTCGACACTCATCGTCATTGCCCACAAGCTCGAGACGATCGCAGCGGCCGACCAGGTCATCGTCTCGACGACGCCGGGCGCATTGCCCAGCGGGGAGATCACCATGAGCTCGTGTCCGTCGAAGGGCGTACCGCAGCTTCTGGGAGCAGCGCACCCGGGCCCGCGGATGGTCACTCGTGTCGAGGCAGGACTGATCGCCCCCGGGAATCACCGATCGCCGGGCGAGACTCGGGACCGTGCCGGCTCGCAATAGAAGTGGGGAACGGGTCCGGATGTCAGACCGACTTATCAGTTATCGGCGGATTCGGCGGCTCAGGGGATCCATGGCGTCGATCCGTTCGACGATCCGCATCGCGCCGGCCTCGGTCCGCTTGCGAAGGATCCCCTCCTGCAGGGCTGACGATGGTGTGCGCGCGCGTTTCCGGCCTCTATTCCCAAGAAGAAGCAGCCCGATGACAGCAACAGCAGCGCTGACCGCACCGATCTGTGCGGAGGGTTCCTCTCTGATCGCCACCGTCACCAGGAATGCGGCGAAGCCGATCGGGCGGTGCCGATCAGGCCCACGAGGACGCTGCACGTCATCATGAACTACCCCGGGCGCACGGTCAGGGGATTACTGACCCCGGTGATCGACTGAGGTGGAGTGCTCCTTCCGCTGGCATTGAGGCTGTCAGAAGAGGGCCGAGAGGGAAATGAGGTTAGGGGTGCGGATGTGGGGTGCGCTCTATCGAAGCGCAATGTTTTGGAGAATATGGTGGCAATGAAATGATGGCTTGGAAGGTGTGTGCTACGCGCGGGGAGGAAAATGCTCTCATGTGACCCGGATAGTTAATTCCGTGTTCTGTTATGACGTCAGCGCATGTTGTTCTCTCTTGCATTCTCCATTGTTCATTCCACGGGAGGATAAGGAGAGTTCGTGCTCACCTCTTCCGCTGCAGCGCACGTCGATCCCTCCGCCCGGGTCCTCACCGTCTCCTCGGCTGTGCTCCGAGCCCAGCTCGGAGCACTGGTCATGTTCGTGGTCGTCCGGATGGTGTTGTCTCCCTCACTTCTGGGACATGTGAGTGTCACGACTTCTGAGGCACTTGCTCGGGCGGGGAGCCGGGGCAGGCTGGTGGTCCTGGAGGCGGCGATGCGCGGAGGGAAGAGGTCTGGCAGGTCGCTGGTGTCCATGGTGCTGACATCAATCCCGCACCGGCGCTGCACACCGAAGAAGAACCGCAGGATTCCAACGATCCCCACAGGGGAACATTGACAGCAGGCTCGTTCATGTCAGCACTGTGACACCGGGCCGCGCAGGAACGAGGTCCAGGGCTCTTGGTGGCACATTGGCGCCTCCGCCACAGGTCCGCCCCTCCTGCCCGCTGCCTGCGAGGGCCCGATCAAGGTAGGCCTTCGAGATCACGGATATGGCTCCCGCCCTGCCCCCCTGCGCAGGGTCCCGGAGGTCATGGTTCGACGCCGGCTCTGCCTTGAGTCTCTGCCTCGAGTCGGTCTACTCCACGAGGGTCAGGATCTACTGGCCACGGGTTGTGCGTACTGCATGAGGCCCACACCACCCGCAGTACCCCCAACCCTCGTCCAGTAGCACCCACCCTCGTGCAGTGCATCCAGACGACGCGGCAGCCACCACGGTCATCAGGGGCACCCCTCCGACAGGCCCAAGCAGCAGCTCTCTCTGCAGACCCAATTCCCACCGGCGTCTTGAGAAGTCATGACATCCGAAACTCTCAGAAGACATGAGACAACACAGTGGTCGTCGGGATGGTGGGCGTGTGCCTGTGGGCGGGGTATCCGGTGGACCTTATGTCGCAGCACCGCGGGCTGCCCGTGATCGCTATCATGAGCATGGTCGATTGCGCCGTCGGACTGCTGCTGAGCCTGGCTGACCTGTAGGGACACCTCTCCGTCCCCAAGCCGATTCTGGTGATCGACTCCGCGGGTGGTGCGCAGGCTGGAGAGGAGCTTCTCCCACAGTCACACGACGATCCCGCTTCCCGCCCCGCTGGGGGATTCCCGTCACCGGCATGACCCGCCTCCTACGTGAGGAGATGAGGCTGCGGACAGGGCGTTCCTGAGTCGGAACTGGGGGTCTCGACGCTGGTGATCGTAGACGGGCCGGCGGTATATCGTTCAGGACTTGGCCGCCAGCGAGAGCACCTCGGTGGGACGCAGGGGCCTGCCCGCCCGGGCCTCGGCCAGCAGCAGCCTGACGGCCGCCTCCCGCTGCCCCTCCGTAGGCCCTGACGGCGGCGATTTGACGCTGGTAGAGGCCCCGTCTCCGTGTGGTGCGCACGAGTCCAGCTCGGCGGCGCAAACCGAGATCCTCGGCGACGGGGGCGAGCTCGGTGAGCATCCGCTTGACCGTGTCTCCCACCAGCCTCCTCGCCTGCGGAGTTGACGATGAGGATCGCGTCCATGCCGTAGCGGGCTCGAGCGCCGCCACTTGTTCTCGGCGACGTACCAGTCCGGTAGCGCATCGAGCTCCTCACCCCGGTCCAGGGTGCGGGAGGCGACCTCCACGAGGCACTGGGTCATGCGCCGCCATGCCGGCCAGCTCGGTCAGGTTCGTTGTGGCAGATCGCAGGCCCGCACCTCGATGGTTCCCAGGCGCGGAGGTCGCACGTCCCAACGGATCTCGGTGAAGTCCCCGATGACGCCGGTGTGGACCAGGTCCCCGGTGCAGCTCCCCAGCCGCTCCCAGGTGCTGAACTGCTCGGGGGCGCCGGCGGTGGCTAGCCGGAACATCATGGTGCGGTTGTCCGCGTAGCTCAGGTCCGCCCCGCCCAGAAGCGGGCGAGGAGGCGCTCAGGCACTGCAGGTGGGCGGTGCGGTGAGCAGGGCCTTGAGGATCGGCAGGACCATGGCCCGGTCCCGACGCCGACGTGGACGTGGGTGCCGAAGATGCATCTGCCTCGGCCAGTCGGTGCGCGGTCCACCAGGCGTGCGCAGCGCTCGGCGTTGGTCACCCTGCACCAGCGGGTCGGCGAAGGGTGGTCCCGCTGAGGCACAGTCCACGCGCAGCGGGTCGGATGACGGGCGAATGCGTCGAGCTGGCGGCGACGATGTCCTCCCATGCACTCGGCTACGGTCTTGGGCGCCCCGAGACCAGCTCGATGGTGTTGAGTATCATCTCGCCGTGCACGTGCGGGCCGCCCACCTTCTGGAGGATCTCCCTCGGCACACTGGCGCAGGCCGAGGCCGTCGCGGCTCGATGAGGGCAGCCCCACTCCACCCCAATGTGGAGCGCCGAGCTGGCGAAGCCGGGCGGGACTGGGGACGGTGAGCTGGCGGCAGCTGAGGTGCCGACGGCACGGCGCTCAGGCTCGTCGTGTCCGCTCGTGTCCTGCGTCATAGTCCTCGGGTCTCCTCGGGGCTCTCGCCTGTGGTGCTGACAGGGCCTCTCGTCGCGGGAAGGGGTATAGGGGGCATCACTGTCGGTGAGGAGCCGATGAGGCGCCGGTGATCGGTTCGACGACGAGTGAACGGCGCCCTTCGCCTCTGTCTCCCCACCCGGGTCAGGATCCAGGTCTCCGACTCCTGACCGCTCGCCTCAGCGAGGCGCGCAGGGCGTCGGGGAGACGTCGACTCAGCGCTCGAGGATCCTGCAGGCGCCCGACTACGAGCTCGCGGCTACGATGCCAGGGCCTTGAGCGCAGCAGTGACCTCGGTGAGCCGGAAGGAGCGCACGAAGGGGCGGTCGCCTCGTCGGGAGGCGCTCCCGTGAGGTAGCCGGATCCGGGGCCCCACTGGCCTGGCGTCCAGGGTCTCGCGCACGCAGGTGGGACGAGCTGGCGCGCACGGCGGCGCCGTCGGGAACGTGGATGAGGCTGCCCAGGTCGTCAGGCGAGCCGATCGGGCTGACCTGCGACCGGTGGCTGCGAGGTCGGTGGTGCTGGGGTCGTGACGAGCGTGCAGGCGCCTGCACCATCGGTTCCTGAGCGCAGGAGCATCGCGGAGCGCCCGCCCTCCGCGCGCGGCCTGCACCAGATGGCCGCCTCGACGACGTGCGTCCACGCTCACCCACTGCGTGGGCGTCCGACGGCAGCGCGGCATGATCGATGCCGGGGCGACCTTGACGCCGAGGGCGGCGCACGGCGCAGCGCGAGCGACTCTGCGACAGAGCCGAGACCACCGCCCGGGTCGGTGATGCGACGTCCCGCGCGGCGCGGCGGGCGGATCGGTGGCAGACGGCGTCCACACCCGCTGCCTGACCAGGTCGATCTCCAGGGCGTCGGCGCACCGACGCCTGCGTGGGGAAGCGGCATGAGGTTGATGGTGGCCAGGGCGGCTGCGGCCTCATCTCGGTCGACGGCGAGCACCGGCAGATCGAGCCCGGCCAGGGGACGGCGTCGCCCCGATCCCAGCCCAGGTCCGCGACTAGTCACGCCTGCGGCCGCGTAACGGCCGCATGGTGAGCCGAGACCGTCAGCCGAGTGGCTCCGCTCCAGTCCCGTCGGCGGTGAAGAGCATCTCGCTGGGCGAAGGGCCGAACCGCTGCGGCCTGCTCGCGCGCAGGCGCTGCGCAGCGCGGCCGCCACCAGGTCGGGAGGCCCTCCTCGCGCGGGAGCGTCCCAGGACAGGCTTCGGAGGGTCGTAGCAGGGAGGACAGAGCTCCCAGCCCTCGAAAGTCGCGCAGGAGCGACGTGGTCTCAGCCACACCCGGGATCAGTCCCGATGCAGGACCCTGTCAGGGCGTGATGTTCACGTGGGTGAGCGAAGAGGTGTCGACGCGGAAGGGCCGGGAGAGCCTGTAGGGACTCCGGACCCCTGCCCGCAGGCGCTGAGTAGGGTTGGGACCGAGGCGCCGCACCGGCGGGGCCGAAAGGCAGGAGGAAGGCGGCAGCGACTGATGACCGAGGAGGAGCCCGGCTCGGTGCCGGTCTGGGTGCCGACGCCGCCGTGGGCGCGAGGACGACGGCGTGAGCACAGTCCAGGGGTCTGACACTGCGGACGCCTCAAGCGCCCTGGGCCACCGGCGCGGATCTCTCGGCAGTCACGGGGACCGTGGCCTCCTGGCGGTCGCCAGCATCTGGGCGTGGACCGTCAGCGCCGGGCATATCGAGACCGCCGGTAGGTCCCGGCGACGGCGAGGCGGGCCAGGCCCGGTGGCGATCGTCCCGGCGGCCGTTCACGCCGACGGACAACCCTCGCCCTGGCTGGCCCATCGCCTCGACGCCGCTGACCTCACACCAGCGGCCGCGTCGAGGCGATCCTGGTCTCCCGGGACAACCGGCGCGCCGGCTACGACGAGCCCACTGTCAGTCGCGCAGCTATCTCGCTCCCGGGATCCCCGAGCAGGCGATCGCCGGGACTACGCGGGCTCTGACACCTACGACACCTGTGTGCGGGCGCGCAGGATCTTCGATCGAGCGGCCCTGCTCATGACCCAGGACTTCCACGAGCTGCGCGCGGTCGCCATCTGCCGCTCGGTCGAGCGTCGATCGCCGACGGCGGCGACCACGGCCCGCAGTGACCGCAGTCGGGTGGACGGTCAGCTGATGCGCGCGAGCGGCGGCGATCAAGGCGGTCGTCGATGTCGTCTCCCGACGAGACCCGACCTGGGCCGCCAGGAGGACAGTGTCAACGAGGCCGTCGTCCGACCCTGAGCACCGGCGCTGACGAGGGCTGATGCCCACGGCGAAACCGCCGCTACGCTTTGGCACTCCCTGCGTTGACTCGAGTGCCAACGCCGTCGGCAGATTCTCCGTCAGGCGCGCGGAGCGCTCGCCCGGTCCTGGACGGACAGGCACCTCTGCGACTCGGCACCCCTGCACGTGCCGGATCGACCCTCGCGACGGCGATCTGGAACGTCTGGGGAGGCGAACGCCGTTCTACTGCACGTTGAAGAGAAGGAGGAGGTCTCCACCGTCGATCTCCATCAGCCGCTCGAGGACCGTATCGTCGTCCAGACCGCTGAGGCCGAGCAGACCACCGCGTCGGGCCCTGGTCATCCCCGACACCGCCAGGGAGAAGCCTCAGAGGGCAAGGTCGTGGCCGGGTCCGGGTCGCGTCGATGACTCCGGCAACCGCGTGCCCGTCGACGTCGCTCGAGGGTGACGCCGTCATCTACCTGCATGCGGGGGCACTGAGGGTCAGCTACGCCGGTGAGGACCACCATCTCTGTCGGCGCGCGACGTCCTGGCGGTCGTCACCAAGTGACCGTTGAGGTCGCATGCCGTCCGGCGCATAGCACGTTGAAGGGGAGCACCTGGGGGTCTCCCTTCAACGTGTGCGCACAGTGCCCGCTGCATAGGGGGCCCATGTCTGGACGATTGTCTTGAGTTGGGAACGTCCGTGCTGACGATTCCCTGAAACAGGGCGGAGCGTTAGGCCGCCTGTCGGCGAAACGAGCGTGCCTGCCGCTCGTAGTAAGCGCGCCTCTCCTCGCCTGATGCCTCCCAGACGCCATAGGGTCGCGAGTGCTCAGCATGGTCCTGGCACTCTCCAGGACGGGGCAGTCCTGACAAATGGCCTTTTGCTCGTTCGTCCCGCCGTCGACGGGAACCGCCTCTCTCTCCCTCGGGTGGAAGAAAACCGAGGAGTCCATGCGAGCAGGGCCCCCGGTACTGCCACTCCCAGAGGGTGGAGATCGGGCCGGCAGGCGCGATGAGTCGTGCATTGCCTCCCCTCCTTGATATGGCGGTCGGGCGCACTGAACTTGATGCGCCATATCCAATGATAAGATCGCGCGGTGCGTTAATCAGGAGAAACATTCTATCTCACAATGAAATTTTCTCCAGATTTTGCTGGGTGTCCATGTTCTGGGTTGTAGGAAAACGTGCGCCAGAATGTAGCGCTCGACAGCAGAAACGTTTTTGTGAATGATGTACGTCTGAAGAGCATCTTTTTCTGAAACGTCCCGCATTAGTTGTTGCTTTTATTTCTGGGGTAGCTGCCCCGGCGTGCAGTGGTCTTGCCGTCGGCCGGCTGGCGTGCCGGGCGTCGGGCGAGGGCCCGCCCAGTTTCTCCGGGCGGCTCGGTGCAGGCGGGCGGTGCCGGTGGTCAGTCGGGGTGACAGCCGGTGCGCGATCGGATATGCACAGGTGGCTCAGGTCGTCCTACCGACGCCCGCGTGAGCGACCTGATCACCAGCCCCGACGTCTTGCCTCTACCGGTCCTCTCACTTACGACGACGTGCCCTGCTCCCTCAGGCTGACCGACGCCGTCCCTCCGAGGTCGATACGGCCCCTAGCTGACCCCGAGGATCAGATGGCCACACGCTGCTCGCCCGCGATGGACACGGTCACCGAGTCGGACATGGCTGTCGCTATGGCTCGTCAGGGTATCGGCATCCTCCACCGCAACCCGTCCATCGAGGATCAGGCTCAGCAGGTGCGACGTGCCGAGCGCTCGGAGTCCGGCATGGTCACCGACCCGGTGACCGTCGGACCGACGCCACCATCGCCCAGCCTCGACTGAGCTCTGCGCGCTACATAAGGTCTCCGGCCCGCTGGCTCGTCGACGCGGGAGGCACCCAGGGGATCATCACCAACCGCGACCCTGCGCTTCGTCCCCTGAGCGCTGGGCGAGCCCGATCGTGCGCGAGGAGTGCATGACGCCCGTGATCGCCTCATCACCGGCGCGACCGGCATCTCCTGGGAGGACGCCAAGGCGCTCCCCGGCCGAGCACCGCATCGAGAAGGCTCCTGGTCGACGCCGAGGGACGCCTCACCGGTCCTCATCACCGTCAGCGGACTCGCCACGACTCGAGCAGTACCCCATGCGCCACCGGGCGATGCCGAGGCGCCTCGTGGGGCCGCCGCCGGCTACTGGGGAGATACGTGAGCGCGCTGGGCCTGGCCGAGGCCGGCGTGACGTCCTCATCGTCGACACCGCCAACGGCGGTTAAGCTGGCGCTGGAGATGACCCTCTGTCTCAAGTCCGACTCGCCTTCAGCGGCATCGAGGCCATCGGCGGCAACGTTGCCACCCGTGAGGCGCCCAGGCGCTCATCGATGCCGGGTCGACGCCGTCAAGGTCGGGTGGCTGGCCCATCTGCACGACGCGTCGTCGCCGGCGTGGGGGTGTCTCAGGTGACGGCCATCTACGAGGCCGCCCGCCTGCTGCCCGCCGGGTCCTCGTCGCCGACGGCGGCCTGCAGCCTGGCGATATCGCCAGGCGCCCTCGTGGCCGGCGCGGGAGACGGTCATGCCTGGCCCCTGCTGGCGGGGCCGTGCACGAGCTCCCGGTGACCCCGTCTCGTCAACGGCAAGCAGTGAAGCGCTACCGCGGCATGGGGTCGCTGGGCGCCAGTGAGCTCGCGGACGCACCTCCCACCCAAGGACCGCTACTTTCCAGGCCGACGTCTCTCCGACTCCAAGATCGTCCCCTGAGGGCATCGAGGGTCAGGTCCCCACTGGGGAAGCGCTGTGACGCTCGTCTACCAGCCTGCGGCGCGGCCGCACCAGCTCAATGTTCTACTGGGTGCGCACGATCCCCTGAGCCTCGGGAGCGGGCAGTTCGTGATCGACTCGAGCGCCGGCCTCTCAAGGAGTCCCACTACGACGTCAGATGACCGTCGAGGCCCCTAACCACACCGGGCGAGACGGGTTCTGAGACGCTGCAGCCCCGCCGACCAGACAGACCAGCATACATAGATATGCGGTAGTGAGCCGGCTGAGTGATCTGGCCGGCTCCTGCGCCTGGGTGCCTCGCTGGCTGTGCGGCAGGCGAGCTCGAGGACTCAGCGCATGGGGAGTCCGGCAGGGGCCAGGCGGTCTGGGCTGGCGTCCGCGAGGGGCTGCGCGCCAGCCACTCATCTGAAGCGACCTGCCCAGGCGCGGGCTCTGGGCCTGGAAGGCCATGACGAGTTCATCAGCCGAGCCTCGAGATTCAGGGTAGATCGAGGCCAGGGCCCGAGCTATCGAGTGTGGCGGCCACGTCCACCTCCGTGTGTGCAGGGCCTCATCGACGCGCACCGTAGACCCGCAGAGGTCGCCAGGGCGGCGCTTGCCGCGGCGGTAGCGATCCACGGCCCGGTCCAGGACCAGCGGGTCGGCGATGGGAGCCCCAGCTCGCGCCGGCGCGAGCGCATCGGGGCAGCCCGTGGCGAGCGAGCTCGGCCCATGAGAGTCAGGTCGGTGGAGGCGCTGAAGACGACGACCGGGGTGCCGGGCTGTCATTGCCGCCAGCAGGTGCTCACTGACCTCTGCCAGCACTCGGCTACTGGCCGCCCTCGGCGCGGCCCGCTCGGTGGTCACGCCATGGACTGCGGAGGCGGGCCTCGGGGATCTCACGCTGGATCGTGAGCCACGTAGTCACCCGACTGCGCCGACGCCGTCGGCCTGAGGTGCCGCCCGCAGACGAGCGCCGCGCGACTCAGGCGGTCGCCGGTGGTCCACCTGGTGGTCTCAGTGTCGAAGCTGAGCAGGCCCTGCGCTAGGCGGAGGCAAGGGGGCGGCGGGTGTCGGATACGGAGGAGGAGCGAGTGCCGGCATGGGCCAGCTGCCACCGGGGTACGACACTAATGCGCCAGTGGCGGTGCGCCCTCGGTCTTGTCTCCCCGTTTGAGTCGTCGATCTGGGCGGAGGTGGGACCGATCGTGGTGCCTTGGCGGCAGTCGGCCGCGTAGGCCGGCGTCGCGTTCGAACTGCGCCTCGCGTCTCGTTCAGGTCGAACTCGCGACCCACCCCTAGCGAACGCGAGGGCGGGGCTGAGCTGGTCTCAGAAGTCATGAGATCAGACAGGAGGGCCTTTCTCACCTACCTGGAGTGTCCTCGCCTCCTCCAGCAGCCGGCACCCGTGCGCGTCTGGCTGTCCCGCCGGTCGCTCCGGTGGATACCGGGCCGATTCCACCAGGATCGGGCCAGAGCACAGAGGTCGAGATCGGATCGCCCAAGCGTGCCCTGCGCCTACCTTCGACGACATCGCCCTGCGCCGGCGCGTCGCACCCGGGACACTCGAGGCGCGTGGCTGGCAGATTGACGCTCTACCACGTGGACCCGCTGGTCATGGCTCCCCCTATGGACCGGGTGATGAGCCCCTGAGACCGCCATCATGGTGGACGTCCGAGGGAATCGGCGTGCTGGACCTGGAGGCGCAGGACCCGCCACGAGGACCCCACCGAGGCCCTCGAGCGCATCCGCCAGGCCGATCCGTCCTGGGCCACCAGCGTCCGCAGGAGGTCTACCGTGCCCGGTCAGGCCCGAGCCATCACTGAGCGGTTCACCCAGATCTGTGCCTTTCGGCGCCGTCGTCGCCGGGGCGGCTCAGCCCCTGCCCAGACGCAGCGCCACTGGCGCACCGTGGTCGAGGCGGGCGTGGACTCTCATGGTCATCCGCGGCTCCTTCGTGTCGGCCGAGTCATCGCGTCGATCCGTCGAGCCCCTCAACTCAAGCGCTTCATCTACGAGCCTGACGTGCCCGTGGTTGTCGGCAGGGCACACACACCGCCGCCTCCACCATGCGCACCGCGCGGCTGGGTCCCGTGGGGCAGGGGCGGCGGCGTCCTCGGTGCGCCAGGTCCTGGGGCTGCACATGCCCATGGCCATCGCCGTGGCCGACGTCGCGCCTGGCGCGATCATCGACGAGTCCGGGGCCGCTACTGTCCACGCTATCGCCGACGGCCTCGGTGGGCAACCCGGCGACGTCGTCACAGGCCTACTGCCCGCGGCGGACGCCGTCAGCGCGCCGCCCCTGGCCCGGCCGAGTGAGGCCCCGGCGGCGGTTACCACTGCAGCGCTGAGGCCCGCCATGAGCGCTCGCCGCGGGGCTTTCCGCAGCCACGTGGCACGGTCTGGCACCATGGCCGAGATCCGAACGGCCTCTCCGACCGCGCCGACGGCACGCTCAACCCTGGCGGCGCCCTGCGTCGCACCTCGGCCACCACCGTTAGGCGGTGACGCTGGATGGAGCTCCAGCGGGCTCGAGGTCGTCCCGAGCCCAGCACTCGCTCTGAGAGGTCTCACGACAAACCGTGGTTTTGAGGGTGGAAACGGCAAATCGGGCCGTGATCTCCCGGTAGTCTCAGTCGGACGTAGCAGCCATCGCGCTGCTCAGACTGGTGCGGGGCACGATCCGGTTCCCCGCACCGTTAGACCCACGCATGTCACTAAGGAGCTCACATGGCCCAGGTCACCGCCACCATCGCTTCCCAGGTCGTCCGCACGCCTCGTCCGGCCGCCACCTTCGTCAAGGGCGCTGTCGCCGAGTAGGGGTGTCCGGTCACCATCGCGAAGGAGGGCGGCGCTGCGGCTGACGCCTCCATCCTCGGTGTGATGACCCTGTGCCGGCTTCGGAGACGTTGTCACCCTGGCCTCGACGCCGACGGCGCCGAGAGGTGCGCTTCGAGGCCCTCAAGGCCCTCCTGAGACCGACCTGACGCCTGAGAATGGTCCAGCCGACGGGGCGCGCTCCACCGTGGGCGCGCCCTGCTGTTCCTTCGCGGACAACGACGTCACCGGTGCACCACCTGGCCGCCGGCTCTGGCTCAGCAGAAGCCCGCCCCTGAGCCCGTGGGGGCTCCTTCCTGCCGAGCGCGGCCTCGTCCTCAGCCTCTGTTCCTGCCGGAGGCAGGGACGCACCACCTGGACGCCGGTCAGGAGGATACGGGGTGTCCACGTCTCCTCCCAGTTGACGCCGATGCCGTGTTCCTGGAGGATCGATGACGATCGTCCTCATCAGCGTGGCGGTCGCGGCGTCGTAGAGCTCTCGCGCCGGGAGCCGTCCAGGGCCTTAGGCCTCCCCTCGCTGATGTGAGCGGCCAGAAGATGCATGATGCAGGTGAGGGTGCTGCCGCCCACGAGGCGCCTCGGTGTCCTGCTGGTGGAAGAACACGCACCCCAGGTCGCCCTGGCTGCCCTTGGATCTCCGCGTGTCCGCAGTTGTTGCAGCAGGCGAAATCTTGCCCGCATGACGTGGGCCCTCCGCAGCGCCTCGAAGGCGCGCGTCCAGCTCTGGTGGCGGCAGCGTCCGGAATCCGCCCGCTGGGCGCGGCGCGCATCGATGAGGGTATCTGGGCGATGGCGCGGCACCGTTCGTCGGACAGGGTGCTGTCGCCTCGTCCTCCACCGCGCAGGCGATCTCGAAGGCGTGGTCGTTGAGACAGTCGTTCCTACGCACGAGCTGCATCCAGATGAGGCCGCGATGGGACTTCCCGAGCCTCGGGTCAACCACGCCCCTGAGCATCCTATCGGGATTCTCAGCCCGTCGGGCTGGCGTTCAGATCGGGAGCGACGGTCGAGACCTTAGCAACCACCACCGACGACAAGGGCCTGGCGGCACCGCCCGGCCCTGATGCGTGCGTGACGACGGCGCTGTCGATCGGATGGGATGATGAGCGCGGAGGCCTCACTGCGTGCGCCCAGTGCGCCACGCCAGTCTCAGTCCTGCTCGCGGAGGGGTCTCGGGCTTGATCCACCACCACAGGCCCATGCCCGCGGCGATGGCCAGGCAGGCCCAGGCCTGACCACAGGCTGGCGTTGATGCCACCGGTCTTGCTCCATCCCTCGGCACTGCTGAACAGGACCGAGCACACCACCAGGTAGAGGCCGATGAGCCCCAGAGCCCCGGTGATGACCGCCCGGATGTCCGTGAGTGAACGATTGTTCATGAGTGTTCTCCTTCGTGTGTCCGGGCCGAATTAGTGGAAGATGCTGTTGAGGGCGATGACCAGGACCCCGGCGATGATCCCCAGCGGATCGGACGGCTGGAACCAGGGCAGCTGTGCAGGTGCGGGTCGGTGCGCTCGCTCTGGGGGTCAGAGGCAGACGAAGCCCTGAGCCCGGAGTCGGGCTTCGGCTTCGTGGCCATGGGAGACCAGCACCGTGATGACGACGTCGACGGTGAAGGCTACGCCCTGCCGCCAGGAAGGCGCCGCCCTGTCCTGGCATGACCAGGTGCTGGTCCAGATGAGGATGTTGACCCCCAGGGCGCCCAGGGTTCCGCTGATGAGGCCGATCCAACCGGCGTGCGGGGTGGCCCGCTTCCAGAACATCCCGATGATGAAGGTCGCGAACAGGGGAGCGTTGAACATCGAGAACAGCGTCTGGAGGTAGTCCATGAGGTTGGAGTAGCTTTGACGCGATGATCGCGGTGAGGATCGCGACCACGGAGGCCGTCAGGGTCGAGAGCTTGCCGACGCATGAGGTAGTGGGCGTCGTCGGCGTTCTTCTTGATGGTAGCTGGTAGATGTCCACGCCCCACACGGTGTTGAAGGCGGAGATGTTCGCCGCCATGCCCGCCATGAAGGAGGCCAGTAGACCTGTGATCGCCAGCCCCAGCAGACCGTTGGGCAGCAGGTCGCGCATGAGGTAGAGGACCGCGTCGTTGAACTGGTATCCAGCCCCGGAATCTGCCTTGAGCTGTTGGATCTCCGAGACCATGACGCCGGCGACCATGCCCGGGACGATGACGAGGAAGGGCACGAACATCTTGACGAAGGTGCCGATGATCGGGGTCGACTGGGCTGAGGAGATCGAGTCCGAGGCCATGGCCCGCTGCACCTCGACGAAGTTCGTCGTCCAGTAGCCGAAGCGACAGCACGAAGCCCAGACCGAAGACTCAGGCCGACGACGGACATCACATGGAGTCGAAGCTGGAGATCGAGTTGCCGGGCCAGGAGTGCAGCTGCTGAGCTCTGGCTGCCTCGGCGCCGTCGCGGGTGGGCGGCCGTGGCAGCGGCAGTGATCTTGCTGGTCAGGCCGTGCCAGCCGCCCACACGGTGCAGGCCGATGAGGGTCAGGGGCAGCAGGGCCGCCACGATGACGAAGAACTGGAGGACCTCGTTGTAGATCGCCGCGGAGAGCCCACCCATGGTGATGTAGAGAAGACGATGACGGCGGCCACGATGAGCCCCACCCACAGGGGCCAGCCCAGCAGCCAGTTCATGATCTCGCCCAGCAGGCAGGCTGATGCCGGCGATGAGCAGCTGGGCCAGGGCGAAGCTGAGCGCGTTGACCAGGTGCGCGGCGGTGCCGTAGCGCTTTGAGCATGAACTCGCGCACCGAGCGCACCTTGAGCCGTGGTAGAAGGCACGCACGACCAGACCCAGGAAGATCATGGCCGGACCGCGCCGATCCAGAAGTAGTGGAAGGTCGGCATGCCGTACTGGGCCCTGCTGGCTCGACATCTCATGATCTCGACGGCGCTGAGGTTCGCCGAGACGAAGAGCGATACCCGTCACCCAGGCAGGTAGGGACCGACCTGAGGTGAGGAAGCTGTCGGACGTGGAGTTGCCTTGGCGCGGGCGATGAGCCCGACGCCGATGACGAAGGCGAAGTAGATCGCGATGGGGGATGTAGTCGTACCAGCGTGCGGCGATGAGCGCTGCGGATGACGCTGACGAGGCTGATAAAGCGTTCAGCGTGAGGACATCGGTGTACCTCTCAGGGACAAGTGTCAATGGGCAGGGTCGTTATGCCCGCCCGGCAGGCTAACACAGTCCTTCCTGAGCAGGGCTTTTTAGGCTGACTGCACCCCGGGAAGATCGTGCGAGCTTGCTGAGTAGGCGTCCAGCATGGCACCGGATCGAGCGGCGACGGGAGGTTGAACCGTCCGGGCGCCGCGGTGGGTAGAGTGCCTCCATGACGCTGACCGCTGCTGCCGACGGCTCCTCCCTGGGCAACCTGGACCGGCCGGCTGGGCCTGGGCACGTGGACGATGACTGCCGCCGCTGGAGGCTGGGAGAGTCGATCAACAACCGCGGTGAGCTCACCGCCGTCCTGGAGCTCCTGCGGGCCTACCGAGGCCGCCGGGCCTGCCGGCGAGGAGCTCCTCATCCAGTGCGACTCCCAGTACGTCATCAACTCCCTGACCAAGCGGCGCCACGGCTGGAAGAAGCGCGGCTGGCGTAAGGCCGACGGCAAGCCCGTCCTCAACGCCGACCTCGTCAAGGACCTCGACGCTGCGCTCGCGGGTCGCACCGTGCGCTTCGAGTGGGTGCGCGGGCACGTCGGTCACCCCCATGAACGAGGCCGCCGACCTCGGGCCCGCGGCGCCGCCACCGCCTTCCAGCAGGGTCGCCCGGTGCCTGCGGGCCGGGCTGACCCGCGGCGGCCTGGGCACCGGGGAACCGGGAGGCGCAGCAGGCGCCTGGTGCGACGTCGTCGAGCGCCCCCCGCCGCGCCGCAGACCGACGCCCTGTTCTGACGGCGGAGGAACGGGCGCACAGTCCGCAGGGCCCGGTGACCGTCTCTCACAGAAACGGCACAGGTCCGTCAAACACGTGGCATAAGGCCTCCCGGCGAGGCTACGCCATGACGACGACGAGCCCTGCCCCTCCCTGCTTCCCGCCCGACGATCCCTGAGCCGCCTGGCGGCCTGCGCCGCCGCATCCCCACGGTCGTCCCTCTTCGCCGCCGTGTCCTTCACCGGCTGGAGCGTCGACTACGCGCTGGTCCTCATCCTCAACTCGCTGACCGACTCGGTCCTTCACGCCGTCGTCGGAGCCCGGATCGTCTCCTGCACCCTGGGCTTCCTGCTCAACTGGCGTCTGTTCGGGGCCGGCCCCGGAGACCTTCTGGCGCTCGGGCCGGCGGCTACGCGGCGGTCCAGGGCGGGTCGCGGCGACCTCCTACGCCGGCATCTCGGTCCTCACCGGCGCCGGCGCGCCCCTGTGGCTGGCCAAGGTGCTGGTGGACCCACGCCTTCATCGTCAACTACCTGGCCCAGTCCCGCCTCGTCTACCGGGCCCCGGCGTGCAGCAGCCCGGTCCCCGGCCCGCCACCGCGGCCTGAGGAGGCGGGTCGAGGCTCAGGACCGGGCGTCGCGCATGAGGATGACGAGCTGGACCCGGTCGCGCAGGTCCAGCTTTGGTCAGGATCCGGGTGACGTTCTTTCCTGACCGAGTCCGGGGCCAGGACGAGGCGCTGAGCGATTCTCGCGTTCGCCAGCCCCTGGGCCACCAGGTCGGGCCACCCGCGCCTGCGGGGCTGAGATCGTCGAGGCGCTGGCGTGCGCGCGCTGACGGGGTGAGGCCACGGGGCTGAGCATGCTGCTGAGCAGCCTCGCGGGTGATGCGCGGAGGAGGATCGCGTCCCCGGAGCTGACCGCCCGCAGCGCCTGGTGGAGCTCGGCCGTGCGGGTGTCCTTGAGCAGGAAACCCTGAGGCGCCGGCCGACAGCGCCCTGAAGGCGAACTCGTCCTGGTCGTAGGTGGTCAGCACCAGGACCCGGATCGAGGGGTAGAGCTGGGAGATGCGCGGTGGCATCGATCCCGTTGAGCACCGGCATGCGCACGTCCGTGAGGACGACGTCGGGAAGCGCCGGCGCCTCGCCAGGGCGGCGAGCTGGTCGAGGGCGTCCTGACCGTGACGGCCTCGGCCGTGACCCGCAGGTCGTCGGCCCGGTTGATGATGAGGGACAGGCCCATGCGGGTGGCTCGCTGGTCATCGACGATCATCACCGTGATCGGCCTGAGGTCGCCTCGATGAGCTCGCGGCGTGCCTGAGCCCGGGAGGAGGGGCGGATGGACGTCACTCGTGACGTACACCTTCCGGAAGGGGACGAGGCGCGCAGCACCCAGCCGGATGCACCTCATCGGCTGTGGGGCTGGCGGATAAGCGTGCCGTGCTCACCGACCGCGGCGGCCAGGTTGGCACAGTCCGTAGTGCCGCGCCGCCGCGCCTGAGATGAGCCCGGGAGCCGTCTGCTGCGGGTTGAGCGAGTGCGCGACCGTCGTCGGACACGGTGATCCCGGGTGGCGGCCCGGTCATGGTCCAGGAGACGACGACGCGTGGCGCCCTCGGCGGCGCATGACGTTGGTCAGGGCCTCCCGGACGACGACATAGACGACCTCCCCGAGGGCCTGACCGCTTGATGCGTCGAGGGGGCGCTTTGCCGGTCTCGGTGAGGCCGCACCGATACCGGTGGCCTCACCGTGGTCAGCAGGTCGGTGAGCCGGTCCCAGCCGGCTGCGCCCTGAGGGGGACTCGCAGGCGTCTCGCGACCCGGCCGGTGAGCTCGGTGGCGTCAACGGCGTCGTCGGGGGAGGGGCCCTGGTGCCGCCTGAGCGAGGCGACGGCGCGTCGGGTGTCGGCCAGACCTCGCGGGCCAGGGTGTTCATCATGTCGATGGCCCTCATCTGGTCTGCGCAGGCTGCCGCCCGCCCCGCATCCCCTCGGACAGGGCGATGATCGCGGTCAGGCGTGGCCCACGGAGTCGGGAGCTGGCCGCCACCCGCCTGGTGGCGGGCGGCATCGCGCTGAGCGACCAGCCGCCGCTCGGCGGACTGCGCCGCGAGCTGGGCGTCCCCGTGTTCCAGGGGCCTCCCGGCGTGAGCGGGAGATCGAGGCCACCGCGAGCACGAGGAGCAGGGCGAGGAAATCAGGGCTCAACGCGCTCACCTGCGGCCACTTGGCCAGCGCCGTGGGGACGAGGGTGCACAGCGCGCAGATGCCGAAAGCCGATGAGTCGGTCACGGGTGGAGGCGACACTGAGCAGGGCGTAGAGAGCCAGCATGGACAGCAGGTTGAGTCTCACCGCGGCTCCCCACAGGTCGACGGCGGCCGAGGCCAGGCTCGTGGCGGTGACGACGGCCAGGGCCAGCGGCGTCGGGCCAGCAGCGATCCGGCGAGCAGCAGGGCGACGATGACCCAGCCTCGCATGGGGCAGGTGCGGGTAGGTCGTAGGCCACGTTCAGCACCATCAGCTGGAAGAGGCCCTGCGGCCCCGCCCACCGCTCCACAGGGTCAGGGTGCTGGTGCGCCACCACTGAGCCACCCTGGTCCAGGAGGGTCCGCGGGACCCGGGAGACGGTGCTGGTCGGGCGCTGCGGACCGTGGCTCACGACTGGCGCCCTGACTGCTCGGCGCAGAGCCAGGGTCAGCAGGACCACCCGCACACCAGGCAGATGACGCCCTCGAATGCTGCGGCGCCCGGTGAGGTCACGTAGCCCGGGCCCAGAGCCGACGTGGTTCGGGTCAGTGAGGCTGCGGCTGAGGACGCCCAGCGGCCGTGCCACGAGAAGCATCGCTATCCCCGCGATGGTGCTCAGCAGCACCGTGGACATCGTGGTGGCGAAGGACGTCATGACCGTACCCAGCCAGGTGACGAAGGTGAGGATGACCCACATTCCCAGCGCGACGACGGCGAAGCGCGGCAGGTAGGCGACCAGGCCTATCGGGCTGAAACCCGAGGCGAGGCCCGCCACCGCGATGGTCAGGACCAGGACCGCGGTGGTGAGGACCGCGACCTGGAGGCCGTGCAGCAGCTTGCCCGCGACCATGGTGGTCTCCAGGCCGGTGGCGCTCATCCGCTGCCAGTTCCTTCCCTGGTGCTCACTGCTGGCGATCTGTGCGGCGAAGGCACCCAGTGCGAGCGGCAGGAACAGCATCGAGAGCAGGAGCGTGGACTGGGACCACGTGATCTCCCAGGTGACGCCCTGGGCCCTCGAACTGGCTGCGGTAGGTGCGGTACTGCAGGTAGCCGGACAGGGAGTCAGGAGCACAGGATGGTGACGGCGATCCCAGTACCACCGGTTGGGGGACTGCGGTTCTCCCAGTACCAGGCGGCTCTGCACCGACGGGCGGGACCGGGGCGGCGGAGCAGACCTGGCCCAGGCCGGTCGGCTGCGGCGTCGGACGGGCCGGAGGGACCGGGGAGCGCTGACGGTGCTGAGCGGGCCGGAGAGGCCGGCCTGCAGTGGGGCGTGACGGTGCAGTGGTGCTCATCGGTGATTCTCCTGGTGGACGATAACGAGGGGGCGGCGACGGTCCACCCGACCGCGACCAGCGCGGCGAGCGACGCCGCCAGGGTCCACGGTTGACACGAGCGTCACAAACGCCGCTTTTCCCGCATGGACGTGCGGGAGGCGACCGTGTCAATGGGGGTGGCGGCGGGAACAATGCCCCAGGCAGCAGCCATGAGAACTTCCCTGAGGTAGGCGTAGGGCAGGCTCTCGGCGATGAGGCCGCTGATGGCTGCCGCACCTCAGGCTGACGCCCCTGCTTGTCGAAGCAGGTGGACAGCGTCCGCTGACCGCGGAGATGGCCAGCGTTGAGCACGCCGCCACCGCGAGGGCGTGGAGGCAGTGTGCTCCAGTAGGAGCCGGTGACGGTCAGCCCGATCGGGCCGGCCAGCACGGTGACAAGGCGAAGAGGGTCATCTCCATGCACAGGACCGTGAGGATCACGACCACCAGCTTGCCTCGGTAGCGGGTCAGGGGCTCGCCCCAGCGCCGTCATCAGCTGGCCCATGCGCCCTCGGTGTCCACGGTGACGATGCGTGAGGCCAGGATCGCGTGATGAGGGCATGAGGAAGGCGATGATCTGATGAACTCGTCCAGGCAAGCTGGCGTGGCGTGCGCCAACCGGCCGCTCGCCCGCTGGGTGATGAGCATGCTGGACCATGCCAGGCACACGGCGGTGGCGCTGGCGGCGATGAGCCAGTAGCGCTTGCGGCGCAGCTTGCCCAGCTCGAGGGCCAGGGTGGTCCACGCCCGGCGGAGCGGGAGAGGGGAGTGTGCGTGCTGCCGCCGGTCGCTGTCGGGGCTGCGCCAGGTGCCATGTCGGTGGTGTTGGCTGCGCGACCATGGTAGGCTGCCGGGCCTGCTGCAGCTCACTGGGGTGCCTATCGGTTCATCTCCTGAGAGGCGAGGGGAGGCTGGGCGGCCAGGACCGGCTCGGTCAGCCCCAGGAAGGCCTGCTCGAGGGTCTTGCGCACGGTCTGGACCCGGTAGACGGTCGTCCCGGGAGGAGACGATGCGGGTGATGAGCTCGCCGACGACGTCGTCGGGCATCATGGGGTGCGCACGGCGCCGTCCCGCACCCGCGGTCACCCGAGGGAGGCCAGGAGCGCGGCGACGGCCGTGGGCGAGGAGACGAGCAGCCTGATGACCCCTCGTCGCGCAGTCCCGCCAGGGTGCCCTGATAGCGCAGGGCGTCCGGCGCAGATGATGCCGACGGTGTCGGCCATCTGCTCGATCTCGGACAGGATGTGGGAGGAGACGATGATCGTCACGCTCTCCTGGCGGGCCAGGGTGACGATGAGCTGGCGGATCCCGGCCACCCCTGGCGGGGTCGAGCCTGCTGGTCGGCCTCGTCCAGGAGGCATGAGGGCCGGGTTCGACAGCAGCGCCATGGCCAGTCCCAGGCGCTGCTTCATGCCCATGGAGCAGTGCTGACCTGCTTTGTTCTCCCTGCCCGACGAGGTTGACGGTGACAGGGCGCGCTGGACGCGGTTGGAGGCCAGCCCCAGGTAGGAGGCCACCATGGCCAGGTTCTCCTGCCGGTCAGGCTCGGGTAGCAGGAGGGGCCTCGATGAGGAGCCGATGGTTCCCGGCGGCAGGGGTGGCGCTGACTGACCGGGCGTCCCAGGACGCTCATGCTGCCTGACGTCGGCGGGTCAGCCACAGGAGTTTCATCAGTGTGGACTTGCGGCCGTTGAGGCCCAGGAAGCCGTAGATGCCGCCGGCGGGCACGGACAGGTTCGGCTGTCGACGGCGCTGGACACCGTTGTAGGTGCGGGTCAGTCCCCAGTGACCACGACGAGCCCTCGAGGTGCGGGCTGGCGCGGCGCTACGGCGCCGGCGCTAGCTGGGGCGGGCACGGAGCCGGCTGGAACGAAGGGCGCGGCCGGTTGCCGGGAGTCGGTGTGGGACCGGCGCCCCGTTCATGGCTGCGGTCTGTCGGAGTTGAGGGCAGGGTGGTGCGTTGTCGGTGCGGTGACAGGTGTGCCCGTCATGACTCCATGGAGCTCCCTGTGCGCGCGCATCCGCCGTCGGCCGGTTTGTCCTCCTGGGATGACAGCTGCAGCCCTCCCCGGTGGGCGGCTGCGGCACCGCGTGACGCGCCCGGCAGTGCTCGGGCGTCAGATCCCCGAGCCGCGCTGCCGGGAGCGGCTCAGATGAGGTGAGCGCCTGGCGCGATGGCGAGCCTCGCTGGTGGCTACCACGAGCACGGGTGACCTTTCGAGTCCGGGGTGAGATGACGCGCGGTTCGTCGGAGCGGGTCTCGCTGACCTCCTGGTCGATCTTGACGCCCATGAAGCTCAGGCGCTCGCCGGAGCCTCACGGCGCAGGTTCGCGTCGTCTCGCCGATACCGGCGGTGAAGGTCAGGGCGTCCAGGCCGCCCATGACGGCGGTGTGCGGCGCCCACGCATCACGAGGCGGCGCAGGTAGACGTCCATGGCCTGCGGGCCTCCTGCTCACCGGCGCCGATGCGCTTTCCCACACCTGCGCATAGTCGTTGTCCCCGGCCAGGCCTCTTCATGCCCGGAGCCGCGGTTGAACAGGTGGTCGATCCGTCGATGGACATGCCGCCACGCGTGCCAGGTGGAAGACGGCGGCTGGTCGATGTCGCTGGTGCGCCCGCCCATGACCAGGCCTCCAGCGGGGTCAGGCCCATGGAGGTGTCCACGCGTGCCTGGCCACGACCGCCGAGGCCGAGGCCCTCGTGCCCAGGGTGCAGGACGACCTGCTTGAGGTCGTCGCGCCCCGGAACTCGGAGACCGCCCTCGAGACGAACTGGCTGGTGCCGTGAGCCCCGTAGCGGCGGGATGATAGGTGCTCGGCGACCCCGCGGTCCAGGGCGTAGCGGGCGGCCTCCTCGGGCAGGTCCTGGAAGAAGTTGCGTGAGTCGAAGACGGCCACGTCGGCACGTCGGATGGAGGCACGCCCCACCCGATGCCCTTGATGTGGCGGGGCTGTGCAGCGGGCCCAGCGGCACGAGTCTGCTTCGATCCGCACGACGTCGTCGTCGATGAGGGCCGGGCCGAGAAGTAGCGCCTGCCCTGACGACCGGGGCCCACGCCACGATGTGGGCGTCGGCCAGCGAGGGCCCTGCGCTCGAACAGGCGCAGCACTCGACAGGCCGAAGCCGTGGTCGGGGACCGGCTCGTGGATCTCGGTAGCGCTCCTCGCCGTGCTTGTGGGTGATGGCGCGGTCTCACCGATGCGTGCCCACCAGGCCGGACGGCGAGCGAGGCGCCTGAGTCGGGGTCGCCAAATCCAGCTGGTACTGATGGAGGAGGAGCCGGAGCGATAACGAGGACGGTGCGCTGAGTCACGAGGTGCCTTCAAGAACGGTCGGGGATGAACGCGGGATGACCGATGACTGATGAGGTCCTGGTGAGCTCAGCGGCGTGCCGCGGGTCCCGGCCCCACGCCGCTGGAAGCTCGAGCCCTGGGCCTGACGGCGGTGATGGCGACGGTAAGTGATGATGTCCTCCACCAGGGCGCCGCGCGAGAGGTCGTTGACCGGCTTGTTGAGGCCCTGAGGACCGGGCCGATGGCGATGGCGCCCGAGTGAGCGCTGGACCGCCTTGTAGCCGATGCTGCTGCTGGACAGGTCCGGAAGATGAAGACGTTGGCCCGTCCGGCCACGAGCGAGTCCGCTTTTGGCGGCCACGGCGGCCGATGGCGGCGTCGTACTGATGGGGCCTCGACGGCGAGGGTCGGCCTTGGTCGCACCGCAGCTCGCGGCCCTGTCCTGACCTTGGTCCACGTCCGCGCCTCGTGCCGGAGGTCCCGGTGGACGGCGACAGCATCGCCACGCGGCGGCCTCGACGCCGAATCATGGCGCGCGCCGAGTGAGCGCGACGACGCGCCGTCGGCCAGCCCGGCGGCGTTCGGGCTCGCCGACGGCGCAGTCGCGCAGACGAGTCTGTCCCGGTCCTGGTAGCAGGAGCATGAGGAAGACCGAGGAGACGTATCTGGAGGTCGGCTTGGTCTTGATGATCTCGGAAGGAGGGGACGATCGTGTGGCGGTGGTGCGTGTGGCGGCGCCCGAGACCATGGCTGTCGGCGTCGGCGCTCCCATGGGACCATCGTCGCTGCCGAAGCAGATTACGTCCTGACCTTCTCGCGGGCTCGTCTCGAGGGTGACGCCCTCTTGGTGCGCGTGCAGGCGGGCGAACTCGGCGTATTTCTCCAGGAGCCTCGGGTCGTTGCGGCGACGACTCGGCGTAGCGGCGACGTCGAGGCCCAGCTGCAGGCGGCGGGCTCCGCACCGCGGTCTCGTCACCAGCAGCAGCACTCAGGTCGTCGATGCCGCGGTCGCAGGATGGCGTCGGCGGCGCGCAGGACCCGGTCGTCGTCGGGCCTTGGCAGGACGATGGTTCCAGGTTGGCGACGCGAGCCGCTCCCACCAGCCTCGCCTGGAAACATGATGGGGTGACGACCCGGAGGGCCTGACCTCGCCGACAGGAGGGCCTCGGACGTCGGCGTCCTGCCTCGAAGGCTGCGTGGTCATCGGCGACGTCGATCTTGCGCTCGGAGCCGTGGGCGAGCAGCTGTGGCTGAGCCGCCGCGAGGCGGCGGCGAAGCGTCCAGCGGGAGGCGACGACCGGATGCTGACGTTCAGCTCCAGGAGGCGCAGCGTGCGCCAACCTCGAAGCCAGCAAGTTGAGCAAGATGAGGGCCCGACAGGATCGAGCTCGAGGAGGCCGTGCCAGCGTAGCATGATGGAGCGGCGAGCGGTACGGCCGGGGACGCAGATGGGCGAGCCTGGCCGGCGGTCAGCATGCTCCAGGACGTGGAGACGTGCCACGCGCAGTCAGAGGACGCGTGACTCCGGCGGTGGTCGAGGAGTTCCTGTCACCGGCGATGAGGTGGTGCTCGACGGCGTCGAGCACTGCGCACCACCGCCGCACAGCAGCGGCAACTCGGCAGCGTGGTGGAGGTGATGCCTCGACGGCGGCTCAGCGCCTCGCCGATGGCATCTGCGGGTCTCGGGCATGGCACTTTGCTGGCCACGACCGCGATCTGGTGCGCGCGGTTAGCTATGCATCGGCTGGCGGAGATCTCCACTGAGGCGACGACGTCTCCACGTCATTCTGCCCGAGACTCACCAGGCAGCAGTCGGACGCCGATGCCGGCTATGCGTCACCCGGGCAAGCTGAGGCCAGCCCGTCGCGGCGACGTCGGTGGTCCGTCCGAGCCGTCGATGACGACGACGTCCGTGCCCGCCGCGTGCCATGGCCCGGCAGGCGTCGACGATGCGTGCCAGGGCTCTCCGGGTCGGCGTGAACTTCAGTCCCAGGCCGCGCCGACGCACCGCTTCCGGGGGCGGGTGGGAGCCATGGCACGGTTCAGCAGGAGGCTCGAGGAAGGCGATCGCCCTCGCGCTCCCACGAAGGGGCGGAACGACGCCGACTCGTGCGACCACCTGTCAGATGTGAACCAGTACCGGAGCGGGCCTACCAAGCTGACTTCCCGGTTCCGGCGTTGGGTGAGATGTCGATGATACTGCGCGCCACGTTAGTCCTTCTGCGTTGTCTGGAGTCAGGGCCGGCCCGTCCCGCGCCGTTCGGGCCCGACTGTGCCCCACCTGCGGGTCGCCCGCGACCAGCGCCCGATCTCCGCCCGTCTCGGTGATGCGAACGCGCCATACCAGGTGCCGGCATAGGCGTTCGGCAGGCGCTAGTCCGCCGAGTGGTCGGCCGCGGCCGGGCAGTGGAGGGAGCAGGGTGCGTCCGGTCCGGTTCGTCGACGTCTCACCGCGATGCTCACCGCGACGTTCATCGTCGATCGCCCGCGCGCGAGCTCGCGTGCGACCCAGACCGTGTAGGTCGACGACGGGTCGCCCGGCTGAGGTGCAGTGGAACACGGCGACCGCCTCGTCCGCCGCCGGGCTCTCCTGCGCGGCGTGCGACGGCGCGCGGCCTGATGTCCTGGGCCCGGCCCGGTGCGCGCGCTCGGAGTCCTCGCCAGACTGCAAGAGCGGTCATGGAGGCGCGAGTGCCGGCTGGGGGCGATGCTGAACGCGCTATGCAGTAGCCCCACAGGAAACAGCAGGAGAAAAGGGAGGACCAGTCCGGCCGCCTTTTGAGGCAGGTCGGTGTCCCGGGAGAGGCGCCCGAGCCGGCAGTGCGGACAGGCAGCGTCGATGATGCGCTGCAGCGGCCACCACGCGCAGCCCGCGCGACGTGTCACGGGACCGCGAGGACCACGCGCAGGTGGCGACGATCCAGGCCCCCGACGGTCAGGTCCGTGACGGCCGCTCCACCTGCCGTGTGGATCCTGGGACATCCAGTGCACGTGGCCGGGCTTCCCTGGCAGGTGACAGCAGGCAGCGGTGCAGGTTGTCCAGGACGGCGACCCAGGCGGTGCCGCCGCCTGCTGATCTCGTGCCCGGCGGAGGTTCAGATCGGCGGTGGTGGCCTTGCCTCGTACCGCACCTCGGACGACGTCGCGTCCCACCTCGCCGCCAGCGGACGGGGCTTCGTCGGGATGGCGGTCCCGATCGTCGGGACCGCCTGAGGAGTCCGAGCGAGAGCCGGCTGGTCTGGCAGCGCTGAGAGGTGCGGGTGCCCAGTGAAACGCGAATTCGGTCTGGTGCGGCAGGAGCATGCGCTGAGAGTGATGACGAGGCAGTCGAGGCTGGCCGCCGCCGACAGTCGCGGCGCACGTGGGCCATCGCCGCGGCGGGTGGAGGGTGGGAGGGAGGGGGCGACTGGAGTGGATCCATGGCAGTCTTCACCGGGGAGGGCTTAGGACTCGGCGCTCGCAGGGGCAGGCTACGGTGGCGCACAGGCAGGCAGTGACCGCAACGGAGGGCGTAGACGAAGCGAAGCCGCGCTCGGCGCCGCCACAGGGAACAGGTGCCGCCGACGCTGATGGCGGTGACAGGGCGACCGATGACCAGGGCGGCGCCGACGGCGTGGCCTGGCGGCGCGATGACGTGAGCCAGGGCGGTGACGATGACGCACCTGAGGCCCGGAGGCCCACAGTCCTGTGCATGACGGCATGGAGCATCGTGGCGCTGACCAGGAAGTGCGCGCGCCGCGCTCGCCCCTGCGTGAGGGGGAGGTGGTCGGGGGCAAGACAGTTGTCGACGATGACGTCACGTGCGTCTCGCCGGGGCGAAACGTCAATACATCAATCACTACCGACTGCACGCCTACTGGATGAATACGGTAACGGTCAGACAATCGCGTCAACGTCGCTCACGGGCTGGCGATGCGATGTCAGACAGGCGTGTTGAGGGAACAACCGCCGGTGGGGAGTCAGTCTGTGGCCGGAGAATAGGGTTGCCGCTGGCTGCAGTTGCCGACGCGCTCCGGCAGCCGGACCGCATGGCGCGGCAGGGCAGCGCGACGACGGTCAGGACGACGATGATCGGTCTGAAAGACTCATGCCGATCCATGTGCTCGGCGATGGCGTCGGCCGGCCAGGCCGAGCGACGACGACCGGTAGCGGCGATCGCCGCCAGCGACAGGGTCGTGTTGACCAGGCCGGTCCGGATGATGGACAGGCGCAGCCTGACCAGGCTGACCAGGAAGAAGAACCAGGCCGTCGTCCCCAGGAAGGCCGGACGGATAGCGGCGTGCCGAGAAGCAAGGCTGAGGTCACGAGTCCGCCGGCGTTGGCGACCATCGTGGGTGAAGCCGGGCCAGGCGCCTGCAGACCAGGCGGGCCAGGCGGCTGCCGGCCGGGGTTGGACGTGCCACTGGGAAGTG